>Ga0192264_1103_pt1 | contig 21909 bp, 20 predicted proteins | sample Koala_Koa23_J3_FD_131267 | JGI IMG/M metagenome (GOLD analysis project Ga0192264, IMG submission 131267) | Enriched cells from koala feces incubated with labeled cellulose particles, San Francisco Zoo, California, United States - Koala_Koa2-3_J3 ... | reverse complement strand
ACATTGGAAAGATGACCTTCATCTCCCAGTATTCTGCGTTTCAGTTCATATGGATATTTTCCCATGAGCAGTATCTCTTTTTCATGGTTTGCCTCAAGCAACAGCAGGTCGGCGTCGATTATTTCATTGAAAATTTCATCGGTTATGTATCCTACGTCGGAGACTATGCTTATCTGACGGTCGCCGCAGAATACGGAAAAGCCCACAGGCTCAGCAGCATCGTGAGGTATGGGAAAGGATTTTACCGTCAGTTCGCCTATGCGAATGGTTTCTCCGGTGAAGAAAGTGCGCTTTCTCGATTCATCCACAGGGCGGTCTATGCCGTTCCACGTAGCTTCATTAGCATAGACTGCCACATTGGGGAGTTTCTTTGTGACTATAGGGATGCTCTTGACGTGATCGATGTGTTCATGTGTTATGAGAAGCCCCTGCACATCCTCGTGGGGCGTATTCGTATCGTCGAGTCCTTTGAATATCCGTTTTCCTGAAATGCCTGCGTCTACGAGCAGAGCCGTACTGCCGCCTTTTACGAGATAGCAGTTACCGCTGCTGCCGCTGGCAAGCGAGCAAAATTGAAGTGCCATGTCCTATCTGAGTCTCCTTTACATTACGCTGTATGCTTTTCCTGTTCTCTTGCCGCGAGCAGCGCCTGTGCGAACTGATCGGAACAGGATGTGTTCTTGAAACCGCACGTAATCCCCAGGAGCTTGTCCGTGAGTTGATCGACGCTCATTCCGTCAGCCAGTATCGACAGCGCCTTGAGGTTGCCGTTGCAGCCGCCCTGAAAGCGTATGTTGCTTACTGTATCTCCATCAAGTTCAAATTCCAGCTTTGTGGAACAGACACCCTTGGGTGAAAATTCATATTTCATTGTTCTAAGCCTCCCTAATATGGTAAAATAATATTTAGTATATCAAATAAAACCATGAAGGGAAAGATGAAATACCATGAAAAACGGAAAAGGAAGAAGGCAACGCGGGAAATCGTCTAAGATCAAGGTGGCAGTGCTGGTACTGGCAGTCTGTGTGGTAGCGATAGGAGCAGTTGAGGTTTTTGCCTTTAGCGACATGACAATGGATGACAGTTCCAATAAAGAGCAGGAGCCGGTAACGTATACCAATCCGCTTACAGGAGAGACCTCTACAGAGGAATTCCCGGCAAGACCGTTGATAGTATCTATAGATAATGTTGGAGACGCTATACCTCAATCATGGCTTTCCAAAGCTGATCTCATCTATGAATTTCCGGTCGAAGGGCAGCAGACGAGATTGCAGGCTGTCTATTACAGTGAATTTCCTGATGATTTCGGACCGATAAGGAGTACAAGACCTTATTTCGTCGATCTGGCTCGCGAATATAAGGCGATTTTTCTTGCACACGGATGGAGTCCTGATGCCAAGACGTATCTGATGAGCGGAGTTGTGCCGTACATCAATGCGGTGAACAGCGATTGCGAGCTCTACAGGGTCAGCGATAAATCCTCGCCTCACAATTCATACATATCGTGGTCGGAGGTAAAGAGTAAGATAGATGAAGAAGGCTGGTGGGACGAAGCGCAGGAGATAGAACCATTTGGATTCCTGTCGGGAACTCAGGAAAACGAAGGAGAGGCGGTGACGCAGGTCAGCTTTTCATATAGCTCAAGTAAATGCGAATTTACATACGATGAAGAAACGGGAGAATATACGAGGACTATATCGGGACAGGCATATGTGGACCATGAAACGGGTGAAAATATCACGGCGGATAACGTACTGGTTCAGAAGGTGAGCAGCACGGTACTCGACAGCAAGGGCAGGCTTTCCATAGATATGTGTGCGGGCGGCGAAGCCATACTTTTCACTGGCGGCGTCATGGTGGAAGGCACATGGTCGAGAGAGGATCTGGATTCCCGAACCGTGCTTGTCGATTCCGAAGGCAACGAAATGCTGCTGACTCCGGGCAATACCTGGGTGGAGGTCACCGATCAGAATTGCAGCATTTCATATCAATAGTGCCGCAAGAATTCGTCAAGTAGTGGACGGCAGACGACGCTCTTGCTTCATTCAGTGGGAATCAACAAGCGCTGAATAAGCAGTAGACAACAAACGATATAGATACTTTAATAGATTATAGGTAATTTGTTATAGGCGACTTAGAAACAAGGAGGCTGCCGCATCAAGGAGAAATTTTTTCCTGCTGCAACAGCCTTTGCATTATCTGTTTATACTATTATTTGGAGCGAGTGGCCCGGTGCAGAATGCTATGCCGGGCGGCGGTGTAGGTCTACAGACCAGCCTTTGCCCTATCATCAGTTAAACACACGTTTTACACCGGCTATACGGCTGTGCTTGCTGTTCTTTACGGAGGCGATGACTACCTTGTTAGGCCATGATTCGATGACCTTGCCGTTTCCCAGGTAGATGGCTACGTGATTGACAGAGCCGCTGGAGCCTTTGTAGAAAATCAGATCGCCTCTCTTTTTCTTTGAATAGGAAACAGTCTTGAATTTTTTGTTTTGCCAGAGGTTTCTGGACTCGTATTCATAGCCGGCCTTTGAGTGACGTACACAGCTTACCGGATAAGGATCTACGCCTGCCGAGTACAGCGCCTGCATTACGAGCCCTGAGCAATCGGCACCCTGGCTGGGTGTTCCGGACGCTCCCACAACGTAATTTGAGCCGAGATATGACTTTGCCGTGCTGATCATCGCTTCAATGTGCTGTTTCTTTGTACTCGAAGGGTTTACCTTGATCGGCGTAACATATGCCCCCAGGTTATACCATGAGCTTTCGGAGAATCCCATTTTGAGCCAGGTAGCTTTGTTGACGTTCCCTGTAGCTTTCAGGCCATGCTTTTTCTGGAATGCTTTGACCTTGGCTTTCGTAGTGCTTGTATAGCGCGGCCAGTATTTGTTGCCTATTCCGAAATAGCTGTTTACCTTTCGCACTTTCAGCCCCATGTATCCGAGCTTAAGAGTGTAACCGCCGGAGTCCTTAAGCGTGATCTTATCCTTGATCTGTACATATTTCGATGGGTTTTGGTAATATCGCTTCGTTTTTACGGTTATCGTTTTACTCGTATAGCTTTTCCCTGCATTGCTAGCGGGTATCACGATACGCCAGGACGAGGATGTCACCTTCCACCAGTCGTTCGTATATTTGATAGTGAGAGTGCTGCTTTTGGTGTTTTTTAATGTAAAGGTTTTCTTTGTCACCCATTTACCGCTCACTTTCATCTGCAGCTTCACGGTTCGTCCATATGCGGGAGATACGGTGATTTTGTCGGAAATAGTAGCTCTTGCTTTTTTTGTTATGGAACGGTTAAGTCCGGAAACGGAGGTGGAAGCTTTTGACACGGTCAAGGTGACCGTAGGAAGCGAAACGCCGTTTGCCGTCTGATATCCCGTCGGCAGGACAGGTGTATATGTGTACGTTCCGGCATTTATAAGTTCGGTTTTAAAATTGGTTTCCCGTGTGACGTTCAATGAAGTAAAGGTTTCCTGACCCGAAAGCTTTACCGATATGGTTTCCGGCAAGGTGGGTTCATTTCCTGAACATGCGGTGACAGTCTGATTTGATACCTCAGATGAAAAAGCGGTGATCTCCTCAATTATGTAATCTTCCTGTCCGCTTTCGGAAGCTGTGGTGGATTGAGTGGAAACAGAGTTCTGTGTCTCTGCTGTTGTAGCCTCTGATAATTGAGTTTCCGTCATTTGCGAGGCAGATGATGTTTCCGCAAATACGCCGGTCGAAACCGACATAAAAGTAAAAATTACGATTATTAAAGTGCTGATAAAGCGATTTAGGGGGGCATATCTTCTTCTCCTTTTCTCCTGCGTTTTTTCTGATGAATCATAATGCAAAAAACATTATACCACAAACCGCACGGTTAAGAAATACCGGAAATTGCCGCCCGTTCCTGTGACCTTGGCACATTTATGCCTTGATATCGGTGTTCGGGTGTATGAAAGGATTATATCATGACTACTACGAATCAGACTTCGCGGTTCCTGCTCGTCTTCTTCGAGTGTCAGATATTAGTTCATCTAAGCTCTGTCTTCGCTTTCGCTTGCCAATCGCTAAGATGAAGCTATTATATCATGAATTACATATTGAGAATACGATTTTAATTTATGATGCAATAAGCGCCTTCTTACAGCGAAGCTGTCATAAATCAATGCGCTTATTATATCGTAGATTACATATCGAGAATAAAATTTTATATTTGATGAATACTGAAAATGGCAGATGGAATTGAAAATATTGAAAACGTGCGGACTATGCGTCTATCGATGGTTGTCGGATTTTATCGGGAGAGCATTGATTACTGAGTTTACAGGTAATATGCTGATACAGAAGTTGATGAGCATGCCGATGCACACCTGTGCTGCTCCGAAATCGATGACTCCGAAGATCATTAGGGCGACATAGATCGTTCCGGCAATCATTCCGGCGAGAATGCTTTCCGTAGCTTCGCGCTTGCCGAACCAGGTGAGAAAATAACCCGGTATCAGTATTACAGAAGTCATGCCGATGCCGAGAAGCCACAGATACAGGATATCCTCAACATTCAGAGCAAAGGCAAAGGCGATGGAGCCTGTAACGATGACAAATATTCTGGCAAAGAAAATTATCTCCTTATCACTCGCATCCGGTATGACGAATTTTTTGATTATGTCCTCCGAAATGAGTACACCTGATGCTAACAGGAAAGAATCCGCAGATGACATTATCGATGCGATAAGTCCTACCATTACGACGAGCATCAATTTTGAGCCGCCAAGCCCGAATATAAAGCTGTACAGCACCGACTGGGATTCTGCCTCGCCGTTGAAAACAACCCTTTGAAAAACACCGAGATATGCCACGGCAACGAGGCTCATCATGGTGACGACAAGCGGTATCATAAATCCCCATTTGGCGGTCTTTTCACCCTTGCTGGCATATATCCTCTCCCAGTTCACCTGATCGTTCATCAGGAAAAAAAGGCCAAATGCGATTATATAGAGAAGGATTTCGTGCCATTTCAGGTTCGTTGAAAACAAATTGAGTGGACTGGAGTCCGCCGTATAATACTGTTCTATCGAGTCAAAGCCGCCTGCTACCCTTACGGTAACGATCGAGAGTATGATGAGGCATGCTGTCTGCAGCAGACCCTGGAAAACGTCGGTAACGGCGACTCCCCACAGACCGCTCATAACTGTGTATACCACTATTACAAAAAATACGAGGAGCAGGGAAAGATTCCTGTTGATATCGAAAATGAAAGTTATGAGATAAGAAAGGGCGCTGAGCTGCATGGCGACCATGGTGACGTTTCGGATGAGGATGGCTGCTGCGGCAGGTATTCTGATGATGCCGTTATGTTTGGGGAATTTTAGTGAAAAAAACTCTGTGATGCTCTTTACGCCTGTGTTTCTAATCCTTTCAATGAAAAAGACGGCAAAGAAAATCTCTACAACGCATGACATCGCAATTATCCAGTATTGACTGGCACCGTAGTCATAGCTTTTGCTGACGAGTCCTATGATTGTGCCGCCGCCGACCCATGTACCCAGATATGTGAAAAAAATATATCCTATAGTCAGCGAACGACCGCAGTAGCCGTACTCGTCAAACGAAGCGACAGCTTTTTTCATGAAATAGGCGCTGATCGCGAAAAGTATGGCTATATAGGCAATTACGAAGTAGAAGGATCCCATAGCTACTTATCTTCGGTTTGAGTATTGCTCTTGACCCAGTCGATCACGTCCTGCTGGTCAAACCTTATGTTCTTTCCCAGTTTGATGAAAGGAAGCCCCTGCTTTTTTAAGTTGTAAATCGTCGTTCTCGTAACCTGCAGCATTTCGGCTACATCCTCGACCGTTAAAAATTTGATATCAGAAGACATGCGTCAGCCCTCCTATTAATTTATTTGTTGTATATTGCTATTGATTTGATATAAATCATTGTCTGTTATTATAAATAATTATATATAATGAAACAAAACTATTCAAGAGTTTCTCCGACATTTCCCGGCGATGGTTTTGTAAAATTTGGGTTATAAACACAATACAGACAAAAATCAGAAAGCCTGTTGACAAATTTTCAGATATTTAATATAATTGCAATACAGTATTGTACAATAATTTACAATAAACTACTTTATAAACCGTAAAAACACATAAAAACATATGAGCAAAATATGTGCCTATGTGTAGAAATGTTTAGAAAAGGAGAGGGTCATGAAAGATATCATCACTGTCGCAGTCGTCAACTTCAGAGTGGACGCTGCCAACAAGGAAAGCAATCTGTCACGCATGTGCGGATATGCGGAAGCAGCGGCAAAGCGCGGCGCAGATCTGGTGCTTTTCCCTGAAATGTGCCTTTACGGCTATGATTATTACGTCGATGAAAACATACCGCAGAGTGAAAAAATCGCATCGGCGGAGACGCTCGCAGGACCGTCATGTGCGGCAATAGCGGAAATCACTGAAAAATACGGTATCTACGCTGTGTTTGGGATGGCGGAAAAGCTTGAGGACAGGGAGGATGCTGTTCTTTATAACTCCGCGGTGGCAATAGGACCGGAGGGGGTTATCGGGGCTTATCAGAAAATGCATCCGTTTGAAACGGAGAGCATCTGGTGTGAAAAGGGCGACAAACCGTTCATGTTCGATACGCCGTGGGGCCCCATATCGGTAGGTATATGCTTTGATACATATCAGTTTCCCGAATTGCAGAGGCATTACTGCGGACAGGGCAGCAGGCTTTATCTGAATCCCACTGCCGTTATCGAGGAGATCCCAAAGGAAGGCAGCCGCAGAGCTTTCATCGATTATTACGCGCCTACGCTCGAGTACGGAGTTCTGTGCAATACTATCTTCGTTGCCAGCGCCAATCTCACCGGAACGGATATCGTAGATTATTTCGGAGGCGGCAGCTGCATCATCGGACCTAAAATTACGCCGTTTTACGAAACCAATCTGCATTACTATGCCGGAAGCAAGGATAACGTTCAGGAGGAACTCATCATCGCTACGATCGATCTGTCTCTGGCCGAGCGCAGGCTTTTCGTGGATAAGGAGATAACAGGCGTACCGGACTACAGACCGGATGTGTATAAGGAGTTTCTATAATTTTTACAAAATGTGCTTTTTCAAAGGCACGACCTGACATCTGTCCTCTGAGGATGTATTACGCAGGTAAATCAATGAGAAAGAAAGGAATGATTCTGAAATGGAAGACAATACTTTAAAAAGAACCATGAAGCTACACCATCTCGTGATCTTTGGCGTAGCTTTCCTCACTCCGATGATAGCCTACACTATTTACGGCAGTATATCGACAACCTCACACGGAGTAGAATCAGGTGCCGTCTGCTTTGCAGTAATAGCGATGATGTTTACAGCTCTGAGCTACGGGCACATGGCAAAGGCATATCCTGCCGCAGGCTCTACATATACGTATACCAGAAAGGCCATAAATTCCAAACTTGGAGTTATCGCAGGCTGGATAGTGCTTCTGGGATATGTTTTCTTCCCGATGGCGATATGGCTCATCGGTGCATCGTATCTGCATGCTGCTGTTCCTGCCGTTCCGTCATGGGTATGGCTCATCTGCTTTATCGTCGTGACGTCGGTGATCAACATCGTCGGTGTGGAGGTAGGCACCAAGGTGGATTTTGCACTGGTTGCCCTGCAGATAATAATCATCGTGGCTTTTCTGATCTTCACCATCAAAGCTCTTACCGAGGGCATGGGCGAAGGAACGCTGGCTTCATTCTCTCCGTTCTATAACCCTGATATAGATTTCAGCTATACGGTGGCGGGAGCAGCTGCTGCGTGCTACTGTTTTCTGGGATTCGATGCGCTGACCACATTTACAGAGGATGCGATCGAGCCGACAAAAAACATTCCCAGAGCGATCATCCTGACCTTGCTCGTATGCGGTACGATATTCCTGATAGTCACCTACTTTACTCATCTCGTTCATCCGTCGTTCGTATACGATAATCCCGACAATGCTGCATATGAAATAGCACGTCAGGTAGCTCCGTCCGTATTCGGAGGCGTATTCCTTATCGGAACGATAGCAGGGCAATTCGCGGCGGGGCTGTCAGCTCAGGCCAGCGGTGCGCGTTTGCTGTATGCAATGGGCAGAGACGGAGTACTGCCGAAAAAATTCTTTGGCAAGTTGAGTAAAAAGACAAAAATGCCGGTAAATGGGATCCTGCTTACAGGAGTAGTAGCGTTGTTCGCCGTATTCCTCGATGTTATGCAGGCTACAGCATATATAAACTTCGGAGGATTCGCTGCATTCTTCTTTGTGAATCTTTCCGTGATCGCACAGTATTTTATCAGAAACAAAGAGCGTTCTTTCAAGGGAGTAATTAAATATCTGATATTCCCGCTTATCGGCGCAATTCTCTGTCTATATCTTCTTGTACATCTCGATACGACGGCTGTGATTCTGGGCTGCGCATGGACCGTAGCAGGTATCATCTACCTGCTGATACTGACAAAGGGGCTCAAGAACGAGCCGCCGGAGCTGGCGATAGACGAATAGAAAGTAAAAAACAGAAGAAGATAACTGAACTCATGCGCATTGGCAGCGGATATATTTGCCGCCTCCGGTGCTCATGAACAGCCTGAAAGGGAGCCGTCGCATTTTGTGTGAGCATTATATCACGCTTAATGCCCCGGCTCCTTTGTGGTATGTGGTATAATAGCTTCGTCTTAGCGATTGCCTTTTTGCCCGAAGAGCCAGCGGCGATTCGCATGGCAAAACGGACAGCAACGAACGCAGTGAGTTGGAGTGAGCCTTAGCGAGAGTTGGCAAGCGTAAGCGAAGACAGAGCTTAGATGAACTAATACCCGAGACTAGTATCTGTAATTTTCTCGGGCACAGGTACCTGACCCTCGAAGAAACCTTTCTGTCCAAAGAACCGAAGGTGATTTGTAGACAGAAAGGATAGCAGCGAACGAAGTGAGCAGGAACGAGCGCTAGCGAGTGTTGGCGAGCAGGAACTGCGAGGGCTGATTCGTAGTAGTCATGGTATAATAGCTTTGTATCACAAAGGTGATTTACAGGAGGAGTCTATGGCAGGTGTATTGATCCTTACAGCATACGGCGTATTGATATTTGCGATCGATTTTATCCTGAAAAAGGTCAGAGGCAGATGCGATACGGGAATAAAGAGCTTTATATTCGCGGGCGGCAGGGTAAAAAGCAGTACTCTGATATTCAGCGTATTTTCCGCATGGATGTGGACGACATCGTTGCTGGGCGCAGCGGAAAGCTTTGAACTGTACGGTGTCTGGGGCCCGGTAGCATATGTGGTGGGCGCATGTATAGCCTTTGCCGTATTTGTCTTCTTTATCGGTGTGCTTATGGAAAAAATGCCCGATCACATAACGTACCTTGATTGTATCGGAGACAAGTACGGAACAAAGACAAAGCTGTTCTTTTACATATTTGCATTCATCATTTCGGCATATGTGCTTGTCGAGCAGGCTGTGGGAATAGCGTATATCATAGAGGATTTCTTCGGTATATCGTTCAAGATAGTGGCCTTTGTCACGGTTATGATGGCAACGGCGTACATAATGTCCGGAGGCATGAGAAATCTGCTGGCGGTAGAGAGGATAACGGCAGGGGTGATATTAGCAGGGCTGTTTATCGTTGCCATATGCTTTGGAAAAAGCGGAAATTACGTAGATCTCGGAAAACCTGCTGCCGTGTATGGAAGTGTCTTTTCCGGCGATATCATACTGCATTCAGCGATATATTTTATCATTGCTACCGTCATAGCTTTCAGCCAGCTGGCGTTTGACCCTGCGTATTACATCAAGGCGAGAATGGCAGACGGAAGAAAGCAGATGAAAAGGACATATCTTACAGGCGGTATAGCTCTCTGGGGAAGCGTCACGCTTATCTGTTCAATGTTCCTGGGTTATATGAGTACGATGACCGGCGTTGATGTAAATCTTTTGTTCTTCGGTGCGGCGAAAATAATTTTCTCTATAGTAATAGTGTTTATAGGTATGAGCACTATTTGTCATTACATGATGGGCTTTATGGGGATATTTGCCGTGGATTTTTATAAAACGTTTCTGCGAAAGTATGCTGACGACAGGCAGAAGCTGGTTTTCGGACGTGTCATGACGGCTGCTATCGGTATTTTCTGCGCTCTCGTTGCCATTTCGCTTGCAGATATCAGTTTGTTGACAATAGATGTTTTCTGTGCAATTTTCTTTGCTGCCCCGTGCGGACCGTTCATAATGAGCTTTTTCTCGAAAAAAAGCTACGGGAGAACGGTCGTGGTAGCGACGGTGTTCGGTATCATAGCAGGTCTCATTGTTTGGATACTCAGCATGGGACATAACGAGTGGTCTCAGCTCATGGGAATGGGGACGTCGCTGCTCGTTCCTGTGGCGCTGATGCTGGCGTTTGGGCGGGTGAAAGGCGAATGAAGGCGGAGGATTTGTTTTTTGATCTATTATGGTGCATTAGCTGACAATAGCTTTCCGTCAATCATACCCGGGACTTCCCATCAGTCCACTATGCTCTGCAGCACGGTATTTGCCACAGCACCGGCAACATTTGCTCCGGAACCGCCGTTTTCTACGAGAACGATAAAGGCATAGGGATTTTCGTCATCGTCGAGGAAGCCTGCAAACCATGCGTGCGGCGTGTTACTGTCGCCGACCTCCGCCGTACCTGACTTGGCACAGATATTGAGCCCGGGGAAGTTGGAGGAGCCGTAATGGCTCACGACGTTGTTCGCCATCATCGTTTTGAGCGAGGAAGCTGTAGACGACTCTATCATAGATGTCGTTTTATTCGTTACGGTAGAGGTCAGCCTATTAAGAAGCGGTATCCTGTCAAACAGCTGGTCCAGGGTCGATGATGTGGATTCTATGAGATTCGGATGTACGGCTTCGCCGTCATTGGCAATAGCGCCCATGTACACCATCATCGCACATGGATTTACGAGATCCTCCCACTGTCCTATACCCGTCCATGCCAGATTCAGGCCGCTGTCGGGAAAGCTGAAGGAGCTGGGAGTTGTTTTTATCCCGTTTATATCGTATGAATTCATAAGCCCGGCTTTATTTACGTATTTTTCGAGAAGTGTAGATCCGAGCTTTTCCGTGAGCTGACCGAAATAGCAGTTGCATGAAACCTCGAGAGCTTTTTCCAGATCCACTGTTCCGTGGGCCGATGTGCAGGTGAGTGAGTAACCGCCGCCGTAATCGACGGAACCGGTGCAGTTGACGGTATACGTATAGGCATCGTCGAGATTTTCTATGGATGCAGCAGCCGTCACAAGCTTGAAGATAGAGCCGGGGACGAACGTAGCGGATGTAAATCTGTTGATATATGCGCCGTCCTCGGGAGATGAGGGCGGATCCTCAGGGTCGTATGTAGGCGAGCTTACCATACATATGATGTCGCCCGTTTTATAATTGTATACGCCTACGGTACCGTTTCTGCCGCTGAGTGCGTTGTAGGCTACGGCGCATACATCTGCGTCGAGCGTGAGCGTAACATCTCTGCCGTCATTGGTGACAGAATATACGCCGTTTATGAAGTCGTATCCTATGAGCTCGTCGGTGAAAGCCCTGTTAGCTCCGGTCGATATATTGTTGTCCTTGTCTCCGGTGATATGCATCAGCGCCTTTCTTATCGTCGAGTCGCTGTTGAACACCATTCCGCTTGAGGTGTTTTGCATTAGAAGATTGCCGTTGGTATCGTACAGAGCGCCCTTTGCCAGGTCGCCGTCGGAATACACGTCGCGGTTTCCCTCATATGAGGCCCAGTCGTCTCCAAGGGTAATGTATCTGTATGAAAAGACGCCTACGCCTACAAGCAGTACGCATGCCAGAAGCAGGCACATAATAGCTCGTTTTTCTATCTTTTTCATCTGTTATCGTCTCCGAAAATATCATCGAGTGTCAGCGGTCTGTCATCTTCATCTGCCGATTCGCTTTTTAAGCCTCTGAGCAGTGGGTCGTCGTCTATGGAGCTTCTCCTGCGGACTTCATTTCTCGGCGAGCTTGAAGATTTCGCCGCATTTGCAGCTCCGCTGCGCGGAGAGATCGAAGGCTTGCTCTGTTGTGTTTTTGAAGATCTGCTCTGCGTAGTGCCTGAAGGTCCGTTTTTGAGCGTGTTGAAGAACTGCTCGTCTTTCTGCGAGGAGTGCGGTGAAGGCTGTGATACGGAAGCACGTCTCGAGCTCTGTGCCGCAGGTCTTTGAGGCGAAGCCTGTGTTGCGGTCTTCTGCCGTGTCTGAGGGGATTGAGCCGCGGATTTCTGCCGCGAAGGTGCGGCGCTTTCAAAGCTGTTGAAGAAATCCTCGTCGGAGAAATCCTTATATGTAATTTTCCTCTTTTTCTGCGGCTGCTCTTGCCCGGTTTGGCGCTGTTCAGCGGCGTACTGTTCTGCGCTGCCGCGGCGGCTGCTTCGGCTATCCGTACGAATGTCTGTACGGCTGCTCATGCGGTTGTCAGCACGGTTGCCCATACGTGCGTTTGCCGAGGAGCTTGAGGTGCGCGAGGCGCTTGGGGCACCCGGAGTGCTCGAGGTGCTGAGCACAGAGGTTTCTTCAAACTTTCGCTTGTCTGACCGTCTGCCGGGGCGTATACCTGAAAGACCTCTTTTACCTGAATCGTCAGTCGAGCGTCTTTCCTCGTTGTAGCTTTCTGCGAAACGGTTTTCATCTGACCTGTAATTTTCTGCATAAGCCTGACGGTCTGAATAACCGCCGTTATGGTCACTGTGCTCCCTCTGTGCCATATAAGCCTGCCAGTCGCTCTCGCTTGGATGGCTCCGCTGCTCCTGCTGGTAATCGCCGTAATTTTGTCTGTCATCGTTTCTCTTTCTCTGTATTCCGCCAACAGCAAAGGTGTTCGCATTTCTTCTTGCGGATGCAGCGGCCGGAACATCGCGGAAAAGCTCCTCGGGGTTCTCATAGCCTCTGCCCTCAAGCTCATGCTCGTATTCAAACTCACCTTTTTTATCGAGGCGTATGGCAAAGCTTGCGTTTTGCCGCGTATCGGCGGCTTTCAAAAATGCCAGAAGTCCCCACGAGGCTATCATGCTGGTGCCGCCGGAGGAAACGAGAGGGAAAGTAACGCCTGTCAGAGGCAGCAGATCTATGGAGCCGAAGACGTTGAGTATCGTCTGGAACATGAACATCGAGGTCGCAGCGCATGCGGCGATGCTGTAGTATGTAGATCGTCCGGCAACTATCGATCTTACGGCGAAGATACCTAGCGTTATTATGCAGAAAACGGCGAGGATGGCTATAATGAGCCCCCATTCCTCGCTGAGAAGCTCAAAGACAAGGTCGGTGCTGGAGGCGGATACGTCGCTGAAATTGCCGTTTCCGGCTCCGAGTCCGGGAAGCCCTCCGCTGGCTGCAGCAGACATGCCCTGAACCTGTTGATATCCGCCGCCTGTAGGATATTCCCATGCGTGACCCCATGTTTCGAATCTCGTGGCTATGTAGGGTTTGAACCTCAGTACCATAAGGCCCATCAGACCGGCTGCGCCTATTATAAGGATAAGCTTGGAAAAGTCGCCGCTTCGCAGGAACGATATTATCAGGAATGTTGCGAAGAATATTATCGCAGTACCGAAATCTCCCATGATTGCGAGGCAGCCCAGGCAGAATACGGAGAAGATCATGAATATGGTCAGGTTTCTGCGCTGCTGCAGCTCGTCAAGAGACGCTGCGCCTACATATACGAAAACTATTTTTACGAGCTCGGACGGCTGAAATGAAAATCCGCCTATCGATATCCAGTTCTGGGAGCCGTTTCTCGTTTCTCCAAGAATAAGATTTAAAATCAGGAGAACCGCGCTGATAGCCATCAGTATGTTTATGATTTTCTTAGCTCTGTTCAAATCTCTCAGGAACCAGCAGAGCCCGAAGAACAGTGCAAGCCCTAATACTATGCATATCGCCTGCTTAAGGACAGTGCCGGGATATTCCGAAGCTGTTACGGCAAGGCTCAGAGTAGATAAGAAAAATGCGATTATTTCCATCTCAAAGCCCACGCGTCTCAAGGCACGCATGAAAATAACGTAGAACCACATCAGTGCGCACAGCAGCGCATAAGCGACAGGCAGCGACGGCGGAAATTCATCCCCCAACGCTACCCGGAACTGAATGATCGTAAGAAGCTGGAATATCGTAAGCGCCACGAGAGACGGCCATGGAGAAACGGGCTTAGTTTTTTTCTTTCTTTTTTCTATGTTTTCCCTTCGTTCCTCGAGGCTTACAGGATACAGGGTAAAGTCTGAGCCGCCGATAGTCAGCACGTCTCCTGCCTTGAGGACTGTCGGTTCTTTTACGGCTCTTCCGTTTATCTTGGAGCCGTTTTTTGAATTGAGGTCATTGTATTTCCATACGCCTGCGGAGTCGCGTATCAGCGTCGCGTGACTTCTGGAAACGCTGGAAAGATTGAGAATGACATCGCATCCGCGCCCGCGGCCGATGAGGTTTTCCCAGTGGGTGAGCGGAACGCTGGTATCGTCGGGACAGCCTAAATAAGCCCAGATCTCGGACGGATTTTTCACCTGCAGAAGTGAACGTATCTGCCTCAAGAGTATGAAAACCGCCAGAACAACGAATACCCAGCGAACGACAGTCGTAAAGTATATGCCGACCATTTCCATAAAAATAGTAAAATAATCCATAAAAGCTTTTATATCTCCTCAATTTCAATATTGATATTATAGTGAAGTTTTTTGTAAATAATGTGACGGGGTGTATTCCCGCTTCTGTGCGAGGGTGGGAACGCCCTATGAAAATTATACTAAAAAAGGCGATTGCGGGCAAGGGAATGCGCGTATTTAGGGATCGCTGTTCACGGAGTATGCAGGGGCGGGAAGATAAAAAAGAAGGCGCTTTCGCGTGTGTTTAAGGTAGTTTGGCGCTTGCGTGGGCGCTGAAGTAATGGTACTATATCATATAGCTGAAAAATTACTGAACGGAAAATTTCGGATGAATTTCGGATGACAAATCAATGAAAATCGACGAGATATATGAGGAACATACGGAGGTAGATACAATGTTAAAATTCGCTTTTCTGGTAAACGTTGAGGGGGCTACGCCTGAAACTTATTCTGCAGTATATGAAAATGAGGAAAGCTACAGCGTCATCGCGGGAGTCGACGGTATGGAGGCGGGCAGAGAGCATCTTAAAAAGCTGGTCGCCGACGGTTTCGCGCTCATCAACCTTTGCGGAGATTTTGACGATGAAATAACCGCTAAAATGCTTGCAGATGCGGGCGAGGGTATCAGAATATCGCATTCGGATTATTCTCCGGAGAATCTGGCAAAGCTCAACGCTCTTGAATCATTCAAGGATTATGGTATCATAGTCCGTATGGACGGAGTGGACGAGCCTGTCACGGTTTCCGCAGAAAATGAAAGCTGCGTCACGACTGCCGTTTTTGTAAACGATATGCAGCAGGCGAAAGCAGCTGCCAAAGCGCTGGTAGACAGCGGCAAGGCGGGATTTATCGAGCTGTGCAGCTGGTTTGACAGGAAGATGACGGAGGAAGTTTCATCGTTTATAGACGGAGCAGTGCCTATAGGAACGTGCGGATACAATAAATAACTCGAAATAACTCGTAAAATGAAGTGATTTGCGGAAAATAATTTGCGAAGCAGATGAAAAGCAGATAAGATAATCGATTTGCGGATTCGGGAGGAAAGAATGAGCATTTTACTTACCGGCGGGCTGGGGTATATCGGCTCTCATACTGCCGTTGAGCTGATGGAAAACGGAGAAGACATAATCATCGCAGACGATCTGTCAAACAGCTCCGTCGATGTATTGGACAGGCTGGAAAGGATAAGCGGGATCAGGCCGGTGTTTTACGAGGTCGATGTCGCCGATGCAGAGGCGCTGGATAAGGTATTTGCGGAAAATAAGATAGATGCAGTAGTTCACTTTGCAGGCTTTAAAGCCGTGGGAGAATCTGTCGCCGCTCCGGTGAAGTATTACAGAAACAATATAGATACGTCGTTGACGCTGCTGGAAAAGATGCAGGAATACGGTGTGAAGAAGATCGTGTTCAGCTCGTCGGCAACGGTATACGGCGTCAACAATCCCATACCTTACGTTGAGACCATGCCTACCGGAGGCTGTACCAATCCTTACGGATGGACGAAGCACATGATAGAGCAGATCATGATGGACGCTGCCGCGGCTGATGAGGAGCTGTCGGTGGTGCTGCTGAGATATTTCAATCCCATAGGCGCGCATGAGAGCGGACTGATCGGTGAAAAGCCGAACGGGATACCGAACAACCTGATGCCATACATCACACAGACCGCGATGGGGATACGCAGGCAGCTCTCGGTATTCGGAAACGATTATCCCACGCGCGACGGTACAGGCGTGCGCGATTACATTCATGTTGTGGATCTGGCAAAGGGACACGTAGCGGCTCTCAAGTGGGCCGACGCGCACAAGGGTACGGAGGTGTTCAATCTGGGAACGGGCGCGGGATACAGCGTTCTCGATGTCGTGAACACGTTCAGCAGGGTGAACGGTGTAGAGGTGCCGTACGTTATCGCGGAGCGCAGAGCGGGCGACCTTGCCGAATATTATGCCGCTACGGAAAAGGCCGAGAAGCTTCTCGGGTGGAAAGCGCAGCTCGGCATAGAAGAGATGTGCCGTGACTCGTGGCACTGGCAGACGAACGGAGGGAAAGCGTAGATGAGTGGTGTTATGCCTTATCTGAACTGTTTCGTGCTTTCCATGGTTCCGGTGGTGGAGCTGCGGGGAGCGATACCGATGGGAATCGCGCAGGGGCTGCTGCCGGCGGCCGTTTATCTCGTATGCGCAGCAGGAAATCTCGTCCCGGTCCCCCTGATACTGCTTTTAGTGCGCTGGGTTTTTAAGGTAATGAAAGCGTGGGGCGGCGTATGGGAGCGTATCGTGAATTTCATGGAGCGAAAAGCGGAGAAAGCGTCTCAGATGATATACAAATATGAGCTTTTGGGGCTGTTTATACTGGTGGCTCTGCCGCTGCCGGGAACGGGTGCATGGACGGGAGCGCTCGTAGCCGCACTGCTGAAGATACGCATGAAGGTGGCTTTGCCGATAATCACTCTGGGAGTTATGTCAGCGGGAGCTGTCGTTCTTGCCATAAGCTGCGGAGTGGCGTTTGTAGTCTGATATTGCGGCGTGTGTGCAAATAGTGCATATATTATGAAATATTGATAATCGGAGATATGTCGTAACAGGCTTGCAAGCATGTACAAAATGAGTATAATATATCTGTCGGAAGCCAAAGTATATTTACGGGGCTCACGGCAGGCTCAGATATATTTACATATGACCATATGAAATTTACAGGTAATATCACGAAAAATAAGTGAAAACGAGAAACGAGGTAGGAAAATGGAAGAGAAGGAAAAAGAAAAGATCGAGCAGCAGCCGGAAAGCTGCAATTCCGATTGCAGCAGCTGTGCCAGTGCGGGAAACTGCAGCAGTCAGCCGGGAAGCATGATAGAGGAGACCAACAGCTTTAACGATATCAAAAAAGTGATAGGTGTAGTCAGCGGTAAGGGAGGCGTAGGCAAATCGCTCGTAACCTCACTCATGGCTGTAAACATGAGCAGACTGGGACATAAAACGGCTATACTGGATGCAGACGTCACCGGCCCTTCGATACCGAAGGCGTTCGGCATAAAGGAAAAAGCGACGGCAAATGAGCTGGGAATCTTCCCTGTACGCACGAAGACAGGCATAGGAACGATATCCGTAAACAATCTGCTGGAAAACGATACGGACCCGGTAGTGTGGAGAGGACCTATCATCGCCGGAACGGTCAAGCAGTTCTGGACGGATGTGCTCTGGGGAGACGTGGATTACATGTTCGTCGATATGCCCCCGGGAACGGGAGACGTACCCCTTACGGTATTCCAGTCTCTTCCGGTTGACGGTATCATCGTAGTGTCTTCACCGCAGGAGCTTGTGTCCATGATAGTGGCAAAGGCTGTGAAGATGGCGGAGATGATGAACATACCGGTGCTCGGACTTGTGGAAAACATGTCATACCTCAAATGTCCCGACTGCGGCAAGGAAATCCCTGTTTTCGGCGAAAGCAAGGCGCAGCAGGCAGCTGAGGAATACGGCATAGAACTGCTCGGCAGGATACCTATCGACCCGAAGCTTGCAGCGGCGTGCGACAAGGGCATGATAGAGCTTTACGAGGGAACATGGCTGGATGAAGCGGCCGGAAAAATTGAGGCGCTGTAGGATATAAATATTTTGAGATCGACCCACCTGTGGTTCTTTCGCGGGTGGGTAAATTCCTGCTCAAGCGCTGCTTCGCTCTGATAGCTGTCAGAACGGACAGCGACAGGTTCGTATTCGGTGACGACAGTGTTTTCACTGGTAGCAGTGACGATGTTAAAGTACGGCATTTCTACTCCTCATATTCTTATAAGCATTAACAGTAATATGTTATTTCTCCAAAATACTCTTGCCATTTCTGTAAGACTTCATCGCTCCTAGCCTCAATGATTCGCATAATATTTCGCAACGTATGCTCAGGAATTTTGGAATTGTTGTGGCATAAATAGCATTTGCCGGCACTTGTAATCCAAATTTTGGTTGAATTTGATGACGGATTGCCTTTTGAAACATGAACATGTATAGGCTCTAAAGGTCTATTTTCATTTGTCCAGAAATAAATCCAATATCCGCCTATTTTAAAGACCTGAGGCATTTTCAAAGCCTCCCTCCTGAGAAAACTGCATAATCAAGTGAGCGGTAGAGCGGATAATCCCTTGAAATTTTTCTATATCTTCACGACTAAATTGGTAAATATCTTCCCATTTGTACTGCGGTAACCAACAAGTTGCGTGGCGAAAACAATATTTTTCATCCGGTTTTTCGATGTAAACTTTAACAGTTTCGTTTTCCTGCATTTCGGAATGGACTATCTCGGTTCCATCATTCAATGTCATAAAAGGATACATCATTTAAATCACCTCCGTCTTCAGTATTATTGTCTATTTTTTGTGTAAAAGTCAATAGTTTATCCCGATAAAACTCGTGCGGACATAATTTTTGAAATCCCAGCCATCGACGGCTCCCCGTAGTTCATCGGCAATAGCCCATATGACGCGGTGTAATTTGCCCCGTCCATGTTCTTTCTTTGTATCACTCATTGCATTTTCCCTCTCGATTGACCGATTAAGGTTTATGCGTATATTATAGCAATCGGCTTATCCAAATTCAATCGCGGTTTTTTGCAAGAAGGTGAGTGCATTATTCCGATAAAATTAGAAATGTTATTCCGATAACCCTGATATTGTTCCGATAACGTGGTATAATAGCTTCATCTTAGCGACTTCCTTTTTGCCCGAAGAGCCAGCGGTGATTCGCATGGCAAAACGGATAGCAGCGAACGAAGTGAGCTGGAACGAGCGTTAGCGAGTGTTGACAGCAGGAACTGCGAAGGCTGATTCGTAGTAGTTATGGTACAATAAAAGAGATTTAGAGAGAAAGTCGTAAAACCGTAGCGCCGGAATCTCTAATAGGTAGGAGGTATAACTGATGTATATAACGGTAAAAGAGACTGCTGAAAAGTGGGGCATTTCCGACAGAAGAATACGAGTCCTATGTTCTGAGGGTAAAATCCCGGGTGCATACCGGGAAGGGCGAGGCTGGAAAATTCCAGTGGAGACGCAGAAGCCTGCGGATGGGCGCTATAAATCCAAAGAAAGCATTTTTGCACAGATTGAACGCAAGAAAGCGGAACTTGACAGCAAACGTCCTTTAACAGAGGGTGAAGTTGCCAGATTGAATGAAGAGCTTGTTGTGGAATACACCTATAACTCAAATGCAATTGAGGGCAATACACTGACCTTACGGGAAACGGATTTTGAAAATATTATAGCAATCGGCTTATTTAAATTCGATCGCAGGTTTTTGCAAGCAGCGCGTTTGGTTCATCATCAGTTTGTGTGGAAACTCGAAGTACACAAAAGAAATCCTCCGCTATCTGATTTAGCTGCTCAGCAATAACTGAGAACTCCTGATTTAAATCCAGCGTCTTTACATCGATCCGGTTCCCACTCATCTGATACGACTGATCTGGCTGTATGGTTTCATCCGTGCGGGCATACAATAACATACCTGAAACGGTATGCGGCTTGTCCGCGAACTCTGTATCTTTATTTTTCACATAGGTGAAAATCTGATACATATTGTTTGAGTGCAATGTGTGAACACCATACTGCTCCTGCGTAGTGCGGGAGTAATACTTGGCGTCTATAATCAACACTGTATCCCGGAAGGAAAGCATGATATCGCTCTGCATAACAGGCAGCATCGTTCCGATTCCGTCATCCAACGCCCAGTTAATCTGGGATGCGGAAACGTGTAATCGTGGGAATTCTTTGCTGTAATATTCAAGGATAAACTTTTCATACAGCCGACACATCCGCTGCTCATCCACAAAGGACGCAAGCCTGTGTTCTCCATGCTCTGTTGTCAGCAGCATTCCCTGCAGAATAAGCTGGCATAGGCTGATGAGCATCTGATAAGTCTGGTTGTTCCGATGAAACCGAACCTTATCCCACTGAATGGAGGATGGCTCAATCAAATCAATGCCCGAGAAGTACAGCATTTCCTTTTTTAGAATATCCTTATATTCCGTGTCAACATCATGACTTTTGAGCAAAAGCATGACCGTCGTCTTCAGAATCTGATTCAGAAGATTGTTCTCTGACAGGTCATCATATTCGCAAGTCAGCACTTGCTCACGGGCAATCTTATGTCTTATGGTTCCGGGCATATCAATCCTGCCTCGCATAGTCGGAATGTCCTCTGTTTTATTCTGATACTCTCGATACAGTCCTTGCTTTAACTGCTGCCCGATACCCTTGCTTAAAATGGCGGCAAACAGATTTTGCACATTATCAAATTCCTCTGTCGCCATATCGTCGAAGTTTGACTGCCGCAAAACATGAAAAGCATAGGACAGCATATAATATATGTTTTTTATCAGGATATTCTTATTCTGATTCATTGAAATACTCCGTGCAAAATATTGCTCCAGCGCTGCAGTTTAGTCATGTTGTCAAACCAATATTCATTCAACATCGGAATAATATCGAAATCTATAACGGACTGCATCTTTTCGTCTGTGCATTCTTTCCAGTTGCTGAAATAGCTGTGACCAATACAAAATCCCTTTCCCAGAGAACCGTCTCTTGTAATCTCATTATTCAGCTCTTTGATTCTCTCAATAAGCTGATTGAAAGTTTCGTTATTTAGTTTATTTTGATACCGAACAAAACCCTCTGAATCAAAACCCGGCTCCATTTCAAAAAAGCTGAATCTGCGACGCAAGGCATAATCAATCATAGCAAGGCTTCTGTCTGCCGTATTCATCATTCCAATGATGTAAAGATTCACTGGAACAGAAAATGAAATGCCATTATAAGCCAATGTCGTTTTTGTGCCACGATAGTCGTTTTCAATCAACATCAGCAGTTCACCGAAAATCTTACTCATATTACCACGATTGATTTCATCAATGATAAAGAAGAAATCCTTTTCCGGCTGATTTGCAGCCTTCTGACAAAAACGATAGAAAATGCCCGTCTTCAGCTCGAATCCATCTTTTGATGGCTTATAGCCCATCATGAAGTCCTCATAGGAATAATTCTGGTGGAACTGAACGAATTCGATACGAGTATTATCCATTCCTCCCATGATGGAGTAAGCCAATCTCTTAGCTGCGAATGTCTTGCCAACACCCGGCGCACCCTGTAAAATAATATTTTTCTTGTTTTTCAGCACAGCCACAAGCATATCATACCTCTGTTCGAACATAAAGACCTGGCTAAGGAAGTTCTTTTTTGTGTATGCTTCACAAGTATCTTCGCCTTCAATATCTGAAT
>Ga0192264_1102_pt1 | contig 22188 bp, 6 predicted proteins | sample Koala_Koa23_J3_FD_131267 | JGI IMG/M metagenome (GOLD analysis project Ga0192264, IMG submission 131267) | Enriched cells from koala feces incubated with labeled cellulose particles, San Francisco Zoo, California, United States - Koala_Koa2-3_J3 ... | reverse complement strand
AAAGGTGAATTATCGAATTGAAGAAGAGGACTGGATTGTAAAGTTTGCATCTGCTTATGATAAAAATGATATTGGCTTGCAGGAATACGAGTATTCTCTTTGTGCGAAGGATTGCGGAATTGTTATGGCGGAAACGAGGCTGATATCAAGCAATATATGCCCGGGATATTTTGCTGTAAAACGATTTGACAGAGAGGGCAGTAAAAGAATTCATATGATTTCTGTTGCTGCATTGTTGGAAACGTCTCACAGAACGCCGAATTTGGACTACCATATTTTAATGCAGCTGGTGCTGAAGCTGACAGGCGATTACAGCCAGATAGAACAGCTTTATCGACTGATGTGTTTTAATGTCTTTTCACATAACAGAGACGATCATTCCAAGAATTTTTCATTTCTCTATGATGATGGAAAGGGAAGATGGAGCCTCGCTCCGGCGTATGATCTGACGTATAGCGACTCTATCGGCGGAGAGCATGCAACTACGATCGATGGTAATGGAAGAAACCCGGGAAAAAAAGATTTGTTGGCAGTTGCAGAAGCCGTTAAGCTTGATGTACACAAAGCAGCGGATACTGCTGATGAAATAGAAGCAAAGGTACAGAAGCATTTAAGCAAATGGATTTAGATAAGCTTGAAGCTTTATTGTAAGTTAATAAATGGTACGATGCATTTTTGCGATAGTGTTCAATGTTTTTTTGTTCTATTATTGAGAAAAAGAAAAAATGCCTACCCCCGTTGCTATCAGTGGGAAACGGGTTTTTTTATTTGCAAAAATCCCAAGCATGAAACGAAAAAAGTTGTAAAAATGACTAGAAAAAGTTATTTAAACAACATAGAAAAATTGAAATGTTGGCACGCCGATTAAAAAAGATTGGGAATATGCTAATATTCTAGCATATGTAAAAAGTCGTCGCAGTTTTTGTCAGGGGCTTGTAGCTCCTGTTTGACCGACTCGTTTTACGAAGGGTACTGATTTTAGGAGGCGTTATGAAAATTCAATCTGGAAAAGGGAAAATATTGTCCATGCTCATAGCATTGATGATGGTTTTTTCTATTTTTGCGACTATGGCGGATTATTCCTACGGAACCGACAGCAGCTCGGGAACGGAAGCGTCGCAGGAGGAAACCACGGGCGATGATAGCGGACAGGAAGTAAATGCGAACTCGCAGGAGGCAGATGAAAGCGACAGCTCCGGCGGGGAGGAAGGCGTATCGGCAAGTGAAGCGGATACGGGCAGTCAGGCAAATGAAACGGTTAAAGCTGAGGAAACAGATCCCACAACATGTACAGAGGTGGGAGACGGTACTGAAAGCAATCCGTATATCATTTCCAATGCAGACCAGATGGTTGATCTGCAGACACAGGTTGCGAGTGGCACGACATTTGAGGGGAAGTATTTTGAACTTAATAACGATGTTACTTTGGACAGCAGCTTTGCCGGTATAGGAACATCAACGTCAAGTAAAACCTATCCCTTTAAGGGAATATTTGATGGTAACGGTAATACGATTACTGTTTCAATAAGCGGTACAACCTATGTAGGAGTTTTCGGATACACTTACGGAGCGACCATAGAGAACCTTACTGTAAAAGGAAGCGTTACGGGTACGTATTATGTTGGTGCAATAGTAGGTTACAGCAGTTACGGAACGGTTATCAGAAACTGTGTGTCCGAGGCGACGGTAACCGGAACCTCGAAAGGTTCGGGCACTTCGGGTGTCGGCGGCATTGCAGGCAGTATTGCAGCTGGTACGGAAACATCGATTGAAAATTGTGTCAATAAGGGCGATGTAATTGCAGAGTTTACAACTCTTGCCAGTACGGTAAGCTATGGTGGTATTGTTGGCTCAATTTTCAATAAGGGTGTAGATGTTACAATCACCGGATGCGAGAATGAAGGCGATGTTAAAAATATACCGGCTTATTATGTTGGCGGAATTGTTGGTTATGTTTCTTCAGCTGAAGTTTCTGTTGAAGATTGCACTAACAGCGGCGATATCAGCAATACAGGAACAAGTGCTGGAGGAACAGGAGGCATCGTCGGATGTCTATCGGGAACGAGCGGATCGGATACATCTGTTACGAGATGTCAGAACAACGGAAATATTACTGGGTTAGAGTCTACTTCTACGGGTGCAGGAGGTATTGTAGGCAAATTGAATTCAGCACATTCGGTAACCCAGTCGTTTAATACAGGGGATGTTACATCTTCAAAAGGCTATGTTGGCGGCATAGTAGGATATATGTATACAGCTTCCAGCAGCATTGAAGAATGTTACAATGCCGGAGCTGTCAGTAATACCGCTACGAGTGGTACACCGGTAGTAGGAGGGATACTTGGATATCAGTCTGCAAAAGGTTACATTGAAAAGTGTTACAGCTATGGAACCGTTTCGTGTACATCTTCTTCCGGTTACGTAGGAGGCGTGATTGGTCGACCAAATTCAACATCGTCAATAGATACAACGTATGTTTCGAACAATTTCTACCTGGACGGTACTGCTGATTCAGGCATAGGGAAAGTTGAAGATATAGAAGATGTATGTGAATCTTTTTTAGAAAGTCAACAGAACGATATCATCGACACATTAGGCAAGGCATATCAGAAGGATTTGACGGAAAACATCAATTACGGATATCCAATACTTCGCTGGCAAAACAGCGAGGCGAAATATGCCGTAACTTTCAGCATCAAAGACAGTGAAACGGGCAATAACATCAAGGATGCCAGCGTTGAAATCAGCGGATATAGTACGGAGGATGACGGCAGCTACGAGCTGAGCCCCGGAACGTACAGCTATACGGTCAGCCGCGGCGGATACGATACGGTGACGGATACGGTCACGGTATCCAAGTCGTCAAAAACGGTAAGCGTGGAGATGACGTCGACAAAGCACGAATATACAATTACGGTCAGTCCGTCAAATGCGACTCTGGAGATCACCAATGAAAACGAAACGCCGGATATAGTAGACCCGGAGCCTGCGATAAACGAAGCGGAAAATACGGCAACCTACGTATATTCTCTTGCTGACAGTCAGGCATACGGAGCATACGATTACAAGGTATCGGCATATACATATGTTGAAAAAGAGGGAACGTTGGAGGCTACAGGAAGTAATGATGAGACATCCGTCACTCTGGAAAAGGCCGCAACATCATCGTTTACCATCAACGTAATGCCGACGAATGCTAAGGTCACGCTCACCAATGAAGAATGGGGTGAAAAAACGACGGCTTCTTCCAGCAATAACGGAGAGTGGAAGTACGATCTTATAGACGGTATATATACATATAAAGTAAAGGCATCGGGGTATACGACAAAGACTGGAACGATAACCATACCGGATGATTCCACGTTGACCGTAGATCTTGAGGAAGAGGAGAGCTGGGGCGGATATGAAGCTGAAAATGGTGGTTATGATACGGACTGGTATACCGATAATATGTACCTCAAGGAATACGAGATAAGCGAACCTGATGAACTGGCAGGGTTTGCATATCTTGTTAATAACAATTACGAAGACTTCAATGGCGTAACGATTAAACTCACGAAGGATATAAACCTCGGCTCAAAGCAGTGGACGAGTATAGGCTCAAGTTCATCTTCCTTTAAAGGAACATTTGACGGCGGCGGTCATACTATCAGCAACCTGACTATCTCAAACATATCCAGTAGCGGTTACTATGGTTTATTCGGATATGCTCAGGGTGCTACTATACAAGATATTGAAATTGAAAATGTTGATATTAGTGGAACGCTAAGTGTGACCTCAGGCACGGGCACATCAATAGGTGGAGCTGTAGGATATGCAAATAATTGTATCATCAGTGATGTTAGTGTAAGCGGCAATATTGAAATGTCAAGCAGTATAAATGTTGCTGGTATTGCAGGATTGTTTAGCGGTACGATAAGCGATTGTGAAAATACTGCGATTATCGCAGGCGTATATAAAGTAGGGGGAATTGTCGGTACTACATATGCTAATGATGGCAGTAAAATCACAAGATGTATCAATAAAGGCACGATTAAAGGGACAGGGACAGGAACAACATCAGGATATTCTACAGGAGGAATTGTTGGTTATTTATGTAAAAAAATGACCAGGTAACTTATTGTGTGAACCAGGGAACGGTAACGGGTGCAAATCCTTATCTTGGTGGTATTGTCGGAATGTTGTACAGTTCCGTATCCGGTTTACAGATAACCAACAGCTATAACACGGGTGACGTGATTTCTGACGGAGCCAGCGGTACGGTATATGCAGGCGGGATAGTTTCATATTGTGTAAGTAAGAGCGGTGGTAGTTATAATGCAACAATAGGAAATTGCTACAATGCGGGAGAATTGTCGGGCGCTACGTACATGGGAGCCATCATAGGTTATCAAACGACGTCTGCAATAGAAACTTATTATCTTTATAACAACTACTACTTGGAAAATGATAGCTATACGGCGACTAACAGCTCCGATGAAGTTGATGAATCGGCTGCTTTCAGTTCATTTAAAGATGTTGGCGATACTTTGATAGAGAACCTCGGTGTAGCCTACGCTGCCGATGTAAAGGACGGGGATACATATCTGTATAACAGCGGATATCCCATATTGCGATGGCAGAATCCTGACTCCACATATCAGGTGAGGTTCAGTATATCATACGATGATGAAAGCAATATCGGTGATGATGCGGTAATTACGGTAAAGGATGCGGATGATAAGACGGTTACAGGCGACGGTACCGTATACGAGCTTGCCAACGGTACATATACCTATACCGTAGAGCAAAAAGGATATACGACTGTAGAAGATGAATTTACGGTTTTCAAGGAAGGATTTACAGAAGCAGTAGAGCTCACCGCTGAGAAATATGAATATACGGTTGCTGTAGATGAAAATGTGGACTTCACACTTGAAAGGGTTGGTGAGGATGAAGACGGTGATGATACGACCGAGGTTATAGATAACCCGGAGTATGTTGAGACGTCAAATCAGGACAACCCCGGGACATACACATTCAGTCTTTACAATGGTACATACAAGTATACGGCAAAAAGACTGGGATATGAAAAGGAGACAGGCACCGTAACTATAAGCTACGGAACTGAAAATACGAAGATTGCTCTCGCAGCGCTTGATACTGCCAAAGTTACGTTTAAGGTGACGGCAGAAGACGGTTCTCTGGATGGAGCCGACCTTAAAGTTTCCGTATACAGCGAAGATGAGGACTTCTCAGGAATGCTGATGGATACTTACGATAGTACGAGCGAAATATTTTCGGATGGTCTCGCATTCCCCATAGGAGAATATTCATATAAGATTAAAGCGGATGGCTTTTATACCGTGAGCGGCACATTTACCGTTACAACAGGTAATAATGTTGTAATTACGGAAAGAATGGAGCTTAAAACAGGATGGCAAGGCGCTGAAGATGTTGATACTGACTGGTACACGGATTACCCGGATGATACGGAATATACACTGAGCAACGAGGCGGAGCTGGCGGGACTTGCAAAGCTCGTCAACGACGGAACGACGGATTTCGATGGCAAGACCATCACGCTGTCCGCCGATATGGATTTATCCGATAACGTATGGACACCGATAGGCGGGTACGCCGATAGTGGAGCAAAGACATTCAGCGGTACGTTTGACGGACAGGGACACAGCGTTACGCTTAAAAGCGGTGAGTTCGATTCGAACGAGGGATATTTTGGCCTTTTCGGATACCTTTTAAACGCTAATGTAAAGAATCTAGTGCTCTACGGAAGCGCTGTAGTCGATTATGAAAGCGAAACAACAGCTTATGTCACATATTATGTTGGAGCGTTGGCGGGATATGCGGAAAGCAGCACTATAGAGAACTGTTCTAATCAAATGAAGATGGATGTTTCCGTGACTACAGGCGGAGCTGGTGTCTTGGATATTGGAGGTCTCGTAGGCTGGTGCGGGAAATGCACTTTCGAGAACTGTAATAACATATCAGCTGTTACCGGAGTTTTTAAAGGCGGTAATGGTGAGGATGTCGCGAATGGTGCCTCTCTGTGTTATATCGGAGGTCTGATAGGATTAGCTACTTCTTCAAGTAGTGAAGTAGAAATATTGAATTGTTACAATACCGGTGAGATTTCGGGAAAGGCAAGTACGGAAGTTGGTACAAGCACTTGTTATGCTGGAGGAGTGTACGGAAACCAAAACGGATCTAAGATGACAATGTCAAACTGCTACAGCGCAGCCGATGTCACGACAGAAGCAGACAACATGAATGCCGGAGCTCTTGTAGGAAACGGCAGCAGCGGGACGTTCAGCAATAACTATTACCTCTTTGATGGTGAAGATAACAACCTTTCGGAAGCTACTGCTAATTCTACAAAGAAGTCAGCTGATTATATGAAGTCTGATGATTTTATCTCGGATTTGGGAGATGCATACACGAAGAATCCCAATGGCGGATATCCTATACTTACGTGGGAGACCGGTATAGACCACATTGAGGTAACCACAGACCCCCAAAAAACGGAATACGACGATCTCAGCGATTTTGACGATACGGGTATGAAGATAACGGCATACACGAGCAGTGACAACAGCGAAGGCAGTGTGGTAACATCAGGCTGGACGATAACGGACGGAAAGAAGCTGTCGGCAGGACAGAACAGCGTTACGGTCGAGTACAAGGGTGCGGCGACTACGGTTCCGATTACCGTCAATCAGGTCGTACACGAGATAAGCTCAGACGATCTGACACTGGATATAGCAGCGCCTGAGGCGGGAGAGACGCCGCAGACGGAGATCACTCTCACCGATGATCAGGGAGAAAAGTATAGTGCGGACATCACATGGACAAAGGCAGGTAAGGAAATCACGGGTGATACGTTTGAGGAAGCTGCCTACTACAGAGCGCATGTGACGCTAACGTCGGTATATGAGGCAGGCAATGTATACTACGCCTTTGCCAGAGGGGCTACGCCAACAGTTGACGGCTCTTATGAAATTAAAAATTACGAGCAGACGAAGAATGCCGATGGTGAGATAACTTCGATAGAATTCGATGTTACTTACAAGGCGACTTCATCGGCAAGCAGCGTCGACGACAACGTCAGCCATCTGTATTATGAAGGAGATGAGAACTCAAGCTACGGAGATCTTCTCGACAGCGAACTGAGCATAACGGTCGGAGATAATGTTACTACGTACACTGTAAGAGAGCTTGAACAGATGGTTCTCGAGGAAAACGTCGGAGTGCAGGGAGAATATGCGGGAAGCGAATTTGCGGGAATAGATCTATACGATCTGCTTTTGCAGAGCGGACTCAGTCAGAATGCTGACAATGATACCGTGATATATCTTTACGGAAACAGCAAGACGGAAAAGACGAAGATAACCGTGGGAGAGCTGCGTCAGCAGGATTCCTCAGAAGCAGCTATAATAGCGTACGGCAACGTCAGCAGAGGAAATCCGATAGGAAAAGGCAAGGGTCCTCTCAGAATGCTTCAGCCCGATTCCGATGCGGCTTCCAGAAATAATCTGACATCGATAGTGATAGAGGATGCAGAAGATGCGGCTACGTACACTGCGACATTTGATGTGAGTGTGAGCGAAAACGATTCGCAGACAAGCGTCAGCGATCCTCAGATAACCGTCGAGGATGAATACGGCAATTCCATGAGCGCAGACAGCGATTCATCGCTTTCATATACGTTAAGAGATGGGGATACCTATACATATGAAGTTACCAAGGACGGCTATACGGTAGAGAGCGGAGAGTTCACCGTAGACGGCAAGGATGTAGCGATAGCGATAACGCTGATGCCTGTATGGGATGGTAAGACAACGACTGAACCGACTAAGGACTCTGACGGATACTATCTCATATATACGGCTGATGAGCTCATGTGGTGGCATGATAATTACGATCCCGACGATAAAGTCAGATTGATGGCTGATATAGCGCTCAACGACGGGAAGAACAATACGAATACCTGGGATGTTTTAGGAACAAGCGAGACGAATTCATCGACCTACACCCTGGCATTTAGAGGAACGTTTGACGGAAACGGACATGTGATAACCGGCTTCTATATAGACAGGGAAAACACCCTCGAGCTTCAGCTTGACTGGAGCGGTTCGGTACTGCAGTTCTCCGACAGGGTGAGCCAGATAGGCCTCTTCGGATATACTTCAGGAGCAACGATAAAGGATCTCGGTCTTGAAGGAACGATACAGGTGCTCGACAGACCTGATAGTACTCTTTCGGACTGGCTGCAGGTCGGCGGTATAGTAGGCTATGCTATGGGCTCGACGCAGATAAGCAACTGCTACACAAATCTGGGAATCAGAGCCGTGGCCTCAGTGGAAACGGGGACGGTAGGAAGCTATAAGCTCGCAGGAAACGGGGACGTATGCGATATGTTCATCGGCGGTATCGCAGGATCCCTCAGCGGCAGCGCAACGATAACCGACTGCTATACGAAGGGAACATATATAGGTGCGGAGACGAGACAGGTTACCATAGGCGGTGTTGCAGGAGCCTTGAGAACGGCTAATACCTCTCTTACGAACTGCTATTCGACATCATCGATGCAGTCTCTGCCTCTTGAAACCACGGAGTGGGATTCATATCAGGGCGGTATAGTCGGAGATCCTACATGGTTAGATGATAACTCTGGAACTGTCAGCAACAGCTATGCGCTGAACACGTCGATAAAGAGCAATGATATCAAATCGACGGCAAACAGAGTCAGCGGCAATACCGGTTCGCTTTCGGGCAACTACGGTCTTACGACTATGACCATCAGCGGAGCGGATACAGTATCCGGTACAGGAGCGGATACTGTAAACGGAGCGGAGATCACAGCTGCGGAGGCCAAGACGGCATCGACATACAGCGAATGGAGCACTGACAACTGGACGCTTCAGGACGGCCAATATCCTATGCTTTCATGGCAGACCGGCGCTACGGGAAGCGATAAGACTATAAGCTATGACGGTCAGGATGTATCTGATGATACCGACTGGGACGGAACCTTCGGAGAAGCATCGGCACCACCGTACTTCAACGTATACTATCAGGTGGAAGGACACGATGCGATACTGGCGAAGAAGTTTACAAGGTCTGAGATGCAGAGCATGGCGGCTTCGGATAACGTAGGCACGCTCTATTATTCCGCAGGAACGGGAGCAGGAAGAGTAGTGAAGGAATACGTATATCTGACGACCCTGTTAAGCAATGCGGGAGTTGAGTTCAGCTCGGGAGACAGTCTTGCGTACGGAAGCTATTATACGTATTCTTACGATTACCTGATGGCGGACAGATACTATTATCCTGAATGGAACTCGGGAAGCAGTGCAGATGCGGTTGAGGTTCCCACGATTATCGCCTTGAAGTCATACGGTGACAGCTCAGGTGTGAGCAAGGATATGTGGAGCTACTACGCAGCCCAGGCGGATTACCTCTATGCGTACATGATTACGTACGGACAGACCTCGCCTACGGATTACACTTACGGATACTTCACCTATCAGCAGGTAGAGGGAACCGTGGTATATGATGGCGATTCTGATGCAAACACTACGGTAAAAGCCACGTTGCAGGAGGCGATCCGGGATGCCAACATCAATGTATCCTCAACGTATGTTTCGGATGACGGTACCGACGTATCTTCAGCTTACAGCTACGTTTCGCAGGATGTTATGGATACATTCAAGGATGCTGTCGAAGCTGCGACGGCGGCGTACAGTGCCGGTGACGCTACGAACGACAGTGTGATGACGGCATACGAGGATCTCGCAGCAGCGGTGAAGACATTCGAAAAGGCTAAGAAGCAGGGAAGCGATACTGATAAGTCTACTCTGGGGTCTCTAATTGAGATAGCAGAAACCTCGGTAGACAGCATCGTGATATCGGGAACGGGAAGCGATGTCAGCGAGGAAGCTCTCTGGGCGACTCAGAAGGCAGTAGACGCTCTCGAAGCAGCTATTGAAACGGCAAAGGCTGTATATGAGGATGAAGATGCTACACAGGTAGAGCTTGACAGTGCGGCTTCGGAGCTTGCAGAGGCTATAGAGAGCTTCACAGCTTCCAACGGACTTCTGGAGCCTCTGGCAAGAGAATCGGCTCTGGACGCTCTTACTGAATACACCTCCTCACTCGATCTGGATTCGTACCGCGACGAGGAGAAGCAGCAGATAGCAGCTCTGCTCAAGACGTACAAGGCAGCTATCGAGGATGCTGCGACTACGATCGAAGTGAGCGAGCTTCTCAGCGAGGCCAAGACAGCTATCGGCAGTGTCGAAACGGAGTCCGAAGCCATCGCGACGGAAGCCAAGGAAGAATTGTCCTCGTATGTAGATTTGAACGATTACGATAAGACTGAAAGAGCCGTGCTCCGCGAGATACTGTCCGAGTACAGCGAGCTTATCGAAGCAGCGGAGACACAGGAGGAGATAGATGCATTAGTAGAGCAGGCAAAGGCTGAGATAGACCTTACGATCGCACAGAACGAAGCGATAGAGACGCTGGAAAGCTACTACGATGTGGCGGATGATTACTACGATACCCAGCAGACTAAGCTCGTACTGATTATAACGAAAAACGTCAAGGCCATCGAGAAGGCAACTGATGTTGATTCCGTAAACAGCATACTCAGCGAGGCCGTGGCGGCTATAGCTGAGATTCAGACAAAAGCGGAGATAGACAACACGCCGGATCAGATCACGGGAGTCAGTGCTGCAAGTGCATCGTACAGCTCCGTGAAGATTTCATGGTCGGCTGATTCGGCAGCCAAATATTATGAGGTATACAGAGCCGCGTCGTCGGGCGGAACCTATACGAAGGTGAAGACCACGACGGAGACGAGCTATACGGATAGTAGCCTCAAGACGGGTACGAAGTGCTATTACAAGGTAAGAGCGTACGGTCTTAACGGCGACGATAAGCTTTACGGCAGCTATTCCTCGGTAGTGTCGGCAACGTGATCTACCGTTCGACGAGCAAGAGCAGCGGATATAAGGCTGTAAAGACTGTAAGCTCGGGCAGCACGGTTTCATACTCGAACAGCAGTCTGAAAGCGGGAGTAAAGTACTACTACAAGGTACGCGCCTACAGGACGGTTGACGGCACGAAGGTTTACAGCAGCTATTCCTCGGTAGTATCGGCAACGACCAAGCTCGGCACACCGACGCTCAAGCTTACCGCAGGTTCTAAGAAGGCTACGGTCAAGTGGAGCAAGGTGAGCGAGGCTTCCGGCTATGTGATCTACCGTTCGACGAAGAAGAGCAGCGGCTACAAGGCGATAAAGACAGTTAAGAGCGGCTCGACCGTCAAGTATGTAAACAAGAAGCTTAAGAAGGGTAAAAAGTATTACTATAAAGTACGCGCCTACAAGACGGTGAACGGTAAGAAGGTTTACAGCTCATACAGTACCGTCAAGAGCGTTAAGGTTAAATAAATAGATTATAAGCATTTAAAACCGGTCGGAGCATACTCATCAGAGGCGTGTTCCGTTTCCGGTTTCCGGAATTATTATAAAAATCATAAGTTTAAAGCGGCGATTGTGGAAATGAAGGAATGCAGATGAAAAAGCTAAAGAAAAAAATAACAATAGTGGGTACTGCTGTGCTGTGCGTTGCCGCGGTGGTGGCGGTCATGGCTGTGAACGGAAGCTTCGGCGCGGCTGTGAACGATGAGATATCGCAGTACGAAAACAAGGCCATTACAGATCTGATAATAGCCTATGACAACGACGGCAATGAGATAAACCCTGCCCGGGTAGACGAGGATTCGTACGACGGGTATATGTTCAGGATTAAGGATTCGGTTTCGCAAAGCTACTGCTCCGATGATGTCCTCGATGAGTATGAGGGTATCATCGAATACAATGAGGCGTCGGAGATATATACGGCGGACAGCCTCGAGGCGATAGATGATTTTGTCGATGAGGACTGCATCGAATACATAGAGCCTGACTACACGGTTTCCGTGATGGAAGTCTCTTCGGAAACGACGGCATCGGCATCCGGCTCTGCGGAAGCAGCTTCGGAATCTACTGAGAGCACTTCGGAATCGGCGGTCACTTCCGAGGAAACGTCGGAAACGATGGAAAATACATCGGATCCTAACGATACCAAGTATTCCAGTCAGTGGAACCTGACGATGATGAACGTACAGGAAGCATGGGAAAACGGTCTCTACGGCCAGTCAATAGATAAATCCTCAGACGGTGTGACGGTGGCCGTTATAGACAGCGGAATATACGGCTCGGGCGGAGACCAGAGTCAGCATGAGGATATAGACTACGATCAGGTGCTGGACGGTGTGAATCTCGTAGATTCGGAGTCGGGGACGCCTGATACACTCGGTCACGGGACCTTCGTATCGGGCATGATATTCGCACAGATGAACAACGGAGTCGGTATAGCCGGTATAATGCCTGAAACCTACATAATGCCGATAAGGGTGTTTGACAGCTCGGGAACATGTGATACATCCACGGTAGTGGAGGCCATTAACGAGGCGATAGAGGCGGATGTCGATGTGATAAATATGAGTCTGGGGTCATCTTACACGAGCTCAACGCTGGAAGCGGCGTGTCAGAGCGCATATGACGCCGGGATAATAATCGTGGCGTCGGCAGGTAATGACGGTACCAGCACCAACAACTATCCGGCAGCCTATGATACAGTTGTGGGAGTAGCGTCTCTCGATTCGGACGGCGGAACATCGTACTTCTCGCAGTACGGAGACAGCGTATACGTCGCTGCACCGGGAGCCAGCGTTACGAGTCTCGGAACGAGCGGCACATCTTCATATTCGACCGGCAGCGGTACGTCATATTCCGCACCTGAGGTCACGGCTCTTGCAGCTATGGCCAGGTCGGTTCTGCCTGAAATGACACAGAGCGAATTCATGACACTGCTGCAGGAAACCTCGACGGACATGGGCGATGAAGGCTTCGACGATTACTACGGATGGGGACTCATCGACTTTGGCAGTGCCAGTGAATACCTGCTTGAGCAGGCTTACGTGGCCACCTACCACATTTCATTCGATGTATGCGACGAGGACGGCGGCACGATCGGCGATGCTGATATAACGCTTGAAACGGCGGAGGATATCACCTGGGAGGCAGATGAGGAAGCAGGAATAGAAGCAGGTGAATGGAGCGAAGGACAGGTGATAGAGCCGGAGAAAGACGGTACATATTCGCTTCATAAGGGAAAGTACAGGTATACGATAGAAGCGGACGGATACTACAGCGTTACAGGTACATTCTCGACATACAAAGAAGAACAGACCCAGACGGTCACTCTTGAAAAGACATACGAGGCAAACCTGACGATCGAGGATTCGGAAGGCGATAAGATCGACGAAGCAGAAGTAACGGTTGTAAGAAAATCGGACAGCATAACGGAGACGCTGTCGCAGTCCTCCGGAGGAACGTACAGCGCCGAGCTGCCTGCAGGTACGTATGCGTACACGGCATGTGCGGACGGATACGAGACGGCAACTGGAACGTTTACGGTGGATGACAGTAATACGAGTACAGCGATTGTGATGTATACGGAAGGCGAGATCTGCTATACGACGTTTAAGGCAGTCGAAGCGACGGAAAGCGATCCATCCGTTATAGAATCGGCGGCTGTGACAGTCGAGGACGCGAGCGGGAGCGAGCTGCAGGCGTCTGATGAAGGAACGTATATGCTCGTGCGTGGTAAGAAATACGTATATACGGTAAATGCAGCAGGCTACATCAGCGAAACGGGCAAGATAAAGGCGGCAAATCAGAAGTCGGATACTGTTTCCGTTTCCATGACGCCGACATCGTATTATGCGGTACTGAGCGTAGTGGATGATTCGGGCGAGGCTCTGGAAGATGCGGAGATAACGCTTACGGACAGCAGCGGCGATACGATGGAGCCGATCAAGAGTGATAGCTGTACGTTCAATCTGAGCAGCGGCAGATACTACTATACAGTGGATTGTACGGGCTTCGGAACTGCCGACGGCAGCTTCGAGCTGAGCTCGAGCGGCAGCGGCAAGTATTCGGAGATCGAGATCTCGATGAAGCCTTCATCGAACAGCGTTTCCATCGAGGTAGTCGATGGAGAAAACACGGAGATAACGGGCGCTTCCCTGTCGGTTTACGACAGCAGCGGTAATCTGAGAAATGTCACGTCAGACGGCACATACAGCCTTGCAGCAGGAACGTATACGTATACGGCATATGCAGAGGGCTATGAGGGAAAAACAGGTTCATTTGAAGTATCGGAGACCGGAGACAATAATATCACAGTGGAGCTTTCGGAAGTTTCCGCTGAAAGCAGCACATTCAGCGGCGGCAGCGGTACGGCTGAAGACCCGTATCTCGTTTCCACCGAGGATCAGCTCAGATATATAGCCGAGCAGACGGCCATCGTTTTGGCGGACGATACGGATGCAACTACCAATAGACAGGATACGGTAGAAGGATATTACAGACTCGTATGCGACATAGATCTTACAGACGGCAACTGGACGCCTATAGGAAATTATGAGAGTACGTCAAACTACACTATATTTACGGGTATGTTTGACGGGGCGGGTCATACGATCAGCGGTGTGAAGGTATCTCAGAGCAATATATGCGCAGGCTTTTTCGGAGTCGTCGAGGAGGCGATGATCAGCAACCTCAACATAGAGGGCAGCGTTAAGGGTGATGATTACAGCGGCGGCATCGTAGGTTGTATATTTTACGGCGACGATGAAACTGTCGTAGAGAACTGCAGCTTTTACGGCACTGTCAAGGGTACGTCGGTGGTCGGCGGTATCGTAGGATACGTCAATGCTACGACAAGCGCCAAGGTCAATGTGTATATAAGCAGCTGTTACCACAGCGGGAGCAGCAGCGCTAAGGTGTGGGCTGTAGGTTCAGGCAATCAGTATACAAGCAGCAATGTAAAAGCCGGAGGTATCATCGGAGAAGGAAGAGCAGTAAAGATCACCTCATGCTATAACACCACGGATGTGTACGCATATAATCTGGTCGGCGGTATAGCGGGAGTTATACGGGCTAACGCGTATATATACAGCGCTTACAGCGTAGCTGATCTGGTAGCAGCAAAAGGAGGAACGACTCAGGGAGGCATAGTAGGAGATCTTTACGGCACCATCGACGCCTGCTACTTTATGAAGCAGACGGATGGCGTTAATGCAGGTGTTGGTATAGCGGAAAGCGGCGCATCTGCAAAGGTTTCATCCATGACCGCTGCCAAGATGAAAGCAAATCAGGACTTTGTCGATTCGCTCAATCTGTCGAATGGACAGATGAGGGATGATTTCGTGCTCAGCACTGAGTATCCGATCCTCTCATGGCAGACGTACGAACAGGCAAGCTATTCTGCGGAAACACCTGTAATCACAACTCAGCCTTCGGATGGTGGGTATAGTCTTAATGCTTCGGCAGATGCTATTACGGTCAAGGTGAATGCTGTTTCGGACGGAGGAACGCTCACCTACCAGTGGTATAAGAATGATACTGCGAGCACTGATCTGGCTGAAAAGGTGGACGGAGCGTCGGGAACTGTCAGTGACGACGGCACTATAGAGCTTGTTCCCGATACCGACAGCTCCGGAGATACGTATTACTACGTGAAGATCACCAATACGCTCAACCTCACCGTAACCGGAGGGGACGGTTCGGATACCGCTAAGACGGCGAGAAGCACCGTACAGAGCGATTATGCGAAGATAAGCGTAAGCAGCGGCGAGACTGCGGCTGACCCTGAGATCAGCAAGATAAGCATCTGTGTGTCGGGTTCGGATATATCCGATATAACGGATGCCGTAACGAAAGGCGAGTATGATAAGGGTACGACTGCGGGAGACGTCATCGCAGTAAGCGCTTCGTCAACCGATAACGGAGATATAACGTACCAGTGGTACAGGAGCAAGTATGAAAACTCCAAGGGCAGTCCGATAAAAGGCGCTACGGAGAGCAGCTGTGAAATAGACACATCCTCTGAAGGGGAATATTACTATTACGTTGCAGTGACCAATACCATTACGTGCAGCGACGGCAGCACAGCTTCGGCGACTGCCAAGTCGGATCGCATTTACGTCAATATCGTAGATGCCGAGGCGGCAGCCGTTGCGGAGCAGATAAACAACATCAGTTCCGGCGATGTGACTTTGGACAGCGAAGACAGCGTTGCGGAAGCCAGGGCTGCATATGAGGCTCTCAGTGATGAATCAAAAGCGCTTGTGACCAATCTTGAAGATCTGGAAGCAGCCGAAAGCAAAATACTTGAGCTGAAAAAGTCGGCGGCGCAGCCTGTGATAAGCAAGATAAGTATTTGTGCCGGTGGTTCTGATATATCCGCTGTAGGCGACACGGTTGCAGAAGGCTCGTATGATATGGGTAAGACTGCGGGAGACGTCATCGCGGTGAGCGCCGCATCAGAGGACAGCGGAACGATAACGTATCAGTGGTATGTCAGCGAGGCTGCTGATTCCGAGGGCAGCGCCGTAAGCGGAGCGACAGGCAGCAGCTGCGATATAGACACCTCCGATGAGGGCGTATATTACTACTACGTTGTCGCAAGCAGGACGCTCGGCGGCAGCATTGGAAGCGGTACTGTAGTTTCCTCAACATCTGACAGGGTGAAGATAACAGTTGTCGACGCTGATGCGGTTTCGGCGGAGAGCGTCATGGAGCAGATAAACGCCATAGGCACGGTAACTCTCAGCAGTGAAAATGCTATCGCGCAGGCGAGAGCGGCATATGACGTTCTCAGTGATGAAGCCAAGGCGCTTGTTACCAACCTCGATGTACTGGAAGCAGCCGAAAGCGAGCTTTACAGCCTCAAGGAAGCAGCGGCAAAGCCGGGAACGGTGAAATCAGTCGCGGCAGCCCGCACCGCATACAATGCGATAAAGATAACGTGGGACAAGGATTCTACGGCGAAGGGCTATGTGATTTACCGTTCGACAAGTCAGAGCAGCGGGTATAAGGCGATAAAGACAATAACGTCCGCAAGCACAGTTTCGTATTCGGACAGCGGTCTCAATACGGGAACGAAGTATTACTACAAGGTGCGCGCATACGGTACGTTCACAGCAAACGGAACGACGAATACCGTATACGGCAGCTATTCCTCGGTAGCGTCGGCAACGCCTACACTTTCAAGTACGACGGCTAAGCTGACCGCAGGAGTGAAGAAGATCACGGTCAAGTGGAGCAAGGTAAGCGGAGCTTCGGGCTATGTGATCTACCGTTCGACGAGCAAGAGCAGCGGCTACAAGGCAGTAAAGACGGTAACCTCGGGCAGCACGGTTTCGTACGGAAACAGCGGTCTCAAGGCGGGAGTGAAGTACTACTACAAGGTACGCGCTTACAGGACTGTGAACGGCAGCAAGGTCTACAGCAGCTATTCCTCGGTAGTATCGAAGACGACCAAGCTCGGCACGCCGACGCTCAAGCTGACCGCAGGCACGAAGAAGGCTACGGTCAAGTGGAGTAAGGTAAGCGAGGCCTCGGGTTATGTGATCTACCGCTCGACGAAGAAGAGCAGCGGCTACAAGGCTGTGAAGACGATAAAGAGCGGTTCGACGGTCAAGTACGTCAACAAGAGCCTGAAGAAGGGCAAGAGATATTATTACAAGGTACGCGCCTACAAGACGGTGAACGGAAAGAAGGTTTACAGCTCGTACAGCAGCGTCAAGAGCGTAAAAGCAAAGTGATAAGAAAAAAATAGCGGACATATATTGAGAAAATGATAAAATGCCGAAATCCATTGATATTAGTGGAGAGTAGGCATTTTATTTTGCGTAAATCTTACATTTGAGAAGGCAAAAGTTGCAAATATCACGTAAAAAAGTTGTTTCAACAACGAGAAAAAATGAAAAAGTTGGCGTGACGATTTTAGAGAATTTTAAAAATGGTAAAATGAATTTGAATAAGAAATTACTTGTTGATTGCTTATTTCGGATAGGATGAGAGATGGGCGAAAACGTAGGGAGATGTATGAAAAGAATATATAAAACGTGTATAGCTTTTATCCTTGCGGTTGCTTTAATTATCATCTACATGCCTGCGGAGGAGTCCTACGCATCGGGTTCTGTGACGATGTCGGCGGGCTACTGCGGCGGACCGTATTACGAGAGGACGGTGCTTTCATCGGGAGATTTGCAGTCGGGCACGTATACATATACCGTGATAAATTCAGGCGGAAGCGTCAGCGTCGTCACGGCGACCGGCAGGAAGCTTTCGAGCATTATTTCCGCTACGGGGATAAGCAGCGGGAGCATCAGCCAGCTTAGATTCAAAACAAGCGATTCGGGGAGCGGATACTACAACAGCTATTCCGTATCAACTCTTCTGAGCAACAGGTACTACTATCCGAATTTGCCTGATAACTATGCCGACGGTGCGCTTATCGATTCGGCAGCGGCAAAGAAGGGCGCGCTTCCGGTCGATACGATACTGGCGGCGACTACCGAGGGCATGACGAACAGACCCTACAGGCTTATGGTGGGGCAGACTCAGCCGCTGGAACAGACGGCAAACATGTGCGCATACGGAGTTGTAGCGATAGATATGGAGCTGACCGGTGAACCGGTTTTGAGCCTGAGTCAGCTCGATTCAACTCTGGAGGTAGGAAAGACATATACGCTCACGCTCACGGTGGGCGCTTACGACAGCGCTCTGGAGGAAGATATAAAAGCGGATGTGACGTGGTCTTCGGATAACGAATCCGTAGCAACGGTTGATTCCTCCGGGAATGTGGAAATAGTCGGAGCCGGTTCGGCGACGATCACCGCATCATACGCTATGAAAAACAAGACGGTTACAGCTACTGCCTCCATAGTCAAAGCGGCGGAGGGCGGCTGCGGTTCCTCGTGATGCTCGGGAACCTGCTCGGGTTCGTTTAGCCGAATCGTTTTCGGCTCGGCAGGCACGGGTGACGGAACAGGAAGCGGCAGCGGAGAGGCGGATGCGGACGGAAGCAGCAGCGGCTCGAAAACATCTGACAACATCAGCGAAAGCGATGAAAGCTCGTCGGGAAGCAATGATAGCGGAGACAGCGACAGCAGCAGCGTAACAGTCATAGAAAAAAGCGAGGTACTGGATTCGCTTACAGCTGAGAATGTGCTCGAGAGAGCCGGTGCGGATAGCGGCAGCGGTTCATCGGGATCGATGTCCGTATATGAGATAGCAGCCGCAGACGATGCAGCCTCTTCTGTAGATGAAGAATATACCTCGTATACGCTGATAACAGCGTTCGTATGTCTGGCGGTTTTACTGCTCAGTATCGCAGGAAGGGTGCTGTACTTCCGCAGACAGATACGATGATATCAGGGTCAAAAGCCAATTGCGGCAAAGTGCGGTACGGCATATGCGGCATCTATAATTATTCGTATCGCATATATCGTATGTATCGTATGGCGGAATCGTGTTTTTTACATTCAGACCTCGCTTTCATAAAGTAAGAATATAAGGAAAATAAGAAACGGTAAAACAGGAAAAAGAGAAAGAGAGAAGATATACATATGTTTTTTACATCGGAAAATCTTGAAACAGTGCTTCATAGTATCACCAGTGCGCTTCAGGCGCCTGTGATATTGCTGCTCCTGCTGATGATGCTGGTGACTGTCATATTGATAGGGATCACCATAGGCGAGTACTTCACGGAAAGAAGACACCTTCGGGAAAAGCTTCCGGCACTCGTGGACAGGCTGAGGGCGCACGAAGTCTCCACGGCCGAGAGTATCGCGGAAAGCAGGCTCATCAAACATCAGAAAGCGGCGCTCACGGAATTGACGCTTCATCCTGAGCTCAGCAACTCGATGAGGGAGGAGCTGGCGATAAGGCTGATATCGGAGGAGCAGAGCCGATATGACAGGAGAGTCAAGGTGACCGATCTGATCGCAAGGCTCGGCCCTATGCTGGGGCTCATGGGAACGCTGATACCGCTCGGTCCGGGAGTGATAGCTCTGGGAAAAGGTGATACATCGACACTGTCGGACGCTTTGCTGACGGCGTTTGACACGACCGTTGCGGGACTCATATGTGCAGCCGTTGCCATAGTTATTTCCGGCATCAGGAAGAACTGGTACGGCAATTACATGTCTGTGCTTGAAACCCTGATGGGGTGCGTTTTGGAGGCGGAGAAGACTGATGATTAGGAGATACGGCTCTCACGGACTGCATAGCCGCAGGGAGATAGGAGAAGACGTCAACCCGATGGACAGCGTAGGCAATATGGCGGACGCAATGCTTGTGCTTGCCGTAGGTATCATGCTTGCGCTCGTAATGCACTGGGATGTTGATCTGAGATCGTCTGATTCCACTGTAGAGGTGGAGAAGACGCAGGAAGTGGACGATGTCGAGGATGTTGATGAGGATGAGCTGAGCAAGCAGGCCGCGGAACAGGGACTTACCGAGATGGGAGTCGTGTACGAGGATCCGGAAACGGGCAAGCTCTATCTGATAACGGAGGATGAAGAAAGCGAGTAGGAGATATGGTAAAAAAGAGACAAGCTGTAATACGGATATTTGTGATTGCAGCAGTGATTATAGCTTCGCTGTCGATGCACATCTGCTCATTTGCAGAGCAGTCTGCATGGGATGGAAGTACTGTCGATACATCGTGGTACGATGAAAATGCGGATAGTTATGAAATCTCTGATGGGAGTCAGCTTGCCGGGCTTGCAGAACTGGTGAATAACGAAACGGATTTTAAGGGGAAAACCATATATCTGACTGATGATATAGATTTGGGAGGAAATCGGTGGACACCGATAGGAACTGCCGCCTATACAACTGATGGTGAGTTTTCAATAGAAGGCAGCATAGCCTTTGAGGGGACATTTGATGGACAGGGGTATAAGATAGAAAATCTGAATGTCACAGATGCGGATGAATGTACCGGGGCAGGTCTGTTCGGATATGCAGGGGAGAACAGTTGCATCAGAAATCTGTCAGTGTATGGAAGCGTATCGTGTACATATGATACGGCAGGTGTGGCTGCCGTATGCTACGGTGAAGTAGTAGATGTAGAAAATTGTATTGATGTGCAGGTAACTGATAACAGTAGCAGCAATACCGAAGAGACTGTGAAAGCGACGGCCGCTTATGAGGCTTCTGCTGCTGATGAGAATGGCGCATGGGACGGTTCGGTAGATGTGAGCTGGTACGATGAATCTGCAAGCACATATGAGATATCAACTCCTGCGCAGCTGGCAGGTGTGGCAGCTATAGTAAACGGCAAGCTGGACAGCTGCTGGTACGACAGCGAAGGTAATGTAGTGACGGAGACGACAAACTACAACGGCGATACGATATTCCTCACCGGATATACTGACGAAATGATAGCGGTATGGGAAAACGATAATTACCAAACAGGAATAGACGATATGAACGGTAAGGAAATATCTCTGGCAGCCGACTTGGATATGGGAGGGGAGTACAGTAAATCGACGGGTTGGAGCGGACCTAACTATACGCCGATAGGTGGCCAGTGGTGTACGAACATAAGCGATGTAAGCACCGTTCTCAACACGTCATTTAACGGTACCTTTAACGGCAACAGTCATACGGTTGACAACATATACTGTGACAGATACGCAGGTGCAGGCAATTACACATATAGCCAGTCTATAGGACTTATAGGCAGATTGGGGAATCATGATGATGATAAGTTGTCTTTGGCAGATGAACCTACGGTAAAGAATGTAGCCGTAAACGGATATTTCTATGGCAGCCGTAGCATAGGCGGTATCGTAGGTAAGATAGGCATTTCAAATAACGGCGGCAGGATAGAGGGATGCGTCAACTATGCTACGGTCGTAGGAGCCGATACGAAGGGGACAGGCGGGATAGTAGGTGCCGCATGGAATGGCGGTACTGTAAGGAATTGCTATAATGTCGGAAGCGTTACAAACAAGGGCGAAAAGTGTGTAACAGGAGGAATCGCAGGCAGCAACGAGGCGTATGTAGTAAACTGTTATAATGTGGGAACCGTATCGTCCGGAACAGATTCCTATGCTATGGCTTTGGGAACGAACAATAAATCTAAGGGATCCTTTGTAAATTGTTATTATCTGGAAAGCTCAGCTGTAGGAGGCGGAGTATACAACAGCACAACGGAAGACTCAGTATATGCCAAAACGACGAGCGAGATGACCGCGGAAACATTTGTGGATGAG
>Ga0192264_1101_pt1 | contig 22397 bp, 19 predicted proteins | sample Koala_Koa23_J3_FD_131267 | JGI IMG/M metagenome (GOLD analysis project Ga0192264, IMG submission 131267) | Enriched cells from koala feces incubated with labeled cellulose particles, San Francisco Zoo, California, United States - Koala_Koa2-3_J3 ... | reverse complement strand
GCTGCATCGGCAGGAAATGTTTCACAGCTTCACAGCCCACAGCTTCTTCAATAGTTCGAATAAAATCCATTAACCGAACTGGCGAGGAATTACCGATGTTATATACTCGGTAGGGAGCAGTGGAACGACTGGGATCGGGAGTTTCACTGATCCATGTTTCGTCACCTGAGGGAATTTGATCCAGGACCCGAATCACTCCCTCCACAATGTCATCAATATAGGTGAAGTCTCGCAACATATCTCCGTTATTAAACACGTTGATCGGGCGATTATTAAGGATAGCATCTGTAAACAAAAAAGGCGACATATCCGGCCTTCCCCAGGGACCATATACCGTGAAAAAACGGAGTCCGGTGGTAGGGATATTATACAGTTGACTGTACGAATGCGCCATCAATTCGTTGGCCTTCTTCGTGGCAGCATACAGACTCACTGGATGCGCAATGCTATCCTGTTCAGAGAAAGGAGCTGTCCCATTCAGACCATATACACTACTGGAGCTGGCATATACCAAATGCTTGACTTCATGATAGCGACAACCTTCTAAAATATGTAAAAAACCATTTATATTACTTTGAATATAAGCATATGGGTTTTCCAGGGAGTAGCGAACACCTGCCTGAGCAGCCAAATGTATCACCGCTCCCAACTGCTCAGTAGCAAAGAGATGCAATATAGCATCTTTATCTTCCAGATTCATGCGTACAAAGCGAAAATTAGGATATTGACTACTATGAGCAAACCGATTCCATTCAATAATCTCTTGTTGAATGCCCAAAGTAGCCAAACGACCATATTTTAGATTCACATCATAATAATCATTGATATTATCTAAACCAACTACTTCATCATCACGATTGAGCAGATACCTGCAAACATAAGAACCGATAAAACCGGCTGCACCGGTAACTAATATTTTCATAAGAAGAAAAAAGGAATTAATTATTTCAAACCATAAAAACGAATAAAGGATTTTCAGAATTGGAAACCGTGATACCAGGAATAAGTATAGCCATAGAAACCGGAGAAATAAAAGCTATTTACCTCTCATTTTGTAAGAATATTAATGAGGATATTTTGACTTCTGTCGTCCATTTCAGACTACCTGAAAAACTGATTATTTATATTTTTCGAATATGTTAGCTGAAAATACCTTATTACTTTGAGACTGTATGATATATTTCAAGATGCTTCTCCACTACATTTTCAACAGAAAAATTTTTTTTCTGCTAACGTTCGAGAATGCTGACCCATTTTTTGTCGTAAATGCTTATTTTCAAATAAAACTTGCAGTTTCTCCGCTAACGCTTTACTATCTTTAATTGGAATTAAATAACCATTATATCCATGAACTACTGTTTCTCTACAACCAATAAAATCTGTTGTTACAACAGGCCTCCCTATAGCGGTCGCTTCTATCAACGATTTGGGAAGTCCTTCTTTATAATAAGATGGGAAAGCTACTATATGACATTTTTTTAATAGTTCTAAAACATCCGTTCGATACCCTAACCATTGAATATACTCACCATCACAAACAGCTTTCAACTCTTCTTCTCTAATTGCCTTAGGATTATCATCTAATCCTCCACAGAGCCAATATTCGACTTTATCCTTATACTGTTCTTTCAATTGCAAAGCCGCATCCGTTAAAATGAAAATTCCTTTTTCTACAATCATCCGGGCAGTTAACAGCACTATAATTTTACTATTCTCAGGCTCCGGAGTATAACAAAATTGACTCAAGTCCACTCCCGAACCCTTAATCATAAAAGCCTGTTCTTCTTTGATGATATGATTCTTCAGGAATAAGCCTCTATCCTGATTATTTTGAAAGATTACTCCCAACTTATTACGATGATGAGAAAAACGAAGAACTGCAGGCAGAACCTTGGAAACCAAGGAATTATTTTCGTCTGAAAAGAAAATACCCAGCCCACTCACTGCATTAACTACACCGGGTACCCTTGCAAGTTTAGCCGCTAACGTTCCCCAAAGGATTGTTTTCAATCCGACATGATGTACTATACCTGGTTTCTCTCGACGATACAAATTATAAAGAAACCAACAAGTTTTCAACTCCTCCAACAGATTCTGTCCCGAACGATTTATGGGCAAATCAACAACTCTCAGCCCAAGAGCCTCAATCTCTTTTTTCTTACCAGTATTCTTGGTCACAATAGTAATAATATAGCCAGCTTTTTGGGCACTTAAAGCGATCTCCTTGCGATGAGAAAGAAAAAACCAATCAACATTTACGATCATAAATAAAGATTGCCTCATAATAATTCCATATTTTTCAATACCTTAGCAGAATTTCCCCCTACAATAGTATTAGATTGAACATCTTTATTCACAATAGAGCCTGCCGCTATTATACTCCGTGATTTAACCATAACTTCAGATAAAATCCGAACTCCACACCCAACCCAGCCCTCTTCTTCATGTTCAGCCGGGAATGTCTGTGTGATCAGAGGATCATCTTCCGCGAACACAATGGGGGCGCAAACTTCATTTGCTTTCACCAGAAACACCGGTTTAGTCTCTATAGTAGATTCTCCGATAACAACAGGAGTATAAGGCTTGATGATCCCGGCCTTTTCCCAGGCGATTTTCTCCGGAGTTTCTCCCAGGAGTTGTGTATGATCGGGGCTGATATGGGTGATGACGCACAGATCCGGATCAATTATATTTGTACAGTCTAATCTTCCGCCCAGTCCAACCTCTATGACTGCTACATCTACCCGCTCATCTGCGAAATAACGGAATGCCATCGCTGTGGTCAGTTCGAAAAAAGAAGGGTGCAACGGTTCGAAAAAATCACGGTGTTTCTCCACAAACCCTATTACATATTCCTCGGATACAGGTTTCCCATTGATCCGTATTCTTTCTCTGAAATCCAGCAGGTGAGGCGAAGTATAAAGTCCGGTCTTGTATCCTGCTTCCTGCAAAATTGCAGCCAACGTATGAGAACAGGAACCTTTTCCGTTCGTTCCGGCTACGTGTATGGTGTGATAGCAAGTGTGCGGATGTTGCAAATAATCATCTAAAGCTATGGTATTAGATAATCCTTCTTTATATGCCTGATTTCCTACTTGTTGGAAAAGTGGGGCACTGTTATATAAATATTTCAGTGTTTCCTGATAGTCCATTTCATATTATTTAACGACGTCGGAGACGGGAGTTACTTACACATTTGTTATATTTAGGTACAAATATAAGGAACAGCGGTTCCTTATGCGATATATGATGCAAATATAGTGAAAGCCGAAAGGCGAACCAAGTTTACTTGAGTTAGTCTGAGGCGCATCCTATATTATATAAATATAGTGAAAGCCGAAAGGCGAACCAAGTTTACTTGAGTTAGTCTGAGGCGCATCCTATATTCTTAAAATATCAACAAATAAATCTGAGAAAACATGGGAGCAAAGAAAAATTTCGTACTTGACACAAATGTGATACTTCACGACTATCATTGTCTGAGGAATTTTGAGGAAAATGATATCTATCTTCCCATTGCTGTTATAGAAGAACTGGATAAATTCAAAAAAGGGAACGAACAGATCAACTTCAATGCGCGTGAGTTTATCCGTGAACTCGATTCCATTACGGATGACAATCTGTTCACCAGGGGGGCTTCGATAGGACCTGGATTGGGAAAGCTATTTATTATGGCCAACCATATAGAATCCCCTCGTGTATTCCAGGCTTTTTCAGAGAATAAACCTGATCATCAGATCCTGGCCGCGGTAGATTATCTGGTGAATAAATATCCGAAGAAGAAAACTGTGCTGGTAACCAAAGACATCAATTTACGTATGAAAGCCCGGTCGATAGGTCTGTTGTGTGAAGACTATATCAATGATAAGGTGATCAATGTAGATGTCTTTGATAAGATGCACGAAACATTTGAAAATATAGATCCTGCGTTGATAGATCGGATCTATTCTTCCAAAGAAGGGCTGGATATAAATGAATTTGATTTCAGAAGCCTGCTTCAGCCCAATGATTGTTTTATTCTGAAAAGCGACCGGAACAGTGTATTGGCTCGTTATAACCCTTTTACACATACCGTACAACGTGTCAATAAAATCCGGCATTACGGTATTGAACCACGGAATGCGGAACAAAGCTTTGCTTTTGAAGTCTTGAATGATCCGGATATTAAATTAGTTGCCATTACGGGCAAAGCAGGTACCGGGAAAACATTGTTGGCTCTGGCATCCGCATTGGGAAAACTAATTGACTATAAACAAATATTGTTGGCTCGTCCCATTGTCTCCTTATCCAATAAAGACATCGGTTTCTTGCCGGGAAGCGCGTTGGAAAAAGTATCTCCCTTTATGCAGCCTCTGTTTGATAACCTGAATGTCATTAAGCACCAGTTCGCAGCCAATTCCACGGAAGTGAAACGTATCGAAGAAATGCAGAAAAATGAGCAATTGATCATCGAGGCACTCGCGTTTATCCGGGGACGTAGTCTGAGTGAAACGTATTGCATTATAGATGAGGCTCAGAACCTTACTCCTCATGAAGTCAAAACGATTATCACCCGTGCCGGTGAAGGTACTAAGATTGTATTTACAGGTGATATTCAACAGATAGATCATCCATACCTGGATAGTCAGTCCAATGGATTGGTATATATGATAGATCGCATGAGAGGACAGGAGATCTTTGCCCATGTCAATCTTTTGAAGGGAGAGAGAAGCCAGCTGAGTGAACTGGCCAGTAATTTGATGTAAACAGGTTTTTTGTATATCGAAAATATGTTATATCTTTGCCTGTGGAATATACATCTGGCTTGTATAAAAATGTGGTTATTTATTCTGATCCGGTTACAGACGGATACAGACGATTCTTTGTATGCATATTGCGCTGATTTTATATTGGGGAGGATAAGGCAGCAAAGTTGTAATGGACAATAGAAGATTTAAAAAGCTAACAATCGTTAAAATGAGACATACAATATTTCATCGATATCTCTCTTCACGGGTACTTCCCATTTGGACTGTTCTGCTGATAGATATTTTTATTACGGTTATCTCCTGTCCGCTGGCTTATGCGTTGCGGTATGATTTCCGTAGCATATTTATGGCTCCTTCCACGGTAGATCGTACCATACTATGGGCTGTTTTTGTGAATCTGGTTTGCTTCCGGTTCTTCCGTACTTATTCCAATGTGCTTCGCTTCTCCTCTTTTGTAGACATCATGCGCATTTTTGTTTCGCTGACAGTCTCTTATGGAATTCTGATGGTAGCCAGTCTGGCTCTGGAAGCCTCTTTGAATATAAGGATTGGTACTCCCAGTGTATTATTCATTGCCTATGTACTGAATTTCGCTATCATGACCTGTTCGCGGGTGATAGTGAAGATGGTGTTTGAACTGCTCAATTTTGATAGTCGCCACAGTTCCAATGTTTTTATTTATGGAGCCAAGGAGGCCGGAGTAAATATTGCCAAATCCCTGAAAGTCAATCTGCGCAATCACTACCAGTTGCGAGGTTTTGTGGCCGATGAGCCGGAGCTTATTGGAAAAGTGATGATGGGGGTTAAAGTATATCCGAATGACGAAGCACTCATCGAACTGATGAACGATAGAAACGTTCATATTCTTATCGTATCGCCTGCGAAAATGGATATATTAAAGAAAAGCGATCTGACAGATACGTTGCTTGCCAGTAACATCAAACTGCTTACGCCCCCCCCATTGAGTGAATGGGGAGGTCAGACGTTAGACCATACTCAATTGAAGAAAATTCAGATCGAAGACCTTCTTCAGCGCGAGTCTATCGAAGTAGATATTCACAAGATCGCCTCTCATTTAGAAGGCAAACGGGTGATGATAACCGGAGCGGCAGGTTCTATCGGAAGTGAGATCATGCGACAGGTAGCTTCTTTCAATCCGCATAAAATGGTACTGGTAGATCAGGCCGAGACTCCGTTGCATGATATACGTCTGGAATTGCAGGAACGCTGGCGCAACCTGGATGCGGACACCATTGTTGCCGATGTCTCTAATCTCACGCGTATGGAGGCGGTGTTCCGGACCTTCAGACCTCAATATGTATTTCATGCGGCTGCGTACAAACATGTGCCTATGATGGAAGATAATGTATCGGAGTCCATACAGGTAAACGTGTTGGGAAGCCGTATCATGGCAGATCTGGCAGTCAAGTACAAAGCAGAGAAGTTTGTTATGATCTCCACCGATAAAGCGGTGAATCCGACCAATGTTATGGGATGCTCCAAGCGTCTGGCGGAGATCTATATACAATCCTTAGCTAAGAAACTGAATCAGCAGGGGGGGCAACATGTGAAGTTCATCACTACGCGGTTTGGAAATGTATTGGGTTCAAACGGATCGGTGATCCCACGTTTTCGTGATCAGATACAGAAAGGTGGTCCGGTAACAGTTACCCATCCGGAAATTATACGTTATTTCATGACTATCCCCGAAGCGTGTCGGCTGGTACTGGAAGCAGGAAGCATGGGCAATGGAGGCGAGATCTACATTTTTGATATGGGCAAGCCGGTTAAGATCGTAGATCTGGCCAAACGCATGATCAGCCTGTCCGGCAGCCCCGATGTTCGTATTGAGTTCACCGGATTGCGTCATGGAGAGAAATTGTATGAAGAATTGCTGAATGCCAAAGAATTGACCAGGCCTACTCATCATGAAAAGATCATGATAGCCACTGTGCGCGAGTATGACCACGATGAAGTAAAAGAGCGTATCGATACTTTGATCCGGGAAAGTTATACGTACGATCAGATGCGTATTGTTGCCGCGATGAAGGACATTGTTCCGGAATTTATCAGTAAGAACTCCTGTTTTGAGGCGTTGGATAGAAAAGAAGTCGATGCGGCTATATGTAATGGATAGAAAAGAGATACTATTTATACCAAACAGGCCTCTTCCGATGTTACCGGAAGGGGCCTGTTTGGTATAAATAGTATCCTCTTATGTAGGAGTACCATTACTAAAGTATTTCAGGAACTGAGTACGTTCGAACATATTTATTCCTCGTATGTCTTTACTGTTTAGAGTCCTGTTGAATTGCGCAATGTGAGTGAATCCGTGTCTTTGCATCCATTCTTGCAGGAAAGTGAGCATTTCTTCGATATACGCATTACCGTGGCGATAAATGGTACTGCATATCTCTACGGCAGAAGCTCCTGCCAATAAAGATTTGGCTACGTCGGCCGGTGCGTGCACTCCCCCTGATACGGCATACTCCATCTTATTTACTACAGAGGAAGCAATGCCTACCCAACGCAATGAGTCTGAGAGATCAGCCGGATGGCTCAGTACATCTCCTGTTTTATGTGTCAGGTGTTCTATATCAATGTCCACCGGATAGAACCGATTGAATAGTACCACCGCTGCCGCGCCATTGGCATATAGCTGTTCGATCAATGCCACAGGATTGGTGAAGTTGCTTCCTAACTTCATAATTACCGGTATTCCGATACTCTGTTTGATCTCTCTTAATATATCAATATGAAGCTGTTCAAAGGAGCCATATTCATAATTCCCTATGGAGGGCAGACTCAATATATTGATCTCTAACGCGTCGGCGCCTGCTTGCTCAATGTGTGCGGCAAACTCTGTCCAGGTAGTGTTCGTATGGCAGTTGATACTGGCGATCACTGGTATGTCGCACACGGCTTTACTGTCCCGGACCAGATTCAGGTATTCGCTCAGAGCGTGTTCCCGTATGTATCCTTCTAAGTATTCCACTCCTTCCGGATAATAGACCGTATCGATCACTTTTTCGATCTCCAGGACAATCTGTTCTTCAAAGAGAGATTTCAGAACAATGGCTCCCGCGCCGGCTTCTGCCAGCTTTTGATTCTTTTCCGCGCTGTTTGTCAATCCCGAACTACTGATGATAATGGGATTTTTCAGTTTCAAACCTGCAAATTGTGTAGTTATATCTATCATACTATCTTAGGTTAATGGATACGAATATACTATGTACGGTTTAATAAACCAAACAATTTGTATATTTGTTTGACAAACACAGACGCTTTGCTATTTACGATTGGACGATTTACTATTTAAATGGCATAAGATAATTAAGAGCTTATGTAAGATTCAACTTATACCGACCACGCGGTTGGCTATGCTGATCTTCAATCTTCAGTTCGTTTTCCTTCAGGTTACTTTTATTGTTGTGATCCGTTGGTTTTTATTTTTGCCCTTTTGAGATACGAAATGAATCTCTATATACCCTATTTTGACTACATTAGCCGTTGGTTCAGAATGATATATTCTCTTATAGTATCTCCTTATATTTTTAAATCGTAAATCGTAAATTGTCCAATCGTAAATAGCGAAGCCTTAGGTTCTTTCTCCAAATATACGACTTCCCACCCGGATAAGAGTGCTTCCTGCTTCTATGGCCAATGGATAGTCATCGGACATTCCAATAGATAACTCCCGGAATTCGGGCCGGTCTTTGAAAAAAGCCTCTTTTATCTCTGTGTAAAAATCACCCAGACTATGAAATTCTTTACGGATCTGTTGCTGATCATCTGTGAAAGTGGCCATTCCCATCAGTCCGCATATACGAACGCAGGAGAGTGTTTTCCACTCCCCTTCATTCAACATGTGCCGGCATTCCTCAAAACTGAAACCGAATTTTGTCTCCTCTTCCGCGATATGGAGTTGCAACAGACAATCCAGTGTACGATTTACTTTGGCAGCCTGTTTATTGACCTCTTCCAATAGTTTGTAAGAATCCACTCCGTGGATAAGAGACACAAAAGGCGCAATGTACTTGATCTTATTCGTCTGCAGATGTCCGATAAAATGCCATTCGATGTCTCCGGGCAGATTTTGTTGCTTATCCGCCAGTTCCTGCACACGACTTTCGCCGAAGGTCCGTTGGCCTGCTTCATAAGCCTCTATAATAGCTTCTGACGGATGGAATTTGGAAACAGCCACCAACCGTACTCCATCGGGAAGAGTGGCCCGGATCTCCCGGATGCGATCCCCGATACTCATGTTACACCTCCGGTTTATCGTTGGGCTCACTCCGGAACGGATAGACATCCATGATCGGAGTCTCTGTCACCGCAGCGATCTGATAGTCGGCCATTGTGCCCTTCATACCCTCGTCCAATTTCCGTACCGCGTCACGCAGATCAGCTGCCTGCACCAGCACCTGTGTAGCTGTCCTTTTTTCCGCACCGCTCTTTTCATCTAATGTGATAAAAAGGATCTTGCATTTAAACCACCGGTCAGCAGATTCTTCCTCACTGAAAAACAGTTCGCTGTAATTGGCTCTCTTTATGTCCGATACGGTAAACTCTCCCGAAATGAACGGGGTGATCTCCTCAATGATCCTTGCCTCTGCTTCCGTGAAGCTGAGTGCGTCTACCAGATACGGTTCGGTCACTTTCTTATTCATTCCATTCTCCATCGTTTTATCATACCGTATCTTGCATTCAAACCACGTATGCGTCATCATTCAATTGTTTTTATAGATTATAATTTGTTGATAATAAACAGATACCTGTGTAAGGCTATATACCAACGGCAGGTATCCTGTTGTTCAGGCAAAGGTAAATCTTTCTTTCCAAAAATGATCTCCTAAGCTTGATTTTTCTCTGAACGAAAAATATGACCAGGAGAATTTGTTTGAAGTAAAACAGGATTTTATTTCGCACCCGTGTCAATTTAGTAAAAGACTATGAAGAGAATTTATTAATAATGAATGGATAAATGACAGAATAAATACGATGAGTAAAATCGAACTCGGCAACTTTTTTCAGAATGATGTCTTCATCGTGGAGGTATCTTCATCGTGGAGGTAAAAGAATAGGATGCCGTTGTATTCGTAAAGTACCCTATAGTTACAACAGTTACGTTTATGATGTTTTTTCATATGCGGTATCTGTTATAAGTATTACTTTCTATTACAAAATAAATCTTTATATACTTTGATTGGTGTGTAAGTTTTGATGGATTTTACAACTTAACTGTACAAATGTGTACATAAAGTCACATAAAGTCACATAAAGTCACGTAAAGTCACGTAAAGTCACAAAGATGTACATAAAGTCTCAAATCTACCAGTTTGTCGATTTTCCCTTTTTGACAGCCTGTATCTTTGTATCACAAGAGTTCCGGAACCTCTTTGCAAGCCCTATTTAATTACAAACTTAATTTGAAAAAACAATGGCAGTCGTTTACAAAAAAACATTGAAAAAAAATCCCATCAACCCGGATACAAAGAAGTATTATCCGCAGTTGGTAACCCTTGGTAAAAGTGTGGGTGAGGACTATATCGCCCATCAGGTGAAAGAACTGAGTTCTCTTTCCAAAGGAGACATTCAGAGTGTGATCACCAATTTCTTAGATGTAGTACGAACCGCTTTGTACAGCGGACATTCTGTGAATCTGAGGAACTTCGGAATCTTTAGCTTATCGGCCCAGACAGAGGGTGCTGCTACCAAAGAAGAGTGTACGGCCAGGAACATCAAATCGATCCGTATCAACTTCAGGGCTTCGAAAAGCATCCGTCCGGATGTGAATGCCTCCCGTGCCGATGATAAGATCGACTTTATTGACCTGGAATCGTACATCAAACGAATGTCGGGAGTATATGTTCCTGATGGCAACAACAAGGAGGATGATGAATCAGGAATGTTAGGATAGTCCCCCCTCACTTACGTGAATATAGAAGACCGGAGCATACCATGTATGTCTCCGGTTTTTGTTCGTTTATTCTTCTGTCTGTTCAATTATTCAGTGATCTAACCCAATTATCCCGTGTTCTTATCAAATTATCTGGTAATGAGCCCATGTATAAGCCGTAATGAAACCGGATTTTCAAGTAGTCTAACCGAATTATCCGGTAATGAAACCATCCATTAGCAGTAGTGAAACCTCTCCTTTGCCGTAGCGGGACAACTATTTTCTAATAACAAGAAGCTTTTTATCTGATTTTGGTTATAAACCTCACCGTTAAAGAGATTGTACATTCTGATTTTAAAGAAATAACGGTAAAAATAAATAAAAAATCATATTTTTAAAAAATGAAATGGCTTCGTTACCTATAATCATCAACGTATATTCCTTGTCAAAATCCGTTTCGGCGTACCATGCAGATACCCATCTGAGCCTTAAACCGACTGTCGATGAAATCAGGTTTTAAATAGGCTTTTCCTCTTATATTTTGTCTCTCAAAAGTTTTGCTATTTAGATTATTGGTTTTACCTTTGCAACCAATAAACATCGGCAGATTCTGGTTATTATCTGAAAAGATTGGTCTGAACAGGTCTGTTTTTTATTTTGTGATCTGGAATGAAAAACTGATCACAAATGGCGGGGTTATACAATAGTTGTTATAAGTGATCCTTTGTAAAGAGCTCAAACACAAGTAAATGTTGATTTTGAGTTAACGGATATTAACTATAACGGTGCTACCGCGCTAACTATTACACTTACTATTTAGCAATGGAACATCCGACGAAGAAATGGTATGTCCTGTATGTACGGCATAATACGGAGATCAAAGTAGAATCTCATTTAAAGAATGAGGAATATACTTGTTATTTACCCATCCATACCGTGTATCGGGAATATAAAGGGAAACGTATTTCTATAGATAGACCGTTGATTAGTGGATTGGTTTTTGTTTATATCCATGCTGATGAAATTCCTGTCATTGAACAATTCCCTAATGTATATCGCTTTTTCTGCCATAGAGAGACAAATGCTCCTGTTGTCATTCCCGACAAGCAAATGGCAGATTTCCGCTTTATGACCGATCTCTCCGGAGAGCAGATTCAGGTAATAGCAGAAACGATCCCTGCCGGTACACTCGTCACTATTGTAAAAGGAAGTATGCAGGGTATACAGGGCGAATTGGTAAAATACAACAAACACTATTGCATCGTTGTGCGTCTCAACGAATTAGGGTGTGCCTTAGTGAATATACCTATCAGTTACATACGACGAAATAAATAACATTCTCTCTATTTTTCTTTAAAATGAATATTAGCCTCTTTCCGGGGTATAATAACACCACTTTATATGATCAAACAAGCGGAAGAGTTGCAAGCTCTTGCTGATGAACTGCTGCGTCTGGGTGAAGATGGAGGAGCGGTATATATAGACCAGTTCTGTCGGCTCAATCAGAAGATCCGGGAAAAGACAGAGTTACTATTTTCACAACAGAGTAAAGATATAGACCAGGAAGCATACCTCTGCCTGACATTGTTAAAGGCATACTCTGTTGTTGCCTATTCTGTGGATTGTGAGGACCAGAAAATTCAGATTATATTGGATCGTTGTTTTGCTTTGTTATCTAATCATACGAGATCTTTACAGGCTTTTATGAAGGGTAAACTACTTATTTATTGTTATTATTTTATTGGAGATAAAGAACTGGAAAGAAAAATTCAATCTCTGATAAATGATTTGCAAGTCCAGGACTGCATTGAAGAAACAAAGGAGTTATCTATTCTTTGTCGAAATTTAGCTTCAAATATTACCTGTTAAGATTTAGAAATTCAATTGATATTTTTATGAAAGGAATTGTTCTGGCAGGCGGTTCGGGTACTCGTCTGTATCCGATAACTAAGGGGGTAAGCAAACAGTTATTGCCTGTTTTTGATAAACCGATGATCTATTATCCGATCTCTGTATTGATGTTGGCCGGTATCCGGGAGATCCTGATTATTTCTACTCCTTATGACCTTCCCGCTTTTCAACGTTTGTTAGGTGATGGTTCCGATTTTGGAGTGCGCTTTGAGTATGCTGAACAGCCCTCTCCCGATGGATTGGCACAGGCTTTTATTATAGGAGAAGAATTTATAGGAGAGGATCCTGTTTGTTTAATACTGGGGGATAATATTTTCTATGGACAAGGATTCACGAGTATGTTGAAGAGTGCAGTCCAACGGGTAGAACAGGAAAATAAAGCTACAGTTTTTGGGTATTGGGTGAGTGATCCGGAACGTTATGGAGTTGCAGAATTTGACAAAGCGGGAAATGTATTACACATTGAAGAAAAACCTTTATCTCCGAAAAGTAATTATGCTATAGTAGGGCTTTATTTTTATCCGAATAAAGTAGTCGGTATTGCTAAAAATATAAAACCCTCAGCTCGTAAAGAATTAGAAATAACGACGGTAAATCAACAGTTTTTGCACGACAAAGAATTAAAAGTGCAATTGTTGGGACGTGGATTTGCTTGGTTAGATATGGGAACTCATAACTCTTTGAGTGAAGCTTCGACCTTTATTGAAGTTATCGAGAGACGGCAAGGTCTGAAGGTCGCTTGTCTGGAAGAAATAGCATTTAATAGTGGCTGGATTTCTATGGAGAAATTGAAAGAAAAATTGGATGAAATGAATAATAGTCAATATGCTATTTCTGTTTGGAATTTGTTATCAAAATAAATATTCTCTTTAATCTGGAAAAATAAGTGTCCTCAAATAAAGTTGCAAAAAATACACTCGTATTATATATAAGGATGTTTCTCATTATGGGAATGACCTTATATACTTCTCGTGTAATATTAAATGCATTAGGAGAAGAAGATTTCGGAATATATAATATTGTTGGAGGAGTTGTTTTACTTTTTTCCTTTTTAAATACTGCGATGACTAGTGCTACTCAGAGATATTTAAACATAGAGTTAGGAAAGAATGACATAAATTCTATGAATGATATCTTTTGTAAAAGTATGACTATTCATATATTTATAGCTATTTTGATTATTATTCTGGGTGAAACAATCGGACTCTTCTTTTTAAATACTCAGTTAAATATACCACCTGAGAGAATAGTTGCTGCTAACTACGTTTACCAATTTTCTATATTGACTTTTTGTTTACAGGTTATTAGAGTTCCTTATAATGCTACCATAATAGCTTATGAAAAAATGACGTTTTATGCTTATACAACTATAGTGGAGGTGTGTTTAAAATTAGGGATTGTATATGCTTTGCTTTTTTACACAAAAGATAGATTAATATTATATTCCTTACTATTTTTTATGGTAATACTTATTATAAACATTGTTTATAAGATTTATTGTCAGCAAAAATTTTCAACTTGTAAATATAAGTTTTTCTGGAGTTATTCATCTTATAAAGACTTATTGAATTTTTCTGGATGGAGTTTATTTGGTAATATGTCCAATGTGGCAGTTCAACAAGGTATAAATATTTTTATTAATATTTTTTTTGGAGTTCTTTTAAATGCGGCTGTAGGAATAGCAAATCAAGTTAGTAATGCTATTTATAGTTTTGTCTCGAACTTTCAAGTCGCATTTAATCCACATCTGGTAAAAACATATTCTTCCGGAAATATTAAGAGTACAAGAGAACTTATTTATCAATTATCGCGATTTTCATTTTTTTTATATTTTATAATAGCTTTACCTTTTTTTATATGTACAGATTTTTTGTTAGAAAAATGGTTAGGTATAGTACCTCAGTATGCAGGTATTTTTACGAGACTTATACTGATTTTTTTATTGATAGATTGTATATCTGCACCTCTGATTATCACAACACAAGCTATTGGAAATATAAAGAAATATCAACTTACAGTAGGTATAATAACATTATTCAATTTACCCTTGTCTTATTTAGCTTTACATTACAATTATGCTGTAGAGATAGTATGGGTGATTAGAATATTAATAAATATAATTCTATTTGGTTATAGGATTATATATATAAAAGACAGAATAAGTATTTCAATTTCTCTTTTTTTGAGAGACGTTATTGTACCTATCCTTTATATTATAATTCTTTCTTCTCTTATTCCTGGTTTTCTTTATTTATATTATGCAACAAGGATGAACTGGTTCAGTTTTATAATTATAGGAGCAACTTCAGTGATGTGTAGCTTAACATTTATATATTATACAGGATTGAAAAAGTTAGAACAGGAGAAAATAAATAATTTTATAAAGAAATATTCACGATAAAAAATGAAGAACTATATAAAAAAGTATGGATATAAAAAGTTTTTTAAGATAACGAAAAACAAAGTTCTTATAAGTATTGCAATCTTTTTTTTAAAGATCAAGAATATATTTGCAGTAATATTTTATAAGAACACTGTTCTGATTCAGGCTTCAGTTAATCCTATAAGCAAAAACTGGGGTGATGACGTAAGTACTGTTATTGTGAAAAAACTGGCTCCTGCAAAGCATATAATTGTAGCTAAATATACTTGGAATTTTAGGAATCTAACAGAATATCTATGTATAGGAAGTATTATTACCTGGATGACTAAAGAAAACTCTGTAATTTGGGGTGCAGGAGTTGTTTATCCGGATCAACCCTTAAAGTATAAACCTAAAAAAGTTCTGGCGGTCAGAGGACCATTAACCAGAAGATATTTAATCAGACAAGGAGTCGAATGCCCTGAAATATATGGAGACCCTGCCTTGTTATTTCCACACTTTATAATTCCTCCGAGAAATAAAAAATATAAGTTAGGTATTATTCCTCATTTCAGAGATAAAGAAAATCCTTTGTTAAATAAATATAAACAAAGAAATGATATTCGAATAATAGATGTGGAGAGTAAAAAATGGAATTCTTTTATAGAACAAATATGTGAGTGTGAAATAGTTATTTCTAGTTCACTACATGGATTAATTATTTCAGACGCTTATGCAATACCTAATTACTGGATTGAGTTTGAAGGTGGAGAAAAAAAGAGATTTGCTTTTTATGATTATTTGTTATCTGTAAAAAGAAATAGATGTAGACCTATTATTATAAATAAAGATTTTTCTATTGAAGATTGGATTAAGCAGAAAGAAACTTATCAGTTGCCTGTAATAGATATTACTGACTTATATGCTGTATGTCCTTTTATAAATTAATTATATGAATAAAGTTTTATTTGATGGAACTGCGCTTCAGACCTCAATAAGTGTAAAGTTTCATGGGGGGTCTGAATATGCTAAATGCGTATTAACAGCAGCATTGCAACAAGGGAAAATTTTTGATATAGTTTTTGATAAAAATATGGATATAGATTCCTCTATACTCCAAAAGATAACAGAAAATCATGCTATACAAGTGTTTTGGGTCGAGAAAAAGAACGATATTTATAAATTATTGTCTGAATATGAATATGATATTTTTTATTCTGCTCTTCCTTATAAATATGAAGATTATAATTGTTCCAGAACTAAATTTATAATGGTAATTCATGGTTTAAGACCTTTGGAGTTACCCTGGGATTTTTACCGATATAAGTATGTAAATAATATTTTTAAAAAAATATTATTTTATCTCTTTTCTTTTTCTCCTTATTTGATTGAAAAAAAGCAGCAAAAACATCTTAAACGTTTGACACAATTATTAAGTGTTCAGAATAAACTTATTGTAACTGTATCTACTCATTCCAAATTTTCTTTACTTTTTTTCTTCTCTTTCTTAGCAGATGAAGAGATAATTGTAAGTTATTCTCCATTCAATTTTGAAGAAGTTAAAATAGATAGTTCTTTGATCGTTAATGAATATTATTTAATGATCAATGGAAACCGTTTTGAGAAAAATATTTATCGGGCCATGGTCGCTTTTGATCTCTTATTCTCTAAAGAACTTCTGTCAGATAAAAAAGTCGTGATTACAGGTGGATTAAGTACTATGTTAAATTGGGTAAAAAACAAAAATAAATTTATTATCATGCCTTATGTCTCTAAAGAAGACTTTAATAATTTATTTAAGAATGCGTATGCATTTGTATATCCTTCTTTAAATGAGGGATTTGGATATCCTCCTTTAATAGCTATGAATTATTCAATCCCTGTTTTGGCATCTTCATCTACAAGTATTAATGAGATCTGTGAGAATGCTGCACTTTATTTTAATCCATATAAAATTGATGAAATATCCAATAGAATTCTCCAGATTGAAAATAGCGTTTCAACCAAAGAAAAATTAAAACTTGAATCCCGTTTACAAGTTGACAAAATAAAATTAAAACAAAATAAAGATTTACAACTTTTAGTAAAGAAAATCTTTCAATGAGATGTTCTCTGGCCATTTTAAGAAGAGAAATAAATACGATGTATATTATTTTTCTTTTAAGTGTTATTTGTCTGTATAAAATTGAATTTATTAGCCTGTTTTCTTATATTTATACACTTACTGTCTTTTTATTAATAAATTCCTTTTTAGATAAGAGTAAACAATATACTAATATTATAAATTTTCATTTTTATTTATTTTGTTGTATTACAATATATTTAATACAGCTTTATATTATGCCCAATTATTTGGGACTTACAGGGCCTGAAAATGGAATAGGGACTGATGATGTCAGATACTATTATCAATTGTCTGATCATCCTTTGCCTTTTGAGCCATCTGTTATTGTAGATTCATTCTATCCTTATTGTTCTTTCTTGAAAATATTATATCCTTTTTCTATATTATCTCCTTTAAATATTTTAATACCTAATTTATTAGGGATAGCTTTTTTACCTTATTTTATAAATAAAATATCTGTACAATATTTGGGTGATGAGAAAGTAGGTTCTTTAGCAGAAAAGTTAATGCTTTTCTGTCCTTTTACTATTTCTGTAGGAGTTATACTAATGCGTGATATATGGATTGCCACTTTTCTTATTATTGCATTATATAATTTTTTGAGAAAAAATTATTTATTGTTTATTGTTTTTGTTTTTGGTATTCTTTATATCCGATTTGGATCTGTCGCATTTTTAGTGAGTGCATTATTTGTATTATTTAAAAATTATTTGTATCCTAAATTTGTAAACCCAATTCAAGGCAAAATTGTATATATGATCTTACTTTTTTTGTTTGCAGTAATATTTATTTTTTCTTTTCCTGTATTTGTGTCATTATCTAATGGTAAATTAGAAGAATCTTTATTTAGAGAGGGATTTGCCTCTATTCTAATGCGTTTGGATGAAGATGCTACTTTATTAAAAATAATGGCTCTTCCAAAATATTTAAGTATTCCTCTGTTAAGTTTATTTTTTCTGTTCTCTCCTTTTATGTCATTTAAGTTTTATACTTTAGGATATTTCAATATTAGAACTATTTTAGCAACTACTATCTCACCCATAATGTTAATTTTCTGCTGGAAGTATATTCTTATATCTTTTTTTGCCTCTTTAAAGAAGAGTAAAATATATGATATTTCATTAATTGTCATACTTTTTGCAATATGTTTAGGTACCATTTCTTTGCAGGCCCGCCATAAAACCATATTAATGCCCTTTTTATATATAATGACAGCATATGGATATTACAATCGATATTTGGTTAGTAAGGCTGTTCGAATAATTTGTTCACTTTTTACTTTTTGTTTTTTTATTCTTCAATTATATTTTATTTTAAGATAATAGTTTATGAAAGTTTGTTTTGTTCATGATCATCCATTTTTCATTAAAGATCAACAAGTTTATTCTCCTGCAGGATTATCTTATACAGTTTGGAATAGATATCTGCTAAATAGAGAAAATCATTTAACTGTATATGCAAGAGAGCAATTTGTACAAAATAAGGGTGTGGTCTCTTCTGGACAAAATGTTACATTTAAATTATCATCGTGTTATAAAAAACCCATCCATGCATTGTTGTATAAAAGAAGAATAGAGAAAGAAGTTCATGATTTGATAGTATCTAATGATGTTTTTGTAATCAGACTTCCAAGTATACTGGGATTTTTTGCTATCAATGAATGCTTGAAATGTAATAAGAAATATGTTGTAGAAGTAGTTGCAAATGCATTTGATGCCTATTTCTATTATGGAAATATATTAGGAAAAATAATAGCTCCATTTCCTCATTTATTGACTAAATATTTTGTGAATAAATCTTTGTATGTTTTATATGTTACTAAGTTCTATTTACAGAGCATATATCCTGCTAAAAATGCAATAAGTACAATATCTTGCTCTAATGTTGTTTTAAATGTTAGCAAGCAAAATCTTCTTTTAAAACGTCTCGACCGAATTTCCCAACAATCTTTATCAAACACATTAGTTTGTGGACAGATAGGGAATGTCGGGATTAAATTTAAGGGGTATCATGTGATGCTTAAGGCTGTCAAATATTTAAAATTGAAATATCATATAAAAGTTAAGTATGTTATTGCCGGTCCTGGTAATTCTGAGAATTTAGAAATCTTGAGTAAAAAACTGGGTATAAGAGACCAGATAGAATTTATTGGGGGATTGAGCAGAGAGGAAATTTTTGAGTTTTTAGAGAAAGTAGATATATATGTTCATCCCTCTTTTCAAGAGGGACTTCCAAGAGCTGTAATTGAGGCTATGAGTTGTGCATGTCCATGCGTAACTTCAAATGTAGCGGGAACTCCTGAATTACTATCTTCTGAAATTTTACATTCTCCTGGGGACTATAAGAAATTAGCAAATGATATTTATCTTTTGTACAATAATGTAGAGTTGAGAAAAAAAATATGCTGAAATGAACTATGAAAAATCCTTTGATTATGCATATGATAAATTGGAGAAACAAAGAAATTTGTTTTTTAGGAACTTTTTTAATTCACATAGATGAGGCAAAAGTCAGAGAAGTAATGGTTTAACAATTTTGAGAAAATTATATATCTATTGGTTCTCTTAGATAAGTTATTTCCACGTGTTATTAATTTTTATTTTATTATTTAGAAATTAGGAAGAAAATTAGGCATTTTGATAAAATGCATATGAATATCCCATATAGCTAAAAAATGTGGTAAAAATATTAGTATTAAACAACATATATATATATAATACAGAATTTGACTTTAAAATCTAATATAAGTATTCATCCTTTCTGTTACATGGATGCTGAAGGAAAAATTTCTATAGGAAATAATGTTTCTATCGCTCATCATATCTCTATTTTAAGTTCGAATCATACCTGGGATGATTTGTCTTTACCTATACAATATAACCCGATGAAAAAAGGCAAGGTAATAATAGAAGATGATGTCTGGGTTGGGTGTGGAGTTCGGATTTTATCTGAAGTTATGGTTAAATCACGGAGTATAATAGCGGCAGGCTCTATTGTGAATAAAGATGTTCAATCTAATACTATTGTAGGGGGAAATTCTGCTAAGGTATTGAAAAATATGGAATTATTATGAGGCAATCTTTATTTATGATCGTAAATGTTGATTGGTTTTTTCTTTCTCATCGCAAGGAGATCGCTTTAAGTGCCCAAAAAGCTGGCTATATTATTACTATTGTGACCAAGAATACTGGTAAGAAAAAAGAGATTGAGGCTCTTGGGCTGAGAGTTGTTGATTTGCCCATAAATCGTTCGGGACAGAATCTGTTGGAGGAGTTGAAAACTTGTTGGTTTCTTTATAATTTGTATCGTCGAGAGAAACCAGGTATAGTACATCATGTCGGATTGAAAACAATCCTTTGGGGAACGTTAGCGGCTAAACTTGCAAGGGTACCCGGTGTAGTTAATGCAGTGAGTGGGCTGGGTATTTTCTTTTCAGACGAAAATAATTCCTTGGTTTCCAAGGTTCTGCCTGCAGTTCTTCGTTTTTCTCATCATCGTAATAAGTTGGGAGTAATCTTTCAAAATAATCAGGATAGAGGCTTATTCCTGAAGAATCATATCATCAAAGAAGAACAGGCTTTTATGATTAAGGGTTCGGGAGTGGACTTGAGTCAATTTTGTTATACTCCGGAGCCTGAGAATAGTAAAATTATAGTGCTGTTAACTGCCCGGATGATTGTAGAAAAAGGAATTTTCATTTTAACGGATGCGGCTTTGCAATTGAAAGAACAGTATAAGGATAAAGTCGAATATTGGCTCTGTGGAGGATTAGATGATAATCCTAAGGCAATTAGAGAAGAAGAGTTGAAAGCTGTTTGTGATGGTGAGTATATTCAATGGTTAGGGTATCGAACGGATGTTTTAGAACTATTAAAAAAATGTCATATAGTAGCTTTCCCATCTTATTATAAAGAAGGACTTCCCAAATCGTTGATAGAAGCGACCGCTATAGGGAGGCCTGTTGTAACAACAGATTTTATTGGTTGTAGAGAAACAGTAGTTCATGGATATAATGGTTATTTAATTCCAATTAAAGATAGTAAAGCGTTAGCGGAGAAACTGCAAGTTTTATTTGAAAATAAGCATTTACGACAAAAAATGGGTCAGCATTCTCGAACGTTAGCAGAAAAAAAATTTTTCTGTTGAAAATGTAGTGGAGAAGCATCTTGAAATATATCATACAGTCTCAAAGTAATAAGGTATTTTCAGCTAACATATTCGAAAAATATAAATAATCAGTTTTTCAGGTAGTCTGAAATGGACGACAGAAGTCAAAATATCCTCATTAATATTCTTACAAAATGAGAGGTAAATAGCTTTTATTTCTCCGGTTTCTATGGCTATACTTATTCCTGGTATCACGGTTTCCAATTCTGAAAATCCTTTATTCGTTTTTATGGTTTGAAATAATTAATTCCTTTTTTCTTCTTATGAAAATATTAGTTACCGGTGCAGCCGGTTTTATCGGTTCTTATGTTTGCAGGTATCTGCTCAATCGTGATGATGAAGTAGTTGGTTTAGATAATATCAATGATTATTATGATGTGAATCTAAAATATGGTCGTTTGGCTACTTTGGGCATTCAACAAGAGATTATTGAATGGAATCGGTTTGCTCATAGTAGTCAATATCCTAATTTTCGCTTTGTACGCATGAATCTGGAAGATAAAGATGCTATATTGCATCTCTTTGCTACTGAGCAGTTGGGAGCGGTGATACATTTGGCTGCTCAGGCAGGTGTTCGCTACTCCCTGGAAAACCCATATGCTTATATTCAAAGTAATATAAATGGTTTTTTACATATTTTAGAAGGTTGTCGCTATCATGAAGTCAAGCATTTGGTATATGCCAGCTCCAGTAGTGTATATGGTCTGAATGGGACAGCTCCTTTCTCTGAACAGGATAGCATTGCGCATCCAGTGAGTCTGTATGCTGCCACGAAGAAGGCCAACGAATTGATGGCGCATTCGTACAGTCAACTGTATAATATCCCTACCACCGGACTCCGTTTTTTCACGGTATATGGTCCCTGGGGAAGGCCGGATATGTCGCCTTTTTTGTTTACAGATGCTATCCTTAATAATCGCCCGATCAACGTGTTTAATAACGGAGATATGTTGCGAGACTTCACCTATATTGATGACATTGTGGAGGGAGTGATTCGGGTCCTGGATCAAATTCCCTCAGGTGACGAAACATGGATCAGTGAAACTCCCGATCCCAGTCGTTCCACTGCTCCCTACCGAGTATATAACATCGGTAATTCCTCGCCAGTTCGGTTAATGGATTTTATTCGAACTATTGAAGAAGCTGTGGGCTGTGAAGCTGTGAAACATTTCCTGCCGATGCAGC
>Ga0192264_1097_pt1 | contig 22756 bp, 32 predicted proteins | sample Koala_Koa23_J3_FD_131267 | JGI IMG/M metagenome (GOLD analysis project Ga0192264, IMG submission 131267) | Enriched cells from koala feces incubated with labeled cellulose particles, San Francisco Zoo, California, United States - Koala_Koa2-3_J3 ... | reverse complement strand
CCAAGGAATCGACTGCCGACGCGATTCAGGCTCTGGCAGCCCACGGCGTACATACAAAAATTCTGACCGGCGATAACGACAAGGTAACCCGCACCATCTGCGCCCAGGTAGGGCTGAAGATCCGCAATATGCTTCTCGGCTCCGATCTGGAACACATGACAGATGAGGAGCTTGCCAAAGCCGCAGAGACAACGGACGTATTTGCCAAGCTGACCCCTGATCAGAAAGCCCGTATCGTATCCGTCCTGCGGGAAAACGGTCACACAGTTGGATTTATGGGAGACGGCATCAACGATGCGGCTGCCATGAAAACCGCAGACATTGGGATCTCTGTGGATACGGCAGTGGATGTAGCGAAGGAATCAGCAGATATTGTCCTGCTGGAAAAAGACTTGATGGTGCTGGAGGAAGGGATCATTGAAGGACGCAAGACCTACGCCAACATGATCAAATATATCAAGATGACGGCGTCCTCCAACTTTGGTAATATGTTTTCAGTGCTGGCGGTGTCGGCACTGCTGCCGTTCCTGCCTATGATGAGCGTACACCTGATTTTCCTGAACCTGATCTATGACCTGAGCTGCACAGCCATTCCCTGGGACAATGTGGATGAAGAATTCATTGCTGTTCCGAGGAAGTGGGACGCATCCAGTGTAGGAAGCTTCATGATCTGGATTGGGCCGACCAGCTCTATCTTTGACTTCACGACCTATATTTTCATGCACTTCGTGTTTTGTCCCCTGTTTGTATCCGGCGGCGTTCTGTATAACGACCTTGCCGCCCATTTCAGCGGCGCAGAGCTTGCAGATATGCAGTTCCGATATATGGCTATGTTCTAGGCCGGATGGTTTGTGGAATCCATGTGGAGCCAGACGCTGGTCATTCATATGATCCGTACACACAAGCTGCCCTTTATCCAGAGCCGTGCTTCTGCACCTCTGACATTGATGACGATGACGGGAATCGCAGTATTAACCATCATCCCGTTTACCCCGTTTGGTACGATGCTGGGATTCGTCGCACTGCCTGCGAGTTATTTCCTTTATCTGATTCCCTGCATCCTGCTCTATATGCTGCTGGCAACCAGTTTGAAAAAAGCGTACGTTCGTCATTATGGCGAGCTGTTGTAAAGGAGGATACCGGTTATGACTATGACAGATATTTGGATGAAGTTATTTGGAGCCACAGAATTCCTTGGATTGAACATGGACTTTTGGGTATCCATGATTGTTGTTGCTGTGATTGTCATTCTTATGAATGCTGTTTTCTGGGGCATGAAACTGAGAAATAAATAATCCCCGTCTTTAGAAGAATGCTGGGCAAAATACAGCTGTTATTCCATTGGGATAGTAATCTCTTTGCACAGACCACCAAAATTGAGAGGCGCATTGTAAAATGAAACTGCAATAGTAAAAAGAATATCCATAGTGATGGATCGATGGTAGAATTGAGTTACTACACACCAATTCTGAAAGGAGATCATCACTATGGACAATCCCGATTATACCATTGAACATCGAAAGGGGCAACACCTATAGCAACAATCAAAAAAGCTGACACTTGACATAGGGTGTATAATAGAGGTAGGAGGCGAGGAAAATGCTACACAATGAAGCACGAGAACTCCTGGTAGCTGGCTATGAAAAGACCCATGATGCACAGCTGATAGCGTACGCATACTCGGTGAGCAAACGAACAGTATACCGTTTGGAGCAGCAAAAACGAGAAACCGGGAGCGTAGAGCTGCGCACCAGTCAAAGAGACCGCAAACCTACTTTGAGCGAAGAAGATAAAGCTCGGATCAGTCAGTGCCTTGACGAGAAAGCAGATATGACCATTGAAGGAATTCGTGAACAACTGCATCTTTCTGCCAGTTATGCAACGGTGGAACGTGCAGTCGTGGGAATGGGATACACGCGGAAAAAGAAGTCCCTCCACGCAACCGAGCGTGACCGCTCCCGATGTGCGTCACAAGAGAGAAGCGTGGAAGCAGACCATCAGCCTGGAAATGATTGACAGACGGGTTTTTCTGGACAAAAGTGGTATCAATACAGACATGACGCCCATTTACGGATGGGGAAAACGAGCAAATCGCGTGAAAGACAGCGCCCCTCTGAACACCCCGAAAACGACCGCCGTACTGTCCTCCATACGTCTCAATGGGGAGAAGGCGTTTACTATCTATACAGGAGGCACGACCGGAGAGCGTTTTGTAACCTATCTGCGGGAGACGCTGATTCCTACCTTAAAGAAGGGCAATATTGTTGTCATGGACAATCTGCGCTCACATCATGTTGATGCAGTTGGGGATCTTTTGCGCCAAAATGGGATTACACTACTCTATCTGCCGCCATATAGTCCTGATTTGAATCCCATTACACCCATTGACGATGCTGCAAAAGAATCCATTTTAGATGCATATTCTGATATTTATACTTATGTATCAGAAGATGGTGTCATCTGGATTGCAGATATTCAAAATGACAGCTACAGTGGGAGCTTGACAACAAGCTTATATACCTCTGTATGGGATTTGGATACTGCTGCATCTGTCGCAAAGGAAGTTTTAACCTCTGGTCTAGCTATAGATGCTATAGTACAGCAGAAATACACCACAACCGCTTCCAGCTTATAGGGATCCGGATAAATTGTTTTGTGTACAGACGACGATATTACAGAAGCGGATTTTGACTTCTTGTCAGATGAATTTTCGGTTTCTATCGATTCAAATAACAACGTTCAATTTTATAAGAACGACGAAGAATTGAGTTATGGAGTGTCTGAATGGTCGGATTTATTTTTGGTCATGAAAGATTCCGTAAAGAATATTCCGGCAGTTTATGGTGCATATATCGACCATGATTATATCCTTACACTTGGTGTGTATCCGGAATATGAAGATGTTCAAACATATACATTGACAGATTTTTATGGTGACTTGGACGACGACGAAGTCATCACAGTTCAAGATGTGTTTTACTGTCTCAAGGCTTGTGCCGAAATCGCAGCAGGAAACGACGATGGGTTGACAGTTGTGCAAAGAACAATTGCAGATGTCAATAGTGACGGTGAAATCACAATTCAAGATGCATATACAATTCAAAGATACTTTGCAAACCTTTCTGCCGGACATGAAATCGGTTGGGAAATTTTGATTGATTGATCTTTTTATTGTCCCACCACTATTACTTTTAAGTAGCATCGCACAAAAATTGTGCGGTGCTGTCTTTGATTCTATTTCACGCTATCTCCTTTACATGACTTTCGATAAAGTTAATTTCTTTCTTATTTATATAGTGTGATTTAGGCTATAATAAATTCATATTGTATTTAATCGAATCATTGATTCGATTAAATGGTATATTATCTTGAAAATGCAAAAAAAACCTTATGTAAAAAATTATCTCAACGACTTGCATTTTTCCTCAAATTATGGTATGATAAAAAAAGCAGTATTTTCATATATGCTGCAAACGAAATTTCATTACAAATCTTAGGAGGATTTTATCATGCCCCATATTACGATTAAAATGTTAAAAGGTAGAACTGACGAACAAAAGACAGAAGCTGCGGAAAAAGTTGCTGCTGCATTGGTAGAAGCTATTGGTTGTACACCGGAACATATTTCTGTTGCTGTCGAAGACTATACGCCACAACAATGGCAAGATGTTTTCCGTATCGATGTCACCGAAAGCGAACATATTTATAAAAAACCGCATTACGACCCAAAGGACGTTTTAAAATGAATTTGATTTTGGCATCCGGATCTCCCAGACGAAAAGAGTTGCTACGCTTAATCACCTCGGATTTCACGGTCATTCCAGCAAATATAGACGAATCGCTTCCCTATGACACCGCACCAGAAGATGTTCCTCAACAATTAGCAATCCGAAAAGCACTGGCAGTCTCTAAAAATTATCCCCATTCAGTGGTACTGGGAGCTGATACTATTGTTCTATTCCAAGGACAAATTCTCGGAAAGCCTGTCACGTCGACTCGTACAATGGAAATGTTACAACTGCTCTCTGGAAAGACACATCAAGTAATCACTGGATTGGCTCTGGTGCAAAATGGGACATATCAGGTTTTTTCAACCAAAACAGATGTGACTTTTTACCCACTGTCACAATATCAAATTGACACGTATGTCAATACCGGTGAGCCTTTAGATAAAGCTGGAGGGTATGGTATCCAAGGCTATGGTGCACTACTGGTACGAGAAATTCACGGCGATTTTTACAACGTCGTAGGGCTACCAGTAGCCGCCACCGCAAGGGTTATACAGCAATTCACAAGTGAGGAATAAATATGAAGAAATGGTTTCGAAAAAATCAAAATGAGGGACATTATCAACCAATTATACAGGAAGATCCCGAAGAAATAAAGCTGCAAAGAGAAGCAGAACTTGCTGAAGAGGAACGCCGTCGAAAAAAACTAGAAACTCTTCTATCGCCAACACAACAAGCAGTCGAAGCGATAGAAACAACATCCTCATCTGAAGCCTCGAAAGCAACTGGCTTTCAAAAAAAAGATCCTTTTGCTGGCGCAAAATTTTGCTCAAAAGATATCTTTTCTCGGTTAGTTCATGCAGCAGAAGACAAGGAGCATCGTGTTAACTGCATGACATTATTGCTATTTGCCAGCGGTTTGGCAGGATACGCTTGTCAGGCAACTCTCTGGGAAAAACAAAAAGAACAGGAAGAATCATTGTTTTTGAAAGTACAAGAGGAAAATAAAAAAACGTACCTCTACGATGAAGCGTTAAACTCCTACTTACTTGAAGGGAAAGGCTCACTTTGGTATCTTACAAGTCGTGTATTCCAAAAACGCCATCCAGAACTTTCTTGTCCCAATATTGCCGAGATTGACAACCATGTTATGGACAATATCGGAAAGGAAAATTATAGTATTTTTGATATTTCAAATCCGGAACAATATATACATCATTACCACTTGATGTGGAATCATGAAAAAGAATTTATCGAGAAAGGCTGTCATTCCTGTAACGAATGGCCTATGGTTTACTTTATGGTATTGCAATATGCACTACAATTTTCGGATGAAGCAATAAATCCAGTGGATGCTCTCAAGTTTTCCATGGAAAATGCCATTTTCGCTGCAAGACCTGATCAATCCGAATTGAATGACATACATTGAAGTATGAGGTGATACAAATAGAAATTATCATTCGGTCAATACAAAAAGAGGATTGCGAAGATGTATTTTGTCAAATGCAGACATTTTATGCCTTCCAAGCTGTGTTCTATCCGGTATCTGAAGAAATACTTCGTCAAGACTTGGCGGATTGTGTCGGTGCTTGCCCATTTGTAGAAGGACTCGTTTTTGTCGATGCCTTGTTTGACGTTATTGCTGGTTATGCCATTTTAGCAAAGAGCTATTCTACGGAATACGGCGGCGTTTGTATTTGGATTGAAGATTTGTACATCAAAAAAGATTATCGGCACAAAGGCATCGGAACGCAGTTTTTCACCTATTTAGAAACTCACTATCGAAATCATACTGTGCGATTTCGATTAGAAGCAGAACCAAAGAATAAAACGGCAATACAATTATACCAAAAATGTGGCTTTGAAATTGTGCCATATATAGAATTAGCGAAAACATGGAAGAAAGGAAAACCATATGAATAAAAAAGAATTATCCGAAATTCGTAAGAATTTTTCTGACTCTAGTGACCTGTTGGTGCTTAACCATATAGCAACCGCCTTTGTCGATGCTGAAAAAGAAATTCGCTGCCTAGACAGCCGTGCCTATCACGATATTCCAACAGAAGAAAATGAATGCCTGATGAATACACTGAAACATGTACTTGCCGGGACATTGGGCAAAGGTCTTTTAGAATACGAATTTCCACAGGAAGCATACGAAGAGGGGGCTAGTCAAAATATTCTCTATGAGGCATTGGATTCCAAATTGGAAAATGAAGCTGCTGTTTCTATGTTGATGGAACATATCGTAAATCATATGGATTACTTGTCTACTTATGCAATTTTTATTGGGCATTGTACTTACACCGTTTTTCAGAAATCGAAGAACGACGAAGTTGACCCTTATCAGAGCTATGACTATTCTTTTCTCATCGTGGCAATTTGTCCAGTAGAAGTTCGAATTGATGGTCTTATCTATAATGAGGATGACAACGCCATCGAAAAGAAAGCGGTTTATGATCGGATTGTCACTGAAATTCCATCGGATGGATTTTTGTACCCTACATTTACTGGAAGAGGTCCGGATATCAATCATGTTCTTTATTCTGCACATAAACCGAAAGAAGTGAATATCAGCATTGTAGAAAATGTGCTTGGATGCCATTTTACGCAAACTGCCAATGAACAAAAAGAAACATTCCAAACGATGATGCAAGAAATTGTAGCAGATGAACTAAACTATTCCGTTATCACCGGCATCAATGAAAAATTGCGAGATATTGCGGTAGAATATGCCAACGATCCAGATTTACCAGTAGTGGATGATATTCATGTGCGTGACATTCTTTTAGATTCTGGCGTTAGTCAGGAAACCGCTGAAGAAATGCAGATGGCATATCGAGAAGCGACACAGGATAAGCCGATAACAGTCAATAACTTGATTGAAAACAAAACCACTATTTCATTAGATGGCATCACTGTTTCAATAGGAAAAGATGCAACTGATAAAGTACGTACTAAATTTGAAAATGGCAGACGCTATTTGCTCATCGACCTAGATGATCCGGCAGTAGAAATTAACGGTCTAACGGCTCGTATTGCTGAAGACAACGATGTAAACGAGAATATACAAGACAATTCTGACACGGAAACAGAATAATTGGGAGGATTATCCATGCATTTCGAATCGCTCTTTGATATTCCCCTGGATAGTATCCGCACACCTTGTTATATTACAGATGCCAGACTTTTGAAAAAGAACACTACATTGCTGCGCCAAATTCAGAAAAAAACTGACTGCAAAATTCTCTTAGCTCAAAAAGCATTTTCCATGTTTGCAACATATCCACTGATTCGAGATGATTTGGCAGGCGTTACAGCGAGCGGTCTGTATGAGGCAAAATTGGGACGAGAAACATTTGGAAAAGAGGTACACGTTTTCTCTCCGGCTTACACGCAAGAAGATTTTACGCAGCTTCTGAAAATTGCAGACCATATTGTTTTCAATTCTTTTGGACAGTGGCGAATCTATCGAAAACAAGTACAGGCTGCGACACATAAAGTTTCTTGTGGCATTCGTATTAACCCAGGCTATGCGGAGGTAGAGACAGATTTATATAATCCATATATTACAGGGTCTCGTATGGGCGTTCCGCTGGAACAAATGGAAATTGATGGATTTGACGGACTCGATGGTATTCATTTCCATACGATGTGTGAACAAAACGCCGACGTATTGAAACGTACACTAGATTATATTATTCCCCGATTTGACTTTTGGCTCAAACGCTGTAAATGGATAAATTTCGGTGGGGGGCATCACATCACCCGATCAGATTATGATGTGGATCTGCTGCTTCAGTGCATTGATCGAATACAATCTCACTATGGTGTGCAGGTTTATTTGGAACCGGGTGAAGCGGTAGCTTTAAACGTAGGCTATCTCGTAGCAACTGTACTGGACATTGTTCACAACGGTATGTATATTGCAATTCTGGATGCATCGGCATCATGTCATATGCCAGACGTTCTTGAGATGCCTTATCGTCCTCATGTCCTCTACAGTGGTCAACCAAATGAAAAAAAGTATACTTATCGTTTCGCCGGAAACACTTGTTTGGCTGGTGACGTCATTGGTGATTACAGTTTTGACAATCCCTTGAAAATCGGCGATAAACTGATATTCTGCGATATGGCAATTTATTCTATGGTGAAAAATAATACATTTAATGGAATTCCCTTACCAGACATTTTACTTTATCATGGAAATGGTAGATTGGAACTTGTCAAACGATTTGGATACGCCGATTTTCGGGAGCGGTTGTCATGACATACTTCAACATGACGAATTGCCACCTGTGTCCCCGCAGGTGTGGTGCAGACCGTACGAAAAGTCTCGGACAATGTCACTGTGGCGACAAGGTTTACGTTACTCGTACAGCACTGCACTTTTGGGAAGAACCGTGTATCTCCGGTAAAAACGGTTCGGGAACAGTATTCTTTTCTGGATGTGCCTTGGGATGTATGTTCTGTCAAAATCATGAAATCAACCAAAAAGCTGTGGGAAAGCATCTGACAATAAAACAGCTTGCAAATACGTTTTTGAACTTACAGCAACAAAACGCCAGCAATATCAACCTTGTAACGGGCAGCCATTTCTCTCCATGGATTGCTGAAGCTCTGTCTCTCATTAAATCAAAATTGCATATTCCGGTAGTCTGGAACAGCAGTGGCTATGACTCACCAGAGATTCTGCAAATGTTAGACGGACTGATAGATATTTATTTGCCAGATTTGAAGTTTTCTGATTCGAAAACAGGAATGACTTATGCCAACTGTGCCGATTATTTTCCAGTGGCATCTACTGCGATCAATGAAATGTTTCGTCAAGTGGGTTCACTACAGTGGAATGGTGACTTATTGCAAAGAGGATTGGTCGTACGACATCTTGTACTGCCCGGGCATCGGAAGGAATCTATGGCAATTTTAGATTGGCTATCTCAATCGTTGCCACAAGAACAGTTTCTTTTGAGTCTTATGGGACAATACACACCAACGGAAACTGCGAAACAGGATAAGTACCTCCGTCGTCGTATTACCACACTAGAATACGAAAGTATCCGCAAATATGCAGTATCTCTTAATTTTAACGGTTTTTCACAAGAGCGTTCCTCAGCAAATGAAGCATTTTTGCCGGAATTTTTTACAAGTATAGAATAACTACTCTCGAAATCCTTCGCCAAAAACACCGCCGGAGTTTGTTAAAATTATAAAAGCATTTGCATCAATACTTTTTACGATTTTTTGAATACGATACGCCTGTACATTAGAACACGTACAGATAAGCACCGTTTTTTCATTCCCTGAATAAGTGCTAAACCCTTGAATTGCTATGCTACTTCGCTTACAATGATATGCGATTTTTGCTACTACAGTTTCACCACATTTCGTGATGATCAACAATGATTTCGTTGTACCAATCTGATAAAGTATCCAATCCATAACAATAGAACAAGCTGCTGTAGAGATAATTCCATACAATACTGACTCAAAATTGCCAAATACCCACCATCCGAGCAGAATAATCATAACGTCAATCGTCATTATAACAAAGCCAATGGAAAACTTCGGTCTCTTTGACTGAATCAACAATGTCAAAAAGTCCGTTCCGCCAGATGATGAACCATGCATATAGAATATTGCCATACCCATACCCAAAAAAATACCGGAAAAAAGTGCTGCTAGCATGGATGACCCATCGTAATAAGGTATATATGGAAATATACCATCTAAAAGTATTGTGTAACAAACCATGGATTGTATGGTCTTATACAGGGAATTTCTTCCTAAAGCACGAATACTAAGTGCCGCCAAAGGTAAATTTAGTAGTAAACTCGTCACACCCACAGGAAATCCCCACAAATGATACAAGATCAATGCAAATCCTAAAACACCACCTGGTGCGAAATCTGCTTTCTGTGCAAACGTAGCAATGCCAATCGAATAAAGTGTGCTGCCTAGCATATCAAAACAAAGTAACAGTAAAAATTTTTTTATTTGAGATTGCATTCCATCACTCCTCGTTTTAGGATATGCAAATTTTTTTAAAATGCGTCTGGTCATCAAAAAAAGCTCCCTGATAAGAGAGCTTTTTTGTAAATCTGGGGATTTTTTCACTTTTAAATTTTACTCTGGTTGAATAGCATCATAACCTGTTTCCTTCGTACGAATCCGCATTGCCTCTCGCACATCATAACTAAAAATTTTACCATCACCAATGCTGCCTGTATAGGCTGCTTTTTGGATAACTTCAATGGTCTTTTGTTCCCATTGCTCCGATGAAACTAAAACTTCTATTTTAATTTTTGGCAGCATCTGAATTTCCACTTGCTGGTGACCACGCACATAAGCGTATTCTTTCAAACCACGCTACGTACCACAGCCCATCACCTGATAACAGGTAACACCATGTACATCTAACTCAACTAGTGCATCCAGCACATCATTTAATTTTTCTTCTCGAATAATTGCCTCTACTTTGATAACCATTTGTCTAACCTCCTGCTTAATCTAAACCATTAAAGGACGGATATGCAGACTCACCATGTTGGGAGATATCCAAACCAGAACGCTCGTCTTTTTCATCCACTCGAATTCTTCCGAATAATCTGGTAATCGCATAACAAATCAATGTGCCTACAACTGCAACTACAATGGTAATGCCGATACTTGTAAGCTGTGCAAGGAACAAATGTGTTTCACCAAAGAACAACCCGTCCCCTTGTCCAATATCATTAATAGACGACTGACAAAACAATCCTGTACAAATACCGCCCCATATACCACCGATCCCATGACAACCGAAAGCGTCCAGTGCATCATCATAGCCGAATTTTTTCTTTACCCTTTACCCAAGAAATCATAAAATAACAGATTGGTGAAGTGGTCAATCCAATTATAATTGCTGCCCAAATCGGTACAAAACCGGTACCCGGTGTAATACCGACCAAACCTGCAACCAAACCGGTACTTGCACCCACGAACGTTGCTTTTTTATTTGAAATCACATCACAGAGCATCCAGGAAAGCATAGCAGATGCTGCTGATACAGCTGTTGTCACAAAAGCGTGTGCCGCCAACCCGTTCGCTTCCAGTGCTGAACCGGCATTGAATCCAAACCAACCAAACAAAAGAATAAATGCACCCATTGCTACCATAGGAATGTTATGAATACGATAATTTGCTCTCGAGTAATCATAACGCTTGCTAAGCAAAATACAAAGCATTAGTGCAGTAACACCCGAGCTAATATGTACGACATTACCACCTGCAAAGTCGATTGATCCAATTTCTGCCAAAAATCCGCCGTCTGCCCAAACCATATGTGCCATAGGGTAATATACCACGATGCTCCACAAAACCAAGAAAATAAACAGTGACTTAAACTTCATTCTACCTGTCACCGAACCGGTAATCAGAGCAGGTGTAATAACAGCGAACATCATTTGAAACAGGCAAAAAACCATATTTGGTATTACATGAGAATCAACATAACCTTCTTCTGTAGAAACACCGGTCAAACCGATCCAGTCAAAGTTCCCAATAAACCCACCTATAGCAGAATCATTAATACCAAATGATAAAGAATAGCCAAACAGTACCCACATTACAATACCAATACCAATGGTGACAACCGATGCAAACATAGTATTTACTACATTTTTACGTCTTACCAATCCACCGTAAAAATAAGACAATCCTGGTGTCATAAATAATACAAATGCTGCACAAATAATGACAAAAGCAATACTTCCGGAATCCATAATTTTCGTCCTCCAATTCATAAAATCAAAATTTTTTAGGAATTTGATAGAACATCATTGTCGCTATCTTCGAGACGACTAATGCATGGAGACGAAAAAAACGTCTCATACAGCAATCGCACTGTACGGGACGTCATTGTCCGTATTCGAATTAAATCCTGTTGCTCCCTTTTGGTTTCAACCAATTCAATCGAAAAATTATTTCCATGCTTTATTATACAGGAAGAATATGAATAATTCCTTATTCTAAATATGAACATATTATAAAACTTATCAAGTTAACGTTATATCCGTCACGTCCTCTAGTGTTAAAGTCAAAAGTTGCTCATCAGAGAGCGGTTTAGGCAGATCAGCCAAACGATTCGCCTGATTGATCAACGCAAATTCAAAAAAATTCCGAACATCTCTGGCATTGGCGAAATCATCTCCAACATTTTTACAACGATGGCGAAAATAATCCAAAACATAAGCTTTTCCGTCATCCATCAAGTTTAAGCAATATGTATCGCAAATGCTCAAAAAAATACGTAAGAGTTCTTCCGGCATATAATCTTCAAAAAAAATGATTTGACGAAAACGAGAACGTAATCCAGGATTAGCATCCAAGAATGATTCCATTTCCGTCGGATAGCCAGCTACAATGACAATCAATTCGTTACGATGATCCTCCATTTCTTTGAGTAACGTGTTCACCGCTTCCTGCCCGAAATCATTTTGTCCACTTCCGCTGGTAAGCGTATAAGCTTCATCGATAAACAATACGCCACCTAGTGCTTTTTCGATTACCTTTTTCGTCTTAATTGCCGTCTGTCCCACATAACCACTGACCAGTATAGCTCGGTCTACTTCTACCAAGTGTCCTTTTTCTAGAACGCCAAGCCTTGCATAAATTTTAGATAACAACCTTGCTACAGTAGTTTTCCCTGTCCCTGGATTTCCCGAAAACACCATATGCAATGATGTCTCCGGCTGTGGCAGCTGTCGTTCTTTTCGCATACCATGGATTTTCAACAAGTGAATCAGATTATCCAACTCTTTTTTTATGTTCTGCAACCTAGTCAAAGAATGTAGCTGCTCCATTAGTTTCTCTAATGTCTCAGTAGGAATATCAGTGATTTCTGCCTCCGTCACCACTGGTTCCTTTGTCAAGGGAATTTGTGGTGTCTCTTCATTTTAACTCCTTTGAAAATTTGCTGGTATCGTTGCTGCTTGATATAAATCTGCTCGCTTGCTCCCGCAAATTGCCGTTTTCCGATAATTTTGCAGCTGCTGCATGAGAGAATGCAACACAAGATTTTGATCTGTACGCAATGTTCCAACAGTATCCAGTGAAAATTGCTTTCCCAACTGCTCTAAAGTCTCCAAATATAATAAAGAAACACTTCCATTTATGCCACTTCCCTGCAAATCTGCCCGAATAAAAGCAGACAACAATGCCAAAAGCGTATCCGATATTCCAGAAAAAGAGATAGGATTCTACTGTAAAAAATGCTCCAACATGGAAACGGTTGCATTTTTATGTAAGCAAACGTTAAGAAACGTCGTTTCCGCTTCAGTAATCACATGATCCTGATTGGCTAAAAAAAGCAGAAATTTGAAGTAAGCAAAATCTGCATATTCCGACAGTACCATTTGACTTCCACCAACAGCAATTCCCTGCACTTCGTACATGGTACAGCACGTACGCAAATAGGAAAGCTTCGTTTGTAAATCAATATTTTGCATAGCGTCACACTCCTTCTATACTATCTGTTGCAAACAAAACTGTCCGCAGATCATAATACATATTCTGATAAACTCGAATCAGCTCCTGGTTGGTATGTTCTCTCGCCTTAAGTGCATCTCCGATTGCCATCGCTTTCGCCTGTCCGGCAATATCTCCTGGCGTACCGTGCGGCATTTTCTCCAGTGTTTCCAGTGCTTCATAAAAATTACTCTGATCTTCTTGTATTTGAGCGAAAAGCCGTAACAAAACATCATATTTTTCCATACACTCTTGTTTATTCATTGTATGATTTCCCATTTGTTTTCTCCTTTAACTGTTGCCATTTTTTTGAACGACGGTCGATATATCGTTTAATAAAAAATCCTAGAATAGCCAGCAACACCATTACGCCAGCCAAAATCAATGCAAGTGAATAATCTCCATCCCATATGCTTCCACCTAAAAATATTGTCAAAATGGTCGCAGGTGTTCTGCCGATTGTTGTGATTAAAAATAGTCGCATAGGCTTGATTTTCGGATTAAATGACACCAAATACGTCAGTGCATCTTTTGGCAAACCCGGCAAAAAAAAAGACAAGAAAAACAAGCCATTCTAAGCGTTTCCCTTCCAACAGAAAATCGAACTTTCGAAACGTCTCCTCTGATACAAATCTATCAACCAGTGATCGTCCAATCCATTGTACTAAATAGTACACCAAAACCGTACCCAGAAAAAAGCCCACTAGGCATAGTACCAACGCACCAACTTTTCCGAACAGTATCTCTTCCACTATTGGAATCGGTCCACCGGGAATCACAGCTACAACCACTTGCAATATTTGTAAAATCAAAAAAACAATCGGAACAAATAATCCAAACTCCTACATCTTTTCTACAATCAGTGCTTGTCCATCCTCCTAAAGTAAAAGCCGAATTAGTGGCATCATGGCAATGGTAATTTCCGCTACCAACACAACAAAGACAATTGCAAAAACAATATCTTTTCGAGAAACTTGAGAAAAAAAACTTCTCTTCTTTTTCTTCAACGAAAACGCCTCCTAACCCCTAAAATTCACATTGTTTTTAGATGCTATTTATCGCAATCCTCCAACCAATTGATATTATATCCTTTTTTGGTGAAAATTTCAAGTATATTTGGTGAAAAACAAAGTTTTTTTCGTACTATTTCTGATATTTTCATAAAAAGTCTTGACAATCTAATCAAAACCGTGTATAATAATCTTGTATATAATGTTTATGCATTTTTTATGCATAATACTTACATTAATTCATTTTAATTTGATTGTATTTAGAAAGGAATTTGTTTTATGAAATCGATTCGAACAAGAATTATCGCTTTGCTCAGTGTCTGTGCTATTGGCATGATCTGTTCCGCCTGTGGGAAAAGTTCTTCAGATAACGAAGATTCTTCTGGTGACAACAGTGTTGCAGACGTAGAGATGAAACAAGATATGACAATTTATGATTATGAAGTAGAAGATAGTGATTCTACCCCCGTCAACAAAGATGTTAGCCAAAGCGACAGTTCTACTACCGATGATGACAGTGAAACAGGTGGAGATAATGATGTAGATTCTGAAGAAAGCTACATCATCGTAACAGATGAAGAGGGCAACACTGTTACCGATGAAAATGGTACGGCAGTAACTGAAGCTGTCTCCAATCGTGATAGTTCCGGCTCTTCTTCCTCAAGTTCCAGCAGTTCTAATGGTTCTAGCAGTAGCTCCAGTAGTTCTGGCTCCTCCAGTTCTTCTAACGGTTCCTCTGATAATTCTTCCAATGACGATTCTACTGAATACGTAGCAAGTCTTGTAGGAAAGCAGGTATACTGGATGGATATGTCCACTGGTAAAGATTATGCATTTAATGGCGATTTTGTTGACGTAACATTCCGTGTGAAAGACAACGTTGCAGACGGCAATTATGAAATTAGCATCGGTGCCTGCGATTTTGCAAACTATGATGCCGAAACCATTACCTATAACTCTACAAATGGTTATGTCACTGTTGGTGATGTAGAAGCTGCTATAGCTGAAACCAGTGGCGATGGTACGATTCAATTAACTTGCGAATCTGTTACTGCAGAAGTTGGTAATGAAATCACAATTCACTTCCAGATTTCCGACAACCCCGGTATTGTTGCATTTATTTTCCGCTTTACGTACGACCAAAATGCATTGGAATTTGTCAGCTATGATGTCGGTGAAGACTGCGCAGATATTATCTCGCTGGCTTCGTAAAACTGCAACCTTTCAAAGAGTCGGCACTGCCGAAAGGCTGCATATCACTTTGCAATGCTATTAAATATAATCAAAGCCATCTGTTTCAGTCAAGCAGATGGCTTTTTTCATAATCTATGTTTTAGAACATCATCTATTCTCTAACTAATATTTGTTTGAAAATTCCAAGCGAGTACCCGATTTGTCGAATTATGTGTCAAATCGATCTAATTCATAAGTAAAAGCGAATGCTGAACGATCTCCAACTCCAAAGCTGACTGTGGACACGGAAATCAATTATAGTAAACGATATGTAATAATTTATCGAAGTCGACCAAGCAATCTAGCATGATGTTGGAGATTGCCTTTTCAGAGTTGCAAGAAGATTTGAAAAGTTTTATGAGATTGATCGCTTGTTTTCTTAAAATATTCGGATTTTTCTGAATGTTTTTTTCATTGGCTCTACACCAATCCTCTTCAAAATGCACATCCAGCAACCAATGCATTGTTTCTACAGACCATTTCATACGAGCTTGATGAAGCAATTCTTTAGGTATGAGCTGTCGACTTGAAATATAGTAATGCCATTCACTTGAAGTGCCCCTTTTTTGTTGTGAATTCTATGTGAATCGCACCGACACATGAAAGTTTCTTCCAATCTTTTCTCTGTCCAAGCCATTCTATATTTTCCATTGTATACGCAGTTCTTTTTTCAACACGTCCATGTCCCTTTTCGACTTGTGTTGCGCTTTCCATATTTGATTTCAAAACTTCATCTTATATATAGTCTTCGATGTCTTTCTTTAAATTGGGATGATTATCCTTTACACTTAGCAAAGCATTTGTTAAGGAATTCCGGTTTAATAATTCCGAATTGCGCCTTTAACAATTGGTGTATTTGTCGCACATTCTTCAACCCACATATACTTCCGAGTATCACGATCATTATCACATCCGATATCTTATAATAATACCCATCATATTTGCTCTCTTTTTTTCTTCCTTGTAAACACTTTGTAATTATTGATTTCTTTGAAAAATCATCACGGAAATCAATAATTACAATTCGGTTACGAATTTCACAATATATGTGCTGAAAATTCATTGCATTCCTGCAATTTCACAGCTAATTTGACTCTTTCTCAATTATTGAAATCAGCATGAATTTGTCAGGAAAAAGAAATATTACAAATCGTTTACTAAAATTGATTTCCGTGAAAAATCATATGATGCTCTTGACAATTTCACAAAAATCACGTATAATAATGTTTAAATCAAAAAATTTTGCACATTCAGACAATTGTAGTCTTTATCTTTTTCAATATAGCTTTTGGCATTCACATGATATAAAAAGTGATATAAAAATATACAAGGAGTATGTTTTTCATGAAAACAGTATGTATCATTTACGATTCAAAAAATTTTCATACAACCATTACGATAGATGGCGTGCCATTTGACACCGCTCGCATCGATGGAATAGCAATTGAAATCTGGACAAATGCTTTTACACGATATGAAACATATTGGGATGGTATTTTTAAGGAGCTTGCCCAAAAAACAGATACATATGCAATTGTTTTTTCTGGTGATAATACTGCATTTCAAGTGTTGAGAAAAAACTGTCCGAAAAATGTTCACATACAACTCGATGTAAAAGCAGATATACTGACTACAAATTCTAAAAACGCCGATGCAAATACTGATTTCTTTTTTAAACTTGTTGATGAAAACAAACTGATTGAACCTAAATTTGATGATACACTCGGTGAAAAAATGGAATATTTTTATAAAGTTATCGAAAATAACACTGCAACAATACAGGATTATCTGGATTTTTTTTTGACCATGAAAATATTGGCAGAAAAAGGCGATTCAGATGCACAATTTCACCTTGGTTTTTGTTATCAATATGGATGTATCATTAGACCAAACTATCTCGAAGCGGCAAAATGGTATGAAAAGGCAGCGAAACAAGGCGATGCAAATGGACAATATTTTCTTGGCTGCTGCTATAAATTCGGAGAAGGCGTAGAGCCAGATGAAAAACAAGCTATAACTTGGTTTCGAAAAGCCGCTGCACAGGGATACACATCTTTACAAGACTATCGCAAGCGAAAAGAAGCTGTAAAACAAGAAAATACAGATATAAACCATAATTCTGACAAATGAAGCAACACCGTACAATGCCATCTGACATTTCCACAGTGTTGCTTTTCTGATATATACTTTTCTTATCTCAAAAATGCTGCACCATTTCTAACACAACATCTGCCATACGTTTTGCAGCAATTTTTTCAAATTGATCAAAAGATAGCTCCCCTTGATCGTCAGCGTCATCAGAAATGCAACGTAAGCTCAAAAAAGGTACTTGGTTCAAATAAGCACAATGTCCAATGGCTGAACTTTCCATATCTACTGCATACGGATGCAATCTCTTTAAAATATCTGCCTTAACGATATCGTCAGAAATAAACGATTCACCTGAAACGATTCGACCCGTATGCGTAGGAATCTCTAATTTGTCACACGTTTGCTTGGCTATCTGCACAAGAGTTTCGTTCGTGGGATAAATACTGCAATATGGTGGATAATCTTGTAAAAAATGTAAATCCAAATCATATGGCAATACTTCATTGGCAATTACAATATCACATATGTGAATCTCCGGCTGCATACCACCGGCTACACCTATACTAAAGATCGCATCCGGTTGAAACGTATCAATCAATACCTGTGTACAAACTGCCGCATTGACCTTGGCAATACCACTGCAAACGTGTACAACTTTTGTATCCCCCACTTGATTTACAAAAAAATCAAACCCGGATTTTTTCTTTGTTTTTGAATCCGGCAGTCCATGGCGAATATCTTTCAATTCTGATGGCATTGCACCAATAATTCCAATTGTTTTCATGTTTTATAGCCCTCCAAAAAGATTGTCATTGCTGCTTTAATTATCTAGTGCTTGCAGTATCGTTCTTACAATATCCGATGTCGAAACTTCACCGGAAACACGATCCTCAATCATTACCGCAAAAGCAATCGGTAAATCATCATCAATACAAAATCCCACTAAAAGAGAATTTTCTGTATCCGTACTTTCCACTTGTGCTGTTCCGCTTTTCACACCAACGGTATAGCCGATCGAGCTGTTATAATTATCTGTACCGTTTTGCAGCATGATTTCTCGTAAATTCATCGCTGTAGTAGAAGAAAAAATTGCACTGTCCCCATAAGATGTTTCTGCAGAATATGTCGTTAATCCAGTAACACCGGTTATCGATTCGATCAAGTACGGCTCTGTTACAACACCTGTGCCATTGGCAATAGCACTCTCCCACACCATCATCTGACAAGGACTCGTCAATGCCTCACTCTGTCCCATACAGTTCCACATAGTATCAAAATCGCTGGTATCTGTCAATGTCACCGAAGCAGTATAAGAAGAAATTCCATCAATATCCATTTTGGTTACTTCATCGTTATTCACTGCAATTCCCATACTAGTATACGTGTCAATAATGTTATCCAATGACATATCCTGTACTAACTGCGCAAAAAAAGGATTACAACTATTTTCAAATGCTTGAATAATATTTTGTGTTCCATGTCCAGAGGAATTATGGCAGACAATACTCTGATTATATTTTGTTGTCCATGTTCCCGAACAGTTATAGGATTTTTCCAATAAACTATCGTATCCATATTCTTCTAACACTGCTGCCGTTGTCGCTACTTTTTGTGTGGAACCAGGTACTGTACCATAAAATGCCTTGCAAATTAAGCTTCCCTCCTCCAAAGAATCCACGTTGGAATAATCCAGAATGTTCACACTTGGCTTACTAACACAAATAAGAATTTCACCTGTTTCATAATTATAAGCAATTGCTGTGCCGTCCTTGCTTCCAAAGGCATTGTATACCGCTTGATTTGCCGTATGATTCAGTGTGGCATAAATAACAGCTTCTCCACTGTCCGTTGCACCAAAAATCAAACTGTAATTTTGCAGAGACTCTAGATTTTCTGATACCAAGGTGTTGGTCATCTGACTGCTGTTGTCGCCAATCACATTGCCGATATCCAAAAAATAATCTGAACCATATGTTTCTGCATCAGCATCCGGATCAAACAGTACGTCCCCATTTGTATCATAAACTTTTCCAAGCGTCACATTATTAGAATGAGACATATAAAAATCAGACTGACTCACAATACGCCAAACCAACAACACCATTCCTAGAAAAAACAGAATAAGAATTAAAATTGTTAATCTTTCTCCACGACGAATGCTTTGAATACTCTTCATGCAGTTATACCTCTTCTCTTTGTAGATTTCTTTGGCTTACGAATGGGGATTTTTGCAGTGTTTGATGAATCAGCTTGTTTTTTTGCAAATTTCTTAACCTTTTCCTGTTTTAGTTCACGTTTGCGGAATACAGGAGACTGTCCAGCTTTTAACATTCCAATTAAAAATCCACTCGTCATCATAGAGCTGCCACCAGCAGAAATAAAAGGAATGGTAACGCCGGTAAATGGAATCAAATTGCACGACCCAAAAATATTCAAACCCATTTGTATAATCATTGCTGCTACTACTCCAAGAATCATTGTTGTGTGAAAATAACTCCGTGGTTTATTAATCATCGGCAGTAGCATCAAACTCATTAAAATGGCAATCATGAGCAACGCTACTAAAAATCCCCACTCTTCGCAGATCGTAGAGAATACAATGTCCGTATCTGCTGCAAACACCTGATATAATGTACCATTTCCTGGACCCTTTCCGAAAAGTCCACCTTCTGCAATTGCGATCAATGCTTTACACTGCTGATAACCGTCTCCTTCCATCTGATTCCAAATATCCACAGACAAACGATCCTGTACATATCCCGGTGCAAATTTCAGTGCGGCTATCACAACCAAAACGCCTACAACACATATTCCAATAATGCTTTTTTTGGATAGCTTAGCTCGTGGATAACACAGACGACAAAACATACCACAAGCATAAACTGCTGCAAACGTTGGTAATGATCCTAAATCTCGACACCACCATTGAAGTAATGCAATTATCAAAAAAGCAATCGTCAATGCAATGGTTTCCCTCGATACATAAAAACAAAGGATTTTTTGCTTCGGATGCTGTTCACGAATAGATGTTGCACAAAGCAAAATAAACACCGGTTTCATAAATTCAGACGGTTGCAAGCTAAACGACCCAATTGAAATCCACATACTCCGGCTTCCAGTCAAAAGTAAAATACTAAGAATCAAAATCCCTAAGATAATATAGAGATATTTCTTTTTGGATTGAATCCATGCATGGTTGCGTGTCAACAAAAAGCCAATTTGACACATTACCAGTGCTATAATACAAGTGATATAATGCTTTGTTGCAAAGCCAACACTGCCAAAACAGGACTGAAAAATCACACTAAGTCCCAATAAGAGTAACAAAAGAAAATCAGACGTATATGTCATTTGTTTATAAAATAAACGGCAGACAAATGCGTAAACGATGTCCAATCCCAAGACAGCCACAGTTAACGGAAGTAATGTTTCTAACGCATCGCAATTCCCTCGTAATAATGCAGTCAATATCATAATTGCGTGAGTCATTATTACGACAAAAGTACACTTTGCGTAAGATAAATGATTTTTATACACGTTATGTTATCTCCTTCGCTGTCGAATGATAACAGCTTTATTTCCAAAACGAATTTCATCCATATCTCTTAATTGCACCACAGAACGAATTTTTCTGCCATTGACATAAGTACCAGACTTCGAATCTAAATCCATGACACTCCAAATGCCGTTAGAAACATAGAGAACAGCATGGTAACGAGAAACACTCATGTCAGACAACCGGATATCCGCTGATCCATGACGTCCAACCAAAATCTCGTCAGCCTCCATAGGAATGATAATATGACGACTAGTATCATAAAGTGTCATATTGGAGCTGACTTTGCTCCAGCGCATCTCTTCTACTCGTTTTTCTTCCCGTGCCTTGCTGTACACGGTAATAATGCTAAACACAATCATTAGAACAACAACCGCACTGACAAATATAGAAAACAAGGTAGAATCCTGTAGTATTTCCGTCATGCTATCCCAAGAAAACGAATCAAACATAGCAAAATTCCTTTCTATTATATATTGCAAAAATATTCGCATGATTTACTTTTTATTATAGTATAATACATTTTCACATAGATTGCAAGCCCTTCAGTCATTTTTCTCGATGGAAGCCAAATTTTCATTGGACAAATGTACAAAAGATTTGTATTGACTTTGTATAAATTGTACAAAACTGTAGAATACGCTTGCATAAAAGTTAGAAGTATATTATAATAAACACATGAAATGTAATAAAAGAAAATATTCTCACATCGAAGTATCTCGGAGCGTCAACAATAAAAGAAAATGCAAATCCATTGGAATATTATTCTATAAGAAGTAAAACAATGCTTTTTCTATAATTTTGGTTTATTTTATTCACATTTCTAAAATCATATGATGATTGCCATTACGAGTGGACTTTAATTGATTTTTCGGTTGAAGCAATTCACTTACTTCATGATTTGAAATTAAATTCAAAATCATACTTTTGGCAACAAGAGGAGGAAACTACATGAATATGACAATTACCGCAAAGAAAATGCAGATCCCGCAGAATTTCACAGAATATGCGAAAAAACGTCTAAATAACAAATTAGACAAATTCTTTGGATACGAAGCTGATGCAAAGATTATTATGTCCGCACACAAAAATTTAATTATTATCGAATTAACCGTTACCTATATAGGAATTATCTATCGTGCAGAACAATCTGCTGTAGACAAAGAAGATGCTTTAGATGCAGCCATTGACAAAATCGTACGTCAAATTAGACGCAACAAAACACGTATCGAGAAAAAACTAAAAGAATCTGCTTTTGTAGATTCCACAGAAGAACCAATCCTTGAGGACGAGCATGAAGTTATTCGCCACAAAAAGTTTGTGATGCATCCGATGGATCTGGACGAAGCCATTTTGCAAATGGATTTGATCGGTCATGCATTCTTTATGTTCACAAATGCAAATACTGGAGAGGTTAACGTTGTGTACAGACGTGATGATGGAAAATATGCTGTTTTAGAGCCAATTTACGACTAATAAAACAATCTGAAATTTCAAATTAAAAATGTCGCAGAATACATTGCGGCATTTTTTTGGCATAAAAAAGCATCGATTCCAATGGAAACGATGCAATACAAAGATAAAAAAGATAGTCGGCATCGACCAATTTTCCCACAGGGTCGCCCCTGAAG
>Ga0192264_1094_pt1 | contig 22924 bp, 26 predicted proteins | sample Koala_Koa23_J3_FD_131267 | JGI IMG/M metagenome (GOLD analysis project Ga0192264, IMG submission 131267) | Enriched cells from koala feces incubated with labeled cellulose particles, San Francisco Zoo, California, United States - Koala_Koa2-3_J3 ... | reverse complement strand
CATTTCTTAGACATATATTCTTCATGTTTGTGAACTTCGCTAAAAGTTCCAATGGATTTCAATGGGTACATCTTGTGTTCCCGGAATACGCTTTCCTACAGATATATATTCAATGAGTGTATCAACCATTTCACGGGTAAGATGTTCTATATTAGAGTATTTTTCGATGATCTCTCGACGATTATCTCCCGCCTCGATTCTTGCCTCTATTTCAGTTAATTGCTTTTGCCCATCAGCCAATACATTTTCCAATCTATCACGTTCAATAGTGAAATCCTGTGACATCTCCTTATAGTCGCTTTCAGAGATTATGCCCTTTACTTTATCCATATAAAGCATCTTAATCCCTTTAGAATACTCTGCAATTTTCTTCTTATAGGTCGCAAGATCATGTACTATCTGATTTTTTTGTTCGATCAAATTACTGCAAAAATCAACGCCCTGTTCCAACTTCCCTTTATCGAGGTACTCTGCAGATAATCGATTTAACTCTGCAATCACTAACTGCTCCAGCTTGTTAACTGAAATAAATGCCCCCGGGCAAAACTCTTTTGATGCATAATGGGTAGAGCATTGCAGGTAATGCCTGTTATGACTTTTGGATGATTGCATGGAATAGCCACAATAAAGGCACTTTGCTTTTCTCGCAAATATCCCTATTGTTCCTCCAACATACGGTCTTGCTCGTTGAGCAATCAAGGATTGCGCTTTATCCCATAACTCCTGATCTATAATTGGTTCATGAGTACCTTTTACAATATACCACTCATCTTTCGGGCGACGTTTCTTTTTCTTTGTCTTGTAAGAAATACTTCCCCTGCACCATATTCCCAATGTAAATTTCATTCTCAAGGATATCTGTGATAGCAACCCGTTTCCAGAGATTGCAGAAGTTTCCATTTCCTGGTTGAAATTTTAAACCTTGCATCTTTTTATATACCATAGGATTTGGAACACCTCTATCATTGAGTATCCGCGCAATCGCAGTTTTCCCATGACCCTGCACAAACAAGGTGAATATTTCGCGTACTATCGTTGCAGCTTCTTCGTCAATAATCAGACGACCTTTATTGTCAGGATCCTTTAGATATCCATATACAGCAAAAGAGCCTATATGAAATCCATTTTGTCTTCTGTTAGTCAAAACGCTGCGAATATTTTCGGACATATCTTCCAGATACCATTCATTTACAAATCCGTTTATCTGGCGTGATTTCTTATTGCCCTTATTCGCCGTATCTGCATTATCAACAATACTGACAAATCGGATTCCCCAAAGCGGAAATAACCCGTGTATATACTTCTCTACTAGCTCCAGTTCACGCGTAAATCTTGCCTGTGTTTTACACAAAATAATATCAAACTTACGGTTTTCTGCATCCTTTAGTAGTTCATTAAATTCCGGGTGCCCTCTATCAGCGCCTGCATAATCATCATCACTGTAAATTCTGTATAGTTCCCACCTCTGTTCCATTGCATACTGCAACAGCATTGCCTTTTGATTTTGGATACTATTGCTATCATCAGTTTCAAATTGCTTATTACTATCTTCTTCAGATAAGCGGCAATAAATAGCTACTTTCATGTTCTTATCTCCTTCAAGATAGGAACAAGCTGTTTCTTACTTATATTATACCATGGTTTTATATCGTTCAAAAAAGTATCCATGAAATAACGAGGAAACATCTTGCCGGAGTTATGACTTGATAGCCGCCATCTTGTTTTTTTCCAAATTGTTAATGAGTTCAATCCACTTCTCTGTAAATTCATTTTTAGAAGTCATACTTTTACCGCCTTTAAATACGCTTTTGCAAACCGCTGTTGAGTTTTTCTTTTCTTTCATGAATGAATCCCCCTTCCTTAATAAATGATATACTATATGCTTTGTGGGACGTCCATTATTACAGCCCATTAGAATATAATAATTCACCAATCGGACGGCTCTGGAAAAGCTCCACGGTTTTTTCTCCCTCCTCATTCTTATGAGAACCGCTCCATGCGGGTGTATCATTATCCTGATTTGCTGGTCTTCGCTTGCGACGCTTCCACACGCCGCCTGCAGATTCCGGCCTTTCTCGCTCTCCTGTCCGTCCCCCTTTCCTATATTTGTCCATCGAAGATGGACATTCAGGTATCCCGCAACAGCGGGGCTTCATGGGTCATGGCGTTCCGTTCCTGCCAGCTCGCAGCAAATCAAACGTATCCGATTGGTTTTATACTGCGCGCACGTCTCACGCTTTCTTTATCAAAGTGCTTTCAGGATTTTCACAAGCCGCCTGACAGAAAGGGGAGGGCGCTAGCCGGAACGTGTTAAATTCTGAAGGACAGGACAGCCTGCATGAGCTTCACCCGCAGGCGATCTCTGACATCGCCATCTATGCCGTAGTAAACATTACCACGCTCATCCCGGACCTTTCTCATGGCCAGAGACGATATGTAACTGTCGTAATGCTCTACGACCATCTTCATGGCGGCTGGTTCTCCTTTCGTCGCGGCTACGATTACCGGATAGGGCAGAAGGCCGCGCTCGTCCTGATTGTCATAATCAATCTGTGTTTTCATTTGTGTATTCCTCCAAATATCGTTTCAGCAATTCAAATGCGCTTGTCCTACGGTACTGCACCGTACTGCGGGAAACATTTTGCAGTCTCGCAATTTCCTTGTCGTTCAGATCAAAGAAATAGTACAGAAGCACAGCTTCCCGTTTTTCCTCCAGCAGACTTTGCAAAGTATCCGCAAGTAGCTCCGCAGTTATTTTCTTTCCTGCCACAAGGAAAGCATTCTCGTCTTCTTCGTCTACGAAACAGGCATCGTAGGTACAAAGCTGATCTTCTTCCCGTGCGGTAAGGTCCGAAAAAGGAACTTCATAAACCTGCTTGCGGTTTCCTGAACGCTGTGCGTCGATATTCTCATTGCGCAGCGTTCACCTGCAGAATCCGTTGAAGGCACATCTGATTTGCCACTGGGTACGATTCGGGGCATTCATATTCTCACCTCCTTTCGCGTCCGCGAAAGCGGGTGATGATTTCCCCTTTCATATCCTTCAACGATGAGATTTCAAAAATGCCAAAGAAAATCAGGAGGTTCCGAAAAATTTTTTGAAAAATTTTTTTGGTGCAGTATAAACAGGATATTTTTTCGACAAATTTCGACAATAAAAAAACACAAAGGCGTTTAAACCAATGTGGTAATATCCTAAGTATTTATATTTACGTACTCGTGCTCTTTTGTTGATATATGCTGCTTTGAATAAGCAGCATATTAATCGAAACTAGTCTACTGATAGAAAACCCCTCCAAACATGACAATAATTCAGAGGAATTAAAATACTCAACATAGATTCTTCCTTCGTAGCATTCCTCCTTAATCAAATCAAAATCCAATTAGAAAAACTATAATTTAATCTATTCAGGCAAATTTTATTTATAGCGCAATATCTTATTTTGCCGTTTCATATTACTACGTGATATTCTATTCGACTTTTATTTCATTAAAAAACCCGTTGAATGTAACTTCTCCGGGCTTTTTATATTTTGGAAGGTTTTATTTATTCTTCTTAAATTCCTTGTACTCCTGTACGTAATCAAATTCATCCAGCCAAGGCACCTGATCCTCATATCCCTCCTGCGGAATCGGTCTGATGTTCAGGCCCAGCACAGAGCCGATGGAGAATCCGCCGTCGCATACGATGGTCGCGCCTGTGATATAGCTTGCTTCATCAGCGCCCATAAATGCAACTGCAGCTGCCAGCTCTTCCGGCTCTCCGAATCTGTGCAGTGCCGTTGTCAGAGCTACAATTTCAGGAGAGCAATATCCGCTTCGCTTTTCTGTCGGACGCGTCATGCCGGTACGAATGGTCCCCGGTGCAACGGCGTTGACTCTGATGTTGTAGTCTGCCATATCCTGCGCCAATGCTTTCGTCAGCATACCAGAGCCGCCTTTGCTTGCCATATACGGCGCTCTCATGTGGCAGGAGTTGAATGCGCCGTTGGACGTAATGTTTACGATAGCGCCGCCGCCTTTCTGCGCCATGTGTTCACCAATGTGGCGACAGTAATTCCATGTACCTGTCAGGTTTACGCCGATGATTCTGTCCCAGTCTTCATCGGAAAACTCGAAGATATCTTTATAAGCGTTGATGCCTGCATTGCATACCAGCACGTGGATCTGTGTGAAATCTTCGATGGTCTTGGCCATCGCTGCCAACGCCTGTTCCCTGTTGGACACATCCACCTGATATACCTTCACCTTGCGTCCGAATCTTTCTCTGATTTCTTCAGCCGTCACCTCTGCGCCCTTCTCGTCAAAATCATGGATGGCCAAGTCGGCGCCTTCCTCGGCAAGTCTAAGTGCGATGCCTTTGCCGATTCCAGAAGACGCACCGGTAATCAGCACATTTTTTCCTACATATCTGTCTAATGCCATTGTTTTCTCCTTTCCGGCATATCGCCCGAATCATATCATACAAAAGTTTTACTTATCATAAAGGTGTTCGAATAAAGGACCTACCTTACAAGGATAAACCATTACGTCTTTCCATACGTTGTTTACCATGAACTGGTCATTTTTGATGCGTTCGTCCAGCTCCGCTCTTGTATCGAATTCAAGAATCTCCATAGATCCGACTTTATCTCCGTTCTCGTTCAGCAGCGCTGCACCATAAAGACATTTTTCCCCAACACCCAAAACATTTTCCACAAAGTCAAGATGCTTCAACCGGACGGATTCCCTTCTTTCAATAACGTCCTCACCTTCATGATCTAAGGCGACTAATAAATACTGCATTTCAGGCTCCTTCCTTTTAGCCAAATACCTTCCTGGCAATTTCGAAGTCCTTCTCGATCAGCTTCCACGGGTCATGCCCCTGCTCTGCCAGAAGCGATTGGTCATAGTAGTTTTCAAAGATGATCCATCCCTCGAATCCGCTTGCCTTGATGGCCTCCGCAGTTTCATAGAACTTGGAATCTCCTTCGCCCAGAATAGCAGAACTGATGATGCCTTCGCCGTCCTTGATGTGGATCTGCGGCACACAGAATTCCTTCAAGTCCTTATACATCTCGGCTACATTATACCCCTTATGCTTCCAATAGTTCTGTGTATCGAAGAAAATTTTCAGATTTTCCGGATCCCCAGCCATCTTTTTAAACGCGATGAACTCGTCTCTCGTCATGGCGTTTTCACTTGCAAAAATCTTCCCCTTGGTCGCTGCGTAAGCACATGCTTCCTTATAGGCCATGGCTGTACGTCTCACGTCTTCCTCTGTCTTGATGACATTGCGATAGAAATGCGGCGGCATGATGATATCGATGCCCATTCTGTCGCATGCATCTACGGCTGCCTTCAATGCCTTCACTGCTAGGTAAAAATCTCTCAGACCCGGTTCTGCCGTCATTGTATGATCGTTATTCACCGTCTGGACAGTCATGCTCGGAAATTCGATGCCATACTTGGCGCCTGCATCCAGATAGGCGTCCTGCATTCTTTCCTTGGATAATGGCAGGTCATACTGATATGGTCCTAAATCCAGCTGTACGCCGTCAAATCCCAATTCACTAGCAAACTGAATTCCGAATCTTCCGTTCCAGGGAAGAGACCATTCACAAATTCCAAACTTAATTTTCTTTTCCATTTGTTCTCGCTCCTTATCCTTCTTGTTCGCGTGGTGACAACTTATTCGTGTTTTTTCTCACGATTCATCAATCCGGTAATTGCTTCGTCAACTTTTACCGTTTCTTTTATTACATAATAGATCGCTTCTGTTACGGGCATTTCGATTTGTTCCCTCCGGGCCAGCGCGTAGGCTGCTTCCGTCGTTAAAATTCCTTCTACGACCATTCCCACCTTCGCGATAGCTTCTCTCGTAGGAAGTCCCTCTCCGATCATCAGCCCGCAGCTTCTGTTTCTCGAATGAACACTGGTACATGTTGCAATCAGATCGCCGATTCCGGTGAGTCCCGAAAAGGTTTCAGGCTTTGCTCCAAGCCGCACACCTAACCTTATGATCTCGGCAAGGCCTCTCGTCATCAGAGCGGCCTTGGCATTGTCGCCAAACCCGGCACCATCCGAAATGCCCGCACCCAATGCGATGATATTTTTCAGCGCGCCGCCCAGTTCCACACCGACGACATCATCAGAGGTATAAACCCGAAATTTATCGTTCATAAACAGATCCTGCACGTACTTTGCCGATACTTTGTCCTGCGATGCTGCGACGATGGCCGTTGGCAGTCCCCTGCCGACTTCCTCCGCATGGGATGCTCCGGAAAGAACCACATAATGATCTGCTGTGTTTTCTTCTTCAGCAATCTCCGAAAGCCGCATCAGACTATGCAACTCGATGCCTTTCGCCACATTCACCAGAATCGCTTCGTCGGCAAGCTCGTCCTTAACATCCCTTAAAACGGATCGAAAGGCTTGTGCCGGCACGGAGAAAATCGCGACCTCCGCGCCGCGCACCACGGAACCGGTCCCTTCTTGTACCTCAATCAGGTCATCCAGCCTGACGTTCGGCAAATACCTGCGGTTTTCTCTTCTCTGCTGCATGTCTTTGATCTGCACTGCATCTCTGCCCCACAGTTTGACACGATGTTTATTCTCTGCCAACACCATTGCCAGCGCTGTACCCCAGCTTCCGTTTCCGAGAACTGCAATATGCCCCATTTTTGATTTTCTCCGTTATTTATTCTGATGATCCTTCTCTACGTAGCTTACGGCTTTTGGATCGTCTGTGAATTTGCAGGCTTCCGTTTCCGATGTGATAATGTCCACGAGAGCCGGACCATCTGCTGCGATAATCTTCTTCAGTTCTTCTGCCAGCGTTTTCGGATTCTCCAGGCGATATCCTTCAATGCCGCTTCCTCTGGCGATCATGGCAAAATCGTTTTCCAGTGTATCGACTTCCGAGAATCGTCCATCCCAGATGCCTGCCTGATACCATTTGATCCATCCCAGCGTCTTATTGTTCAGTACGATGACCTTAACGTCCATGTTCTGTTCGTTCAAAGTCTGCAATTCGCCGAGGCAATAGCTCAATCCACCGTCGCCGGTTAAAACCACGACCTTATCCTTCGGTCTGGCCACCGCTGCGCCAATGCCTGCCGGAAGTCCGTAACCCAGTCCAGACATACCTCTCGGCATCAACGCTCTTCTGCCACCGTATACATCGAAGTATTTTGCCGCCCATCCGCAGGAGAAGCTGGCGTCACATGCCAGAATGGTATTCTCATCACAGATCTCATTTAACAGACTTACCACCTGCTGCGGCATGATCGGCGTCTTGTTCTCGATTTCCGCCGCACGTTCTTCCATAGCCTTCTTCTTACCCTGCAAAATCGCCTCAGGGATTTCCTTCGGCTGCACGTCGCCCAACAGTTCAAGCATTCTGCCGACGGTCGCCTTCACATCACCGTTCATTCCGATTTCCACTGCGGACAGCTTACCCAGTTCCGCACTGTCGATATCCACATGAATGATCCTCTGCCCTGCCTTTGGCAGCGTCCACTTATATGTAGACATTTCGCTGAACTTATATCCCGCTGCGAAGATCACATCTGCGTTCATGACCATCTGTTTCGCATAATCGCCGCCGCCGAGTCCACTGGCCACGCCGATGGACAATGGGTGATTCTCATCGACAATGCCCTTGCCTGATAAAGAGGTTCCCACAGGAATTGCGAGGGCTTCCGCAAGCGTTGTCAGTTCTTCCTTCGCATCGGAGAACCATGCGCCACCGCCGGCCAGAATCACTGGATTCTTTGCAGATTTGAGAACTTCCAGCGCCTTTTCCATATCTTCCTGCGGAGGGAGAGATCTGTACGACGGAATCTGCGCCAGATGTGGATCAGCCTCATAATCCGGGCCGGCGTATTCATCATCGAACAAATCCCATGGACATTCGATATAGACAGGTCCCGGTCTTCCGCTGATTGCCATCCGTGCTGCGAACTGGGTCAGCTCCGCAACGGAATTCGCCTTCGGCAATCTTGCCGTCCACTTGGTCACAGGCTTTAAGATGGCCTGCGCGTCGATCAACTGCGCACCGCCGCCTCTGTATCTGGAAGAAAGCTCATCATATGCCATTTCGGCAGCAATTCCCAGAACAGGGGAAGAGGAATTCATCGCTTCCGCGAATCCGGATAAAAACTTGATCGGGCCGCAGCCGGCAGTTCCGTCACAGACGCCCAGCTTCCTTGCAACTCTCGCATAGGCATCCGCCGCAAATACCGCATTGTTCTCATCTCGCATTAAAATATGTTTTATCTTCGGGGCATTGTCCATAATGCCGTAGTACAATGGCAGCGTCTGTCCGCCCGGCAGGCCGAATACAGCTTCCACACCATATCCGACCAGCAGATCTGCCATTACATTTCCTGCATGTTTCTTCATTACTATATTCTCCTTCGTTCAGGTATCGACTTTACAGCGTATATACGGCTTCTTTGTTGATGTTTGTTGCTTTCTCTACAACTTCCTTATTTTCAGGTGCGCCGTATGCGAAACCGGTCTTAACATGTTCGAAGAATTCCTCTGCAAATTCGATGATCTCATCGCTTGCCTTGTCAAGTCTCTCGGCAACTTCTTCCTTAGTCGGCTGATCCACATCGCCGTAGTATCCGCTCGGTGCGATTTCGGTGAAGTCTGCCAGCACAGGATAGATGTCATTTCTTCTGTATCTTTCGTGTTCGCTGTCTGCTACATCCTTGTCAGATGAATTGGTATACAGGCTTGAGTCGCATACATAGTCCGGATCATAGAAGAGCACCTGGGTCAGTTCCTGTACGTTGGCATGGTGAAGCGGAATATCAAACAGGTTATGTACCACTCTGTAGGCTTCTGCGATGATGAATCTCATGCCTCTGTACTGTCTCTGGGCTTCGTCAACGGCCAGTTTCACAGGAATGATATTTCCTTCATGTCCGATAATCACAACCACTTCACGGATACCGTCTCTGTACAGACTCTTGCAGATATCCATAAATACCGCTACCAGCGTATCCGTTGACAGCGTGATATCTCCGACCCACGGGCAATGATATGGGGATACGCCGTAAGGTACATTCGGTACGAAGAGCGCCTCCATCTTGCGTGCCACTTCGCGGCCCAGACCTACTGCGGACCACCAGTCCGTTCCCAGCGGGAGATGCGGACCGTGCTGCTCGCTGCTTCCTACCGGAATGACGGCTCTGTTGCTCTTGGCAAGCTGCGCCTCCAGCTCAGTCACTGTCATTTCATTTAAATCTTTAAATTCCTTATCTTGAATAATGCTGCTCATTTTTCATTTCCTCCTTAATCTCTCTGGTTTATCGTAAATAGCTATTTTCTGATTTTATTTTATACCAACTTTTTCACTTTTCATTTGACGGAGCAGACAACGGAAATTGCCCTGCGCGTCACCCGGAACCTTAATGTTTTATATCGAAGTAAGTCCAGCTTCCGTGCGAATCAATCGGATGGTTTCCCTGATCCCTTCGAAGACACTGTACTTTGGCGTATACCCAAGATCCTCTCTGGCAGCGGAACCATCATATCCCTTCTCCAATTCTAAAGTTCCCGGTTGCAGCTGAATGTCCACATGAGGAAGTAATTCCGCAACATAATCCCTCATCTCCCTGACGGATTTAGCTTCTCCCGTAATAGTATAGGCCGGCTGCTTCAATCTGTCTGCACATACAGAGGCCGCCAGAACGGTCGCACCTGCAGCATCCTTTACGTAAATCATATCCGATGTCGCATCTCCGAACGGAACCACTGAATCTATATTCATTGCCGGCTTATTCAGCAACTCCACGATCCAGTTGGATCCGCCACGCATACGCGCTTTTCCGTAAGTGACGACATAACGCAAACCTACGGTTTCAAGGCCATATCTGGTGTTATAAAAGGCTCCCATAAATTCACAGGCATCCTTCAGCTTGCCGTAGATGTTCAGCGGCATGTGCGGCACATCATTTCGCAAAATCGGCTCTTCAATAAAGTCAGGTTGTCCGATGGCATCAATGGAGCTTGCATAGACGACTCGCTTTATTCCACAGATGCGTGCAGCCTCAAAAATATTTACCGTTCCGCTGAGGTTGGTATCGATTGCAGCCGGAACATTTTCTTCACATGCACTTTTCAGCAATCCCGCCAGATGGATGATGGTATCAACTTTTTCATCCTGACACACGTGTGTAAATCCTGCCAGATCACATATATTTCCGCTTCTGATTGTTACAGATTCCAGTTCCTCCCGTGTCAGAACCTGCTGGATCGAATTCACATTCGGTGCGAAGTCATAGCATACGACATGATGTCCTCCGTCGATCAGATTCTTCGCCACATAGCTTCCGAGAAATCCCGTTCCTCCTGTAATTAAATACTTCATAATGTGTATTCCTCCACAGTGTTTCCTAAAGAAATACGCACGAATCCTAAAGCCGAAGAATTAGAATCCGTGCGTATCATCAGTTTATTCTGTGTCTATCTCATCGGCTGTAACCTTACGATTTTCTACGTATGCTTTCTGCGTCATCATATACATCTTTAAGCTCTTCGCTCCGTCGTATACCGTTGATGGAGGCTCTTTTTCGCCATTGATGGCGAGGACAAAGTCCTCCAGTTCAGCGATGTATGCAGGCACCCATCGTTCCAGATAAGTCGGCTCCAGTTCGGTGAGCAGACCATCTGCATTGAACACTTCCACTCTGGTTCTGTTGGGAACGTTGTTGAGCCGCATGGTTCCCTTGGTTCCGACAACTTCCGTGTGAACATGATGTGCACACACATGGGTACGTCCTACTTCCAGATATCCGCATGTGCCGTCCTTGAACTTGAACAAAGCGTACGCATTGTCGTAGTCATCGTATTCTGCGAATCCCGGCTCAACGTATGCGCCGCCGATGGCATAAACCGACTCCAGTTCGCTGTCCATGAACCACAGCATTGAGTCCATGCCGTGAATGCCCATTTCGCAGAACCAAGGCGTATAGCCGCCTGTCTTGACCAGTTCCAGCTGGAATGCCAGATGTGTCGACGGATCATGCCTTACATCCTTGAACATAAACGGCTTACCGATCACGCCTGCGTCCACTTTCTTCTTCATGTCCACATAGGATGGGTCGGATCGCTGCATGAAGCCGATCTGGAATACCTTGCCCTTGTTCTTCTCAACAGCTCTCTCGATCTCATAGCATTCTTCCAGCGTATGTGCCAGAGGTTTCTCGCAAAAGATATTCAGGCCTTTTTCTGCCGCTGCAATACATTGCTCTTTATGTGCGCCTACGTTGGTTACGAGCACTACGGCATCCAGATCCGGATTGCTGATCATTTCATGGTAATCCGTATAAGCATGTTCCACGTTGAATTCTTCCTGCGCTTCCGCCAATCGCTTCTCATCCATGTCGCAGATGGCGATGACCTTTGCACCGGCAACTTTGTTCTGCAGATGGAACAGATGCAGTTTTCCCAGATTTCCTAATCCGACCAGTCCGATTTTTACTTCTTTCATAACTTCCTCCTTCTTAGGAATAAACGCTACTGTGATTACTTGATTTCAGCGATGTTATCTTTGTCCTGTAATGGAGTCATGCCCTGCAGATTCTGTGCATTAGCAAGACACTTATAAGCGTGCGGCTTTCTGTCCTTCACGCACTTGAGGAGCCATGTTGCTCTGTTGCTGATGATGCCTTCTCTTACATCTACATCAGCATATACGATACATTCTTCCGTACCGCAGGATGCCAGTACCAATCCGTTCGGATCTACAATCTGACTTGCACCGCAGAAGTCGCCCATTTCGTTCTTACCAACCATGTTGGACGTTACGAAGTAGATCTGGTTTTCCATGGCTCTTACGATACCGAACTGCTCTACCGGATATCCTACACGCTTGCCTTCTTCTTCCAGCGTATCGCCGATGAAGTGTTCCCAGGCCATCAGTTCACACACGATTTCAGCGCCCTTTAAGGTCATTTCTCTCGTTGCTTCAGGGAATTCCTGGTCATAGCAGATCTGCATACCGATTCTTCCGATCTTCGTTTCGAATACAGGGAAATCATCTCCACCGGTATAAATATGAAGTTCATCCATCGGCTGATGTACTTTTCTGTACTGACCAATGAAGCCTTCCGTCCGATCAGCACTGCTGTATTGTAAAGCACATCATAATACTTCTTGTCGCGTTCCGTCATACCAAAGGCCACGTAGATGTTGTTGTCCTGTGCAGCCTTAATCATTGCCTGTACGGATTCGCCTTCAGGAATCACTTCAGCGTTGTCCAGATGATACTTCATGATCTCAGAGGAGCACGGCCCTACCAAACTATAGAAATATCCCTGTACCGCCTGCTCTGCGATAACCAGCAGATTTGCGCCTTCTTTGGCAGCTTCCTCGATCATACCGATCATTTTTTCGACATTCTTTTTCTTGTCAAACGTAACCTTGATGTTTGATGTTGCAATTTTAATCTGACTCATTTTTATTCTCCCTTCGCTTCTTTTTGTTTTTTCTCTTCGAGTTCTACGACGATTTCTCTGCATCTCTTGTCATTCAACGGATAGATAATGATCAATGCAAGCATGCATACGATCATGATGATCGGAATCGTTGAATTCATTGTGATGATCCCCTGAATTGCTTCCGGTGTCTGTTCCTGATTCGGTACATAATCTACCATTTCGAGGATGATGCCCGGTACAAAACCTGCAACTGTAATACCCAGCTTGAAGAAGAAGCCTACGATTGCTGCGTTCAGACCTTCTGTACGGTTTCCGCTGATCAGTTCGCCGTATTCTACCGTGTCAGGAATAAAGGACCAGGATGTTCCGAATACACCTGCCCAGAAGAAGCCCTGAATAATTCTGATCACAATGGCCGTATTTACGCTCTCCGGCCCCGGCGTACAGAAGTAGAAATACACCGGCAGGATCAGCATTCCGATGCTTCCTATGATGAAGATGGTTTTTCTGTCAACGAACTTGTTGAATGTCGGAACCAGAAGCAGTCCGATGATCGTTGCCACTGCTGCCAGCGTGTTGAATGTCGCCATCGAACCGACATCACCAAACACATAGGTGAACATGTAGGAATAACCTGCCGAGGTCAATGCCAGAATCGCCTGGAAGAACAGGAATACCAGACACAGAATCAACAGCGGCTTGTTCTTCACAATACCTGCAAGCAGGAGCTTTCGATCCAGTTTCGCAGCGCCTGGCTGGGAATACCGTTCCTTCGTCAGCTTGAAGCAGGAATATAACAGGATTGCGCCCAAAACGCCGAACACGATCATACTTGCAGAATATGCGCTTGCCTGTGAAAGGCCGGATGTTGTGAACTGTACCAGTACGATTGGAACCACCGCAGATACCAGCAGTACGCCGGCCTGAGAACCGATCATTCTGATGGATGCCAGCGTCGCTCTTTCCTGCGGATTCTTCGTCATAGCCGTTACCAGTGCGCAGTAAGGGGTATTGAACGCTGTGAAGATCACGCCCAGTGCAATGTATGTAACGTATGCGAATGCCAGCTTGCCGCCATCTGAGATATCCGGCGAGAAGAAGCAGAGCGGTGGCGCTACCAATACAGGAATGATACACCATTTGAACCAAGGTCGACATTTACCGTCCTTCGTGTTGGTTTTGTCAACGATGGCGCCCATGATCGGATCGTTGATGGCATCCCAAATTCTCGCTACCAGAAACAGGATACTTACTGCTACCGGAGAAAGTCCTACAACATCTGTGTAGAAAATCGTCAAGTACAATAATACTGATTGCCACATGAGGTTTCCGGCAAAATCGCCAAGCCCGTAACCGATCTTCTCTGACCATCTCAGTTTTTCAGTCAATTCATTGATCTTTACTTCAGACATACTACAACTCCTTTCATTTTGAAAATAATTAGATTTTACTACATATATAAAATAAACGGCTACCCTTGCAAGGAGTTTCATGTTAACCTGTTTATTTTAAATCAATTTGTTTTCCGGGCCGCTCTATAATTTCAAAGCAACCCTGTACCCGTCGTCGATTGCCTTGATGACCTGTCCTGTTTCATCGGCGTCACCGATCACATGGATTTCATCCACCGGCAGGTCTGCGGCATCCTGCATGGTCTTCACTGACTGCATTCCCGTAGAAATAATGACGGTATCGAATTTTCCGAGCATTACCGGTCTGTCGTCCTTTTTCACATGGATATTACCCTGCGCGTCAATTTTCTGAACGGCTGTATCCGTATAGATTTCTGTACCGTATTCTTCCAGCGACTTCAGCAGAAATCCTTTGATCACGTCCGGTTCTTCCTTCGCGATTTCCGGAAGCAGTTCTATGATCGTCACCTTCTTCCCGTGGACTGCGAAGTGATGCGCTGTTTCACTTCCCACCAGACCGCCGCCGATGACGGCAATATTTCTCCCGACGTCTTTTTTACCTTCCAACGCCTCGTTCGCCGTCATAACGAAGCTTTGATCGATCCCCGGGACCGGCGGAAGTTTCGAAATGCTTCCTGTTGCGAGAATGAGGACATCCGGATTTTCAGTCTCTACGTATCCTCTCGTCAATTCCGTTCCCGTCACAACTTTCACGCCTTCCGCTTCCATGGTACGAACCTGCCATGCAAGGAAATCCGAGATTTCTCCCTTCCATGGCGGAACTGCTGCCAGATAGTATTGTCCGCCCAGACGATCCCGTTTCTCATATAGCGTCACATCGTGTCCGCGTCTTGCAGCAACGATGGCCGCTTCCATTCCGGAGGGACCGCCGCCTGCAATAAGCACTTTTTTCTTCCTGTCACACGATGTGATCGTATATTCCTTTTCCCGCCCGATGCGAGGATTCAATACGCACCTCACTGGCAGGAACTGACAGTTTCTCACGGCGCAACCCAACATACAACCGATACAATGCACGATGTTCTCGAAGTTTCCGGACTTTGCCTTGTTTGGCAGTTCCGGATCGGCCAGAGAGGCCCGCCCCATGGCAACGGCATCTGCCTTGCCACTCGTTATGATGGTATCTGCCAACATCGCTTCGGTAATCCTCCCTGCGACGATTACAGGAATTTTTACGACCTTCTTGATTTCTGCTGCATAATCTGCAATCCATCCGTGGGAAACCATCGATGGTACGACTGAATTTCTTTTGGAGCCCGATGCGCCGACGGAGATGTTCAGACTGTCTATGCCATGTTCTTCCAGCATCCTTGCCATGACTTTCGTGTCCTCAATTTCCCGTCCGCCGATTGCCAGCTCTTCGCCGGAAATACGGAACTGGATCGGGAACGCCGCTCCGCACTTTTTTCTGATATTCCCTATGATTTCAAGCGGGAATCTCATCCGACCGATGGTTCCGCCGCCGTATTTATCGATTCTCTTATTTGTATAGGGTGACATGAGCTGCGCGATCAGGTATCCGTGCGCCCCGTGAATCTCTATACCGTCAAATCCTGCATTCATCGCTCTCCGGGCACTGTCGCCGAACTTCTCTATCAGGCCGCCCACTTCCTCTGTCGTAAGTTCACGGGTAGGACCACTGTTTGGTGCACATGCGATGGGGCTCGGACCAACCGGATCCGTTCCGATGATTTCCTTCGTTGTCGATCTGCCGCAGTGATAAAGCTGCGTGAATATCCGTCCGCCTGCTTTATGAACTCTCTCTGTCAAATTTTTATTCCCCTGTATATGTTCATCGGACCAGAGGCCGGGGACGTACGGAAATGCTTTTCCCAGAGGATCCACCGCATAGTCTTCGGTGACGATCAGCCCCCAGCCGCCTTTGGCCTTGGCTTCATGGTAAGCAATAAATGTTTCTGTCACTTCGCCTTCCGCGGTGCAGTAATTCGTTTCCATTGGCGAAACGATGAATCTGTTTTTTAGTTCCAGACTTCCGATCTGCATAGGTTGAAAGATATTTTCAAGCATTTCCTGCCTCCTTTCTGTCCTGATGTCTTTGATGCCTTTATGAAATGTCCATTTCGAATTTCGGACATTGAAATTTTCTGACATTTCAGCTTACGACGCAATTGTACCGCGCAGAAGTCATTTTTCGATTGTCTGTCTGTACAACCTGAATTGTCTATACAGGCAACTTGACATAAAAAAAGGACCATACTCCAGTAAATTCACTGCCAGTATAGCCCCCTTCGACTATTTTGAGTCATTCCTTATTTCTATATTTTCCCGTTGAGTTTCGCGAAAAGCTGCATTGTATGAATGTCATTCGGCATATGCTGTGTCACACTGAAGCGTTCGTCAAAAGCCACTTCGCTATGCCAGATCTGTACTTCATACGGCCCCTCGTCCGGATGCGTGATCTGTAACAGCTGATGATTTAAAAACAAAATATCTCTTGTATTATCCGAACCGTTAAAGGATGCATCCCAGATGCGCTTCATGTGTTCGATTTCAAGGATCCTGTCTCTGATGTTCTGATACTCCTCCGAATACTGATAATGCATATAGAGCATCATGAAACGCTTGATCTGGCGCTTCAAATACTCATCGTAATTATCGATGATCTTCGAAAACCAATCGCTGAACCTTGGCGTCATGAGCAGTTCAATGATTCGCATCCCCAGACACTCGTCGAGAAAATCCTCCCTATTCTTATATCCGAAGAACAAATATGCCTCAAGAGCATTCACGTCCCAGATCATCGCCTCCTTGTCGATCAAAATTGCCGGAGTCGGCAATTTCATGATATGGGGATTGAGAAATTCTACGACTGAATTCACATCATCCTCTTCCGGCGCCGGAGGCAATGAATAGTAGCCTGCCTTGGAAATCACCCAACGCTCTTCCTCCCACGAGAGATTGAGCGCCTTACATATTCTCTCCAGAGTCTGCTCCATAGGCACCTGCTTGCCCTTCTCGATGCGATTGATGTGCGCTTTATCACTGTTAATGGCCACCGCCAGATCTTCCTGTGTCCATGATTTCCCATTGTTCATCTGCACCATTCTGTGACGGTACTTCTGGATCATCAGGCCCAGCTCCTGCTTCTGTTCCTCATTTAATACGTAAGCCATTTCCTATCCCTCCATCATCCATCGGAGCAGCGTCTTATTAAATATTATTTTAACATATATATCCTGCTCTTTCAAATCATGAATGTCATAAAATTCGCGCAAATTCGCTTACCTGTACAATTTCCTTTGTCCCCCGGGGCAATTTATTTCATGGGCAGCTGTGCTATACTGTGACCAGATCAAAAGCACTCAAGACAATAAATCTCCTAAACTACATAATAAGTACATAAACCACCTCTTTTACGAAACATGATTGCCTATAACAAACCATAATTGAGTGCATAAGACTTCCCCCGGTTCGCCCTCCTGCGGATCGGGGATTTGTTTACCCCTACAACTGCGTTCCGCATAAATTGTGCTATTCTTATGATGTTCCATTTGTTTTAAATTACCTAAGAATATTAACCATAAAAGGAGGATGTACGACATGACACATAAAGTAAAAATGACCGTTTTGCGAAAGGAATGCTATCAGGATTTTCAGGAACAGTACCTGGCGGATCCGAAATCAGGACCGTGTCCGTTTTTTGAGGTAGGGCAGGAATTTCTCATCGATGACGATGAGTTTTTCAGAAGCATGCACGGGAAATTTTGTGCGGAAGCATGGGATGCCGTAAGCAGATACGTATATACAGGGCTACAGGGCGGTGCGTTCATGCGCGGATGGACCAATGACGAAAAAATCATGATCACCTGCTGCAACGACGGAACCCGTCCTGTTGTATTCAAATTAGAACGGATCGATGAAGAATGATGAAAAAAATAAAGAAGTCTGCTATCACAAAACAAAGCATCAAGCAGGGTCTGATTACTGTATTGATTCTCTGGCTCGGCTGCTGTATCTGCGCATTCGCTAATGTTTCTGTCATGATTCCAAATGGATTGGCGACCAGCGGAATCGTTGGCGTTGCCAGAATCCTGCAGTTCAGTTTCGGGCTTGACTTCGCCCTGATCAATTATGTGCTCACGACCATTGTCGTTGTGATTACCTGGATCATATTCAGCTTCAGAGAAGTCAGAAAGATTCTGATCGTGTCAATTCTTTTCCCCATTACATTGTTCCTGTTTGAACAAATCAACTTTCATCTGCTGACCGAAAAAGATCTGATTCTCGCATCCATTTTCTACGGCGTCATCAATGGAATCGGCGCCGGACTAGTGTACAACCGCGGATACTCCTTCGGCGGAACGGATACCATTGCGAAGATGCTGCGAAAAAAGATATGACTGCAGATGTCCCAGACGAAGATCATGACTGCCATCAATGCTGTCATCGTCATCGGCTGCATCTTTATCTTCGGGAAAAATATCGCACTTTATGCGCTCGTTTCTCAATGGATCAGTTCCGAAACCATCGACACGATTCTCCATGGATTCAAACGAAGCTTCGTTCAGGTGGAAATCATTACAGAAAAGGGACAAGAAGTCTGCGACTACATCATCAATCAGATGCATCGCGGCGTATCGGCCCACGACGTTGAAGGTGTATATACCGGTGTTATGCGAAAGGAATTCCGCCTCCTTTGCTCGCATCGCGAGGAAATTGAACTTTTACGGGAGCTGAAACAGATCGACCCGGCGGCATTTGTTACGGTAATGAAGGTGGACAATGTTCTTGGGAAAGGGTTTGAATCAATAGACTGAGAACCTGAGGTTATTGCTTCTATTCATATTCTTACGAAAGCTGTATCTTCATATCTTACAATTCAAATTTCTACATATTGCCACCTATACAGGTGGCCCTTTTAATTGTATCAGTGCTCTGCCATTTCATATCTATAAATCATACCACTTTCGCTAAGGTCGTACTACTTTTCCAATTTTCTTTTTTGATTGCAACAATTACATAAGATATATGTATTTAATTCCATCAAGTCGAAAATTTTCGCCCGTGCGAAAATTACGCTTATCCTGTAGCCTGTGATTTTAGGTCGCTTGCGAGCCGACGTAAAGGGGTGCTTCGCAACTTTTTTTAATTTTTTGTGTGCAGGCAAAAATTTAAAAAAAGTCTGTCGCCCCTTGACTGCCCCGCCCGCTCCGGCTTCGCCGTCCACTACCACAAGCATCAGCGTTACCAACAAACTGCGTTTGATGAAAGACCACCGAGAAAAGAAAGGAGAACGAAACGCAATACCATTTCAACAAGTACCGGCTTGAAGTCGTAAGAGAGGAAACATTTTACAGAGACTATACCGTGTCCGTCGAATGTGTGGAAGACATTCATAAGTATCTGATTGATGTTTGCAGACTTCACAGGAACGCACAGGAAGTTTTTCTTGTTCTCGCTGTCAATGCGAAAGGGTTCATTATCGGCTCGATGACGGCAGGTGTCGGGGATTTATGTTCCGTTCCCGTACATCCGAGAGAAATTTTCAAATTCGCCATTGCAAGCAACACCGGCGGCATCATCTGTGCCCATAATCATCCAAGCGAAATTATTACCCCAAGCGATTTGGACATCGAAGTGACAAGAAGCTTGCAGATGCAGGAAAGATTCTGGGCATCCCACTCTTAGACCACATTATTGTGGGCAATGAAAAAAACTATATCAGCATGAGAGAGACAGGAATTTTAACGGGAGGTTTTTACGATGAATCCATTCAATAAGAAAGCAATGTCAAAGCAGTTTGATGAAAGGTATTGGGAAGAGTTCAATCAGTTTATTCTCGATTGCATTTATGCGGTCGATGAAGTGACGAAAGTCACCATTATTGCCTTGATGAAAGAGGCCTACATGAGAGGGCTTTCAGACGGACAGGCGCAGAAAATATATCAGATAGCTGTTTAAGAAAGGAGCACAGCATGAGCATTATCGACAAAGAAATCAAGTTTGAAATCAAGGAAGCAATCGGCGTTATCACGGAGCACTCGACAGGGTGGAAGAAAGAGTTGAACCTCGTTGCATGGAACGGCAACCCTCCGAAGTATGATATTCGGGATTGGTCCCCGAACCATGAAAGAATGTCAAGGGGAATCACACTCACCGAGGACGAAATGCGAACCATTTTCAGATTGTTAAAGCACAGAGGATAAGGCAAGGCCCCCCTGTCCCTCTAAATCATCACATATCAATTTTATTCAATTCAAGAATCTTCGCAGAAGCGAAGTCCCTAGATATCTGTCACAGACAGACGAACATATGAAAGGAACGGTATTCAAAATGACACAGGAAAAAAACGCACAGGTAGCAAAAATCGCAGTAGGTAATGAGAAGTTTGTGGAACTGAAAGATTCCATGAGGGAGCAGGAACTTGTCATGCAGATTCAAATGCAATGCGAAGTTGCCCGAAGAACTTTATTGAAAGTTGCCTACAACCTCGGCAAAATGCTGACGGAATCAAAACAGTTTATCAAACACGGCGAATGGGACGCATGGGTCAAGGAACGACTTCCATTCGGCTCAAGAGCCGCACAACAGTACATGAAAGTTTTTAAGGAGTATGACGAAAATGAAATCAATCATTCAGATGTATTTTCTGCTATGGGTTATACACAGGCTGTTGCTCTGTTAGCAGTCCCGGCAGAAGAAAGAGAAGACTTTGCAAGAGAAGTAAACGCCAAGGATATGACCATCAAGGAACTGCAGGACACCATCAAGAACATGCAGTCACAGCAGATGTTCAAGGACAAGGAACTTGAAAACCTCAAAGCAGAAAATGAAAAACTGCAAAAGCGCAGTAACGGCGTGATCGAAGAACTTGAAAATATGGCGAAGCATATCGACACCCTCGAAGCCATGAAGACACAGGCCGAGGAAAACAAAGAGGAAGAATTCGCGAAGCGTCTCGATGAACGTCTTGCAAATGACCGCCAGATGATGAAGAAGCTGGAAAGCGAGAAAAAGGAACTGGGCGAGAAGCTGACCGCCCTGCAAAAGGAACAGGACGAAAAAATTGCCAAGGTCAGAGAAGAAGAAAAGGCAAAGCACGAAAAGGAACTTGCGAAAAAAGGAAAGGAAGTCGAAACGGCCACCAGGAACTTCAACAAGAAAATCGAAGAACTCAAAGAAAAGAACAGTATGCAGACCGCCAGAGCCAAGGAAGCCGAAGAACCGGCAAATCTCGATAAGGCGATGGTAAAAGCTGAGGTGTTTCTGACAGGCATCAAACAGGATGAGGTCTAAAAATGGCATACTTTTTAAGGCAGGATAAAAAGAAAAAGGGTACTTATCTTCAGATGTATGACTCCTATTGGGACAAGGATAAGAAAGCTTCATATACAAAAAGTGTAATGGCCTTCGGCTATGTTGAGGACCTCGTTTCCGATGAGATCCCTGATCCCATAGCTTACTACAAGGAATTTGTTAAGAAGAGAAATGAGGAGCGTAATGCATCCATTGCCGAGGAAACACGTCCGCGTGCCTTTGAATCTCCTGTTGAAAAAAATATTGGTCACTTTCTGCTTCACACTCTTATGACAGAGCTTAATGTTAAAAAATTTATTGATATTCTGGCCTCTCAAAGACGTTTTCAATTCAGTATTTATGATATGCTCGCTCAGCTTATCCATGCCAGAGTTATTAATCCCTGCTCCAAATCAAAGACCGTATCTTCTGTTTTCCCGCATCTTTATGGTGGTGTGCACATTTCCGAAGACCAGGTTTATGACGGTTGCTGCTTTATCGGGGAATCTTACAAAAAATACATAGAGCTCTTTAATCATTGCTATGAAGAATATTATCCCAGGGATTTCAGCAGCGTTTTTTTCGACTGCACTAATTATTACTTCGAAATTGATACGCCTTCTGAGGACAAACAGAAAGGCCCTTCCAAGGAGCATAAGAATGATCCGATTATCGGACAGGCTCTGCTTCTTGACGCAGACCTCGTGCCTGTGGCAATGCAAATGTATCCGGGCAATGAATCCGAAAAGCCATATATCAGAAAAGTTATCAATGAAATGAAAAGAAGGCACAGAGTTTCCGGTAAAACCGTTCAAGTTGCTGATAAGGGGCTGAACTGTGCAAGGAACATCTACGCAGCTGTCAAAGAAGCAGATGACGGATATATTTTCTCCAGATCCGTTCATGGCAGAAATCTTAGCGAAAAGGAAAAAACATGGCTCCTTTTAGAAAATGATGCCAATGTTTTTACGGACTATACCGACGAAAAAGGCAATATCAAATTCCGGCTTAAGTCCTGCATAGATACATTCAATTACAAATTTAAAGAGACTGACCCCGCAACAGGAGAAGAAACCGAAACATTTTTTTCCGTAACCGAAAAGAGGATAGTCTCATACAATCCTTCCCTTGCGAAAAAGCAGAAAGCCGAGATTATGAAAATGGCAGACAAAGCTGCAAACTATACCACTTACAAGAAGATCGCCAAAGAGGAGCTTGGTGATTCCGCAAAATACATTAAAGTTACCGGCAGGGACAAAACAGGTAAGAAAATCAATCCCATCATTGAAATCAATCAGGACAAGATAGAAGAAGATTTAAGATATGCAGGCTACAATCTTCTTGTTACTTCGGAGATAGACATGGATTCTCTTAAAGTTTATGATACTTACCACAGCTTATGGAAAATTGAGGAATCCTTCAGAATTACGAAATCCTATCTGGATGCGCGTCCTGCATATATGCAGAAAAAGGAATCAATCTACGGGCACTTTTTAATTTGCTACCTTGGATTGTTCCTTTTAAGAGTTCTGGAAATTAAAATTTTCAAAAACAAAATCAATGCTTATGAGCTGATTCGCTTCATACGTGACCTTAGAGTTGTGCGCATCAATGATGATTCCTACATTAACATATCACGTGATCAGGCTGTTAATGAAAAAATCAAAGAACTCACAGGTTTAACCAATTTGGATGCGCTGTTCCTATCAGAAAAGGAAATCGAAAATCTCTTCCGAAATTGCATGTTAATCGACTCCTGAGTACTAGGTTTTGAGTAAAACGACGGAAGTCAGGTACTAT
>Ga0192264_1092_pt1 | contig 23322 bp, 14 predicted proteins | sample Koala_Koa23_J3_FD_131267 | JGI IMG/M metagenome (GOLD analysis project Ga0192264, IMG submission 131267) | Enriched cells from koala feces incubated with labeled cellulose particles, San Francisco Zoo, California, United States - Koala_Koa2-3_J3 ... | reverse complement strand
CTGTCTTGTAGTCAACGATACGAACGTAATCCCCTTCCATCAGGTCCATTCTGTCTATTTTCCCCTGTATCAGCACCGTTTTATCTCCCACATCTACTGTCACAGGCTCCAGCGCTTTGCCTCTGCCAAATGGATACTCAAAGTACATGTCCTTCACACGACCCTGTCTTACCTGCTGCACCATCGCCCAGGCTATGCGTCCGCAAATCTCCGTTATCCTTTCCGTTCTGTACATTTCCTCCCTGCCGGATGATAATACGCCCTCGCGGTAATATGCGGATTCATTTCTTACTATATTCTTTATTTTGGCGGCGCATTCCTCCTCCGTTATACTCATCCACAGTGATTCAGGGCTGTCTACTGCGATATTTGAATCACGCGGAGGCGTGATGCCCATGGCAAATTCCATCAGACATTTATGATAGACATCTCCTATCTCTCTCGCACCCATCTCGTATACTCTGCGGCTCTCCGCCTTCAAACCGTAGGTTACGAAATGCGCAAAGGGACAGCTGCTGTAACGCTCCAGCCTCGAAGCGCTGACCTCAAGCTCCTGCCTACTGCCTCTGTAAAGGCTGTCGGCAAAGTCCTCTCCCAAAGACTCAAGCCTGTTATCAAACATCGCCCCGTTTTTAAGCTTTGAAAAGCCGCGGCTGTCCTTATCGCGATACCAGTTGATGACGTGCAGCCATTCCTCGTTCACATGCTCTCCGTCGAGATAACCCCTGAACACCTCCGCTATGTACGGCAGCGTCCCTTCTGCGGATGCAGTCATATCCTCAACATCACCGTTTATATCCAAATCTCCGAGTATCAGAACTTTTCCTTTGGCACCTATATCCCGTCCTTCTCTTTTTTCAGAGAGGACTCTACAGTTCTTTGCGGTTGCGCCTTCACTACAGCCGCCATCTTCGGCAATGCGCTCCTCAAGATAGCTCTTTATATCATTGAAAACCTCCGATGGTCTGAGGCCCTCGCCGCTGTCGCTCATGCGGCAGCAGCTGACGTAGAGCTTTTCCTCCGGGAGACAGAATGTCCTGTAGAGAGCCATCTGCTCCTCCTGTCTCACTATCGGCTCTTTCTTAGCGATTTCCAGAGAATATTCCTCGAGCTTCGCTTTTTCCCGCTCACTGATGAGTCCTTCGTCGCTTTTACCTAAAGGCAGCACTCCCTCATTTGCTCCTATTACCACAAGCGCCTTTATGCGGCTCATCCTCGTGCGCTGCAGCGTTCCTACTATGACGCAGTCGGAACTGACAGGAACTATACCGATTTCCACGGTTTCAAATCCCGCCGTCATCAGCTTTAGCAGCTCTCTGTTCGACACCTTTTCACGACCGTATATCTCTATTATCTGATCGAGTATATTGCATATGACGGACCAGCTCTGGGCAGTCTCGGCTGCGTTTTCCGAAAGCCCCAGTTCTTCCTGCCTTTGCATGACATCCTCTATCCTGCCAATGATACCGAAATCGTCCTGTAAAAACCCGTAAAGACCGCGTATCTTTTCCTCTGCGCTATTGCGTGCCCCCATGCTCTTCCTGGCCGTTTCTATAACATTCACGATATATTCCCGCAGCGTGTTTAACCGCTCCAGCGCTTCGGCATCGTATTTATTTCCCGCTCTGACAAAGGGCTCTTTCCACTTCGCGCCCCTGATCCTGAATTCCGCGGCATAGTTTTCCAGCAGGGATTCATCCTCATCGCTTATTCCCGGCAGTCCCGACTTGATGAGCTTCATCACAGCTTCCTGCCTGTAGCCGTCTGAGACTATCTCTATCAGCGCCAGCAGAAAGCTCACCGCGCGATGGTGAAGCACCTTACGCTTCTTATCCATGAAAACGGGAATTCCCCATCTCAGGAACGTCGTCTTTAAAATGCTGCTGCGTACACCGGTATCGTTACACACGACTACTATATCTCCGAATCTGTATCCCTCATCTCTTACCAAACCAAGTATATATGAAGCCGCCCGCTCCGCCTCAGCATACATAGTTGAAGTCTCTGCAAGCGTCACCGGAGGAAGCTCACCGCCACGGCTATCCCATACTGTTTTACGCATCTCACCGCCCAGAGCTTCATCTATCTTCGCAATTTGTACCGCTTCACCGGCAGCCTCCGCCAGCTCACGCAGCTGCTCCATCAGATACCCCGTAAGAGAAAATATCTCGTTGCTTTCCTCGTATGTCAGCACTATATTGACGCCCCTCGAAGCTTTCACAAGACGCTCTATGACCATAAGATTTTTAGGAGTAAAGGTGTCAAAGCCGTATATCCATATCTCCGATTCCGCTATCATTTGAGATTTGAGCATCATATCGCCGTAAAACGATATGTAGTCCTCCGAATCAAGATACTTATCCTTTATTTTTTCCTGATATGCCGAATATATGGTGAATATATCGGCAAGCTTGTACCTCAGATAGCTCCCCTCATCGAAAGAGTCCAGCACACCTTCTATATCCTCCGGACTGACATCGTATCGCTTCATCTCTGAAATAAGGCCGTTGAGCATATCGATGAATGAGGTTTTCCAGTTAAGTCCCTTGTAAACATGCAGCTCGCTGTCCAGGCTACCCGCTATACCGGTCAGGAGCATATGCCTGCCATACTTGTCTATCATCTGCGGCTGCACGCCGCCGACATCCTTGACCACTTTACCGCCGAGCTCGGAAAAGTCCACTATCCTCAGATCTATGAGGCTTTTTCTGTTCATGTAAAAAAAGGCATCCCTCTCCGCCTGTAACGAAAATTGATCCGGTACAAGCAGCAGGGATTTGCCTTTTATGTTCTCAAATATGAATTTTTCTCTGTTTATCCGTTCTCCGCCGTAATAGATGTTGAGCATAGCACGACCTCGTTTCTCAGAATCAGCTCGATGTAAACTCCCAGAAAACGTCTGCTACGGTATCTATCTTATCTATCCTATCGGCATTGGCGCTGCAGAATACAAGACCTCCGTCGTAATCGCCCTCTACGCCTCGCTTAACAGCGCCGATGATATCGTAGTCCTCTCTGCCGCTTTCGCAAAGGCTGTCGGCAAAGGTGTTTCTCATAACGCGAGCCAGAGTTTTCATGGGGCTCCTGATTATTGTAACATCATCGGCTGTACAGTTCAAATACAGCTTTTTGTACTCATCCGAAGCATCGCATTCCTCAGTCGTCACAAACCTCGTTCCCATGAGTATCCCATCGGCACCGTAACGGTATACCATTTCGGCGTCTTTTTTAGTATACACTCCTCCGCCCGCGATGAGAGGGCAGTTTTCCATTTTGGAAAGCTCCGCCTTTATCTGGGATATGGTCCTGTACCTGTCGCTCTGAGCAACTTCAAGCTCGGATTCCTTGAACCCCAGCAGTCCGGCAGCAAACGGTCCCTGAAATATAAAGCCGTCCGGCGTCCTGTTATACTTTTGCGTCCACGTCTTGGTTATCGCAGACGCCACTCGCTTTGAGGAAATCGTCGGCACCAGCGCTACCTTTCTGTCGGAGCAATATCTGGGAAGCTCCTTTGGGATACCTGCGCTTGTGACTATGACCTGGGCACCACCCTTTACAGCTGCCTTTACATACTCTCCGGCATGCGGGTTGCTCCACATGATGCCTGCCCCTATCAATCCTTTACCCCCGGCTTTCTCCACCGTTTCCCGCGCAAGTCGTATCTCTGTCTCCACGGTTTCAAGGTTGACCGTGAGCGGCTTTTCCCGATACTGAGGATGTCTGTATCCTATCTCCGTCGTCCCTACGAGTCCCAGACCGCCTTCGATAGCCACGGCAGAGGCGAGGCGGCTTCCCGCAACGCCTATGCTCATCGCCGCCTGCACTATGGGGATAGGAAGAACGTGCTCTCCGAGTCTTATGGGTTCAAGCCGAAATTCATCGCTCCTGACGTACGCCATACTGCTCATATCGGTCAGGAAATTATCAATATTATCCATCGCCGACATAAGCACTTCTCTGTTTTCCTGCGGTATCTGCGCCATGGCTCCGCTTATGAGACGCTCGAGGAAATCATCGTGTGCCTTTACAGCCAAAGTACCGCGCTCCGTCAGATGTATCTTGACGATCCTTCTGTCGTTTTCGTCCCTCAGACGCTCTACATATCCCTTCTTAACGAGACGATTGACCGAGGTGGTCAGCGTGCTGACGCTGATATCGAGTATATTGGCAACGTGAGTCATCGTCCTGGGGCGTCCCGTTCCTATGGCTGTAAGGGTATGGATCTCCGTAACAGAAATGTCATTTGAGGATTCCCTGAGGACTTCCTCTGCCTCAAGCTTCGCCACAGTGCCGCATAGATTTGAAAAGAGATCGCTTATCCTCTTTATCTCTCTATCCACTTCTCTCTCCTAGCTAAAGGCGAACATTATCTCGCACTTGCAAGCGAGCGTATCGCCCAGATAGGCTTCCGCCATACCTGTGCCGCTGCTCTTTCTCAATCTGTCGAGTGTAACGCGCAAAGTCAGCGTATCTCCCGGTACGACCTGCTTTTTAAACCTGGCATTTTTGATAGCGCCGAACACCGCCAGCTTACCCTTGTTCTCAGGCATAGACAGCAGCGCTATTGCTCCTGCCTGAGCAAGAGACTCCACGATGAGCACTCCCGGCATTATAGGCTGTCCCGGAAAATGTCCCTGGAAGTAATATTCATCCTCTCTGACGAATTTAGTGGCTACTATGGATTTGCCGGACTCCATTTCCTCGACCTGGTCTACCAGAAGGAATGGCTCCCTGTGAGGGATTATCTCTTTTATCTGATCTTTATTCAACAACATATCTTTTTTCCTTTCCTGCTGAGCGCTGGTTTTTGATTCGATTCCTATGCTTTTCGCCCGAACCTGTATTTTTCATTCAGGCTTGATATTTGCTCGCTTGATACCTTTGTTCTTTGCTCAGTCCTGATATTTCTTCATAACGAGCGTTCCGTTATGTCCGCCAAATCCCAACGAATTCGAAAGGACATAGTTGAGCTCCGCTTCACGTCCCTGATTAGGCACATAATCGAGTGTCAGCTCGGGGTCCGGCTTTTTGAGCCCTACCGTTGGCGGTATGAAGCCTTCCTCAATGGCTTTGACGCAGATAACGGCCTCAAGTCCTCCTGCCGCTCCCAGCAGATGACCCGTCATGCTCTTTGTCGAGCTTACAGGCACCTTCGTATCTTCGCCGAACACCTTTTTAACTGCGATCGTTTCAAACGCGTCGTTGTACGGCGTGCCTGTGCCGTGCGCGTTGATATAATCTATATCGTCAGGAGTTACTCCGGCATCGTCTATAGCCATTTCGATGGCTCTCGCCGCGCCCTCCCCGTCCGGAGCAGGCGAGGTGATATGATAAGCGTCGGATGTCGCTCCGTATCCCACTATTTCCCCGTATATCTTAGCGCCTCGTGCTTTGGCGTGCTCCAGCTCCTCCAGAACGAGGAAGCCTGCGCCCTCTCCGAGGATGAATCCGCTTCTTTCCGCATCAAACGGTATCGAAGCCCTGTCCGGGTCGTCCGTAGTGTTCATCGCCGTCATGTTGGCAGATCCCGAAAACGATACGGGTGCGAGAACCGATTCGGCTCCGCCCGCAATCGCTACGTCATTGTAGCCGTGCTTTATATTCCTGTACGCCTCTCCTATATTATGAGTTCCTGCTGCGCATGCTGATACGATACCGAAGCTGGCTCCCTTGGCATTGAACTCCATGGAGATATTGCCGGCAATGGCATTCGGCATCATCATCGGAACGAGCAGAGCCGATGCTCTGGCGGGTGTGTTCTTCCTGACACACTTGCTTACCTCACTCTCAAACGTTGCCAGACCGCCTATACCCGTTCCGCCGTATACTGCGAATCTGTATTCGTCCACATTTTCACCGCTGACGATGCCGCTGTCCGCAACGGCTTCCCTGGCGGCGATGATAGCATACTGATCGGCTATGTCCAGCCTCTTTGCCGCCCGCTTGTCGCCGAAGTCAAAATCCTTTACCTCTGCTGCCATCGTCACCTTCTGACCTTCGAGGTCAAAACGCGTTATCTTCGCGATACCGTGTCTTCCGTTTTTTATGGAATCCCACATATCCTCTACATTATTACCTACAGGCGAAACCACGCCGCGTCCGGTAATTACAACTCTCTTTTCCATTGAATATCCTCCATTGCATTTACATTATTATTCCGCCGTCTACGCATATTACCTGACCCGTTATATACGAGCTCATATCCGAGGCCAGGAAAAGCGCTGTATTGGCTATATCCTGCGGCGTTCCCATACGTCCGAGCGTTATGTTGCCTGCGGCAGCCTCCTTCTGCTCATCCGTAAGAGCTGCCGTCATGTCGGTGTCTATGAACCCCGGCGCTATTGCATTGGCTCTGATACCGCGCCTTCCCAGTTCCTTGGCTACCGATAACGTCATGCCTACGATTCCTGCCTTGGAAGCGCTGTAGTTTACCTGAGCCGGATTTCCGTTAAGACCGGATACCGATGCCATGCTGATTATAACGCCGCTTTTTTTCTTCACCATGAGCGCGGACAATTCCTTGGTCATATAGAACGTGCCGTTTAAGTTTACGTCTATTACCTTTGTAAAGTCCTCCGGGCTCATCCTCATCATCAGCTTATCCTTCGTTATCCCTGCATTGTTCACGAGAATATCGACTGTCTTATCGAAATCCTTCTTTACTACATCTGCTACATTCTTTGCGGTTTCCGGATCTGTCACATCGCCGTTGATAAAGAGCACGCGTGTGCCGAACTGCTGCAGCTCCTGCACCGTCTTATCGGCAGCCTCCTGGCTGCTTATGTCGCACAGTATCACATTTGCGCCGTTTTTACAAAAGGTTTCGGCGATCTTCTTGCCTATGCCTCTTACTCCTCCCGTTATTACCGCTGTCTTTCCCTTTAACATCTATATTCCTCTCTTTCCGATTTCTGCATTACCCTGCAATCATATCCTTAAGGCTTGCCACCGTTTCCTCCAACGTCTCCTTATTCTCGACGTGAAGCGCCGCTATGTCCGGGCACGTCTTTTTTGTAAGCCCTGTCAGAGTCTTTCCCGGGCCCACCTCGACGATGGCCTTTACTCCGTCGCCTTCCATCTTCTTGATGATTTCCTCCCAGTAAACAGGACTCATCGCCTGTCTTGCCAGAATGTCCGTCAGGTATTCGCCTATATCGCCTCCGTCAAAATCCTTCATTATGTCGTCTGCCGTCACGTTGGCGTATACCTTTTTTTCAGGGGCTTTGAGACCTGCCTCCTTTAAGACGTCTCTCAGCTTTTCCGCGGCCGGCACCATCATCGGGCTGTGAAATGCTGTGCTCACTCCGAGAGGTATAGCTTTTACCTTTTTGGCCTTTGCCGCCCTGCGGAAGCGTTTCAGCGCTGCCTTATCGCCTGCGACCACCGTCTGGACCGGGGAATTGAAGTTCACGCCTTCCAATATACCGTCCTCTCTGGCTTCCTCTACAGCTGCAAGTATGTCCTCTCTGGCTCCCAGACCTGCCGCCATTCCGCCCTTCGGATTTCCTTCCTCATCGAGCCCTGCCTGCTGCATCAGTGTTCCTCTCTTTGAAACGATGTCTATACCCTTGCTTATCTCATCTATGGCTCCGGCGGCAGTCAGCGCCGAATACTCACCGAGGCTGAAGCCCGCAAGCGCCGTGACCTCCAGATCATCCGCAAGCCCGCAGTTTCCGAGCTCCTCCATCAGAGCTTCATACGCTGCCATCGTCGTCGTATATATCGTCGGCTGAGTAACGTGTGTCTGCTTGAGAGTTTCCTCGTCTCCGTTGAAGCACCACTCCTTTACCTGCTCGCCTGCCATATCAAAGATTTCCTTTGCCTTGGGATATGCCTCGTAGAGGTCCTTTCCCATTCCGCTATACTGCGCTCCCTGACCTGCAAATACTATTCCTATCTTCATAAATCTCCTTTACCTCCTTGAACATCTCCTCGATAATTTCCGCAGCAGGCTGCTCCTTTGAAACAAGTCCCGCTATCTGCCCCGACATGATATTGCCGTTATCGGCATCGCCGTCCCTTACGGCTGCCGCCAGCGTGCCTGTGCAAAGCATGTTTATCTCTTCTTCGGGCGCATTTGTTTTTTCGAGCGAGAGTATCTTTCTCGCCAGCTTGTTCTTTATTATCCTCACCGGGTGTCCTGTGCTTCTGCCCGTCGCAACCGTCGATGAATCCTTTGCCTTTAATATCGCATCCTTATAGCCTTGTGCCACGATGCACTCGTTTGCCACGAGGAATCTCGTTCCTACCTGCACGCCCTTTGCTCCCAGCATGTATGCTGCCGCAAGACCTCTGCCGTCGGCAACACCGCCTGCCGCGATAACGGGAATATCCAGGGCGTCTGCCATCTGCGGCACAAGCGCCATAGTCGTGGTTTCGCCTATATGACCTCCTGCTTCCGTTCCCTCGGCAACTACTGCGTCGGCTCCGGCTCTCTGCACTCTCAGCGCCAACGTCACATTGGCGACTACCGGTATCACCTTTATTCCGCTTTCCTTGAGCTTGGAAATATACTTACCGGGGTTCCCTGCTCCTGTGGTCACTACAGGGACCTTTTCCTGACAAACGACGTCCATCAGCTCGTCTACATTGTCTGCCAGCAGCATGATGTTGACGCCGAAAGGCTTATCCGTCATCTCCCTCGTCCTCTTTATCTGGTCTCTGAGCCAGTCTGCGCTCTCGCCGCCTGCTGCGATTATTCCCAGACCGCCGCCGTTGCTTACGGCCGACGCCAGATTGCATTCGGCGATTCTCGCCATGGCTCCCTGAATTATGGGGTACTTAGTACCCAGAATTTCACAAACGTTCGTCATATCCGTCCTCCTGTCTGTTAACATTAACTTCTGTATGCACCTTTAACACAAAATAGTTTTACTTTCAAATACTTTGATTATCAAACTATTTATATATTACTATCCCACGAGCTCAAAGTCAAGGGCTGTTTCACAGTGACATAACACTAGATAATATCAAATATATCCTCCGGCTTATCTATTATGCAGTCGGGGGCTGCATCGCCCATTTCTTTTTCATCCTTTCCGGCCAGCGCCAGCGACCATGAAACGAGAACAGCTTTTACGCCTGCATTCTTAGCGCACATGATGTCAAAGGTCGTATCTCCCAGCATAACAGACCTTTCGGGAAGCGAGCCGAGCTTGGCGAGAGCCACCTCTACCGGCTGCGGGTCAGGCTTGTGCCTCGTAGTGTCCTCGGCAGTCACCACGGTATCAAAATACCCGTCTATACCGTATTTTTCCATACCCTGCATCGTGGTGTTCAGAAGTCTTGAAGTCACCACTGCCGTCTTGTAGCCCCTCCGCTTTACCTCCGCCAGCATTTCCTTGACCCCGGGAAAGAGACTGATGAGCTCGCCGAAGTTGTCCCTGTGGTAGCTCCCGTACACCTCTATCGCTTCATCCGTCGGAATATCGGGAAAGAAATTTTTTATCGTCCTTTCCAGAGGCTCGCCAAAGGTCTTAACGAGTACATCCTCGCTTTCCTCCCTGTTTCTCAGCGTTCTGAACGTGTGCTGCCACGACATCAGTATCACCTTGTTCGTATCCATTATAGTTCCGTCAAAATCAAAAAGTACCGTATCTATTTTCCCCATCTTCTGCTTACCTTTCCGTAATTTGATATTTTCAGACGCGAAAATCCCGACTGTCATATGGTCGGGATTCTCACAATGTAAATGTTTTAGCTTTTGTTATGTGAAATTTTGAAAGCCGTCGTTATGTATCAGTATCCTCCGAACATCGACAGCATTACTGCCGCTGCTACTCCTGATCCTATTACGCCTGCTACGTTAGGTCCCATAGCATGCATAAGCAGGAAGTTTGAAGGATTGGCTTTCTGCCCCTCTATCTGAGATACGCGCGCTGCCATCGGAACAGCCGATACACCGGCTGAGCCTATGAGAGGATTGATGGTCCCCTTGCAGATGACGTTCATCAGCTTTGCTATGAGGACTCCGCCTGCTGTACCTACAGCGAAAGCGCAAACTCCGAGGATAACTATCTTGATCGTCGACCACGTTATGAACGTGCTGCCCGTCGCCGAAGCGCCTACGCACAGTCCGAGCAGGATAACGAGTATATTCATCAGCGCATTTCCGGCTACATCCGAAAGTCTTGCCGTTCTTCCGCATTCCTTGAAAAGATTTCCCAGCATGAGCATTCCTACGAGAGGCGCCGCCGACGGCAGGAGGAATACCACAACTACCGTAACCGCGATCGGGAAGAGTATCTTCTCTCTCTGTGAAACGACACGCAGCTGCTCCATCTTTATCTGTCTTTCCTTTTCGGTGGTGAGAAGCTTCATTATAGGGGGCTGTATTACCGGCACGAGCGCCATATACGAATACGCTGCAACCGCGATAGGTCCGAGCAGATGATCTGCGAGCTTGCCTGCCAGGTAAATCGCCGTAGGTCCGTCAGCTCCGCCGATTATACCTATCGACGCAGCCTCCTGCGCATTGAATCCGAGAATGATTGCAGCAAAGAAAGCGAAGAATATGCCTAACTGAGCCGCAGCTCCCATGAGCAACGATTTCGGGTTGGCAATGAGCGGTCCGAAATCTGTCATCGAACCTACGCCCAGGAATATGAGCGAAGGCAATATCGGTTTTAAAATATAGAATATAGTGAGTAATCCTGCATCCGTCAGCTGATCCGAGCTCGTTATTTCATAGTGCTCTATAAACATCCCGGTCATCGGCAGATTTGAAAGCAGCATACCAAACGCGATAGGTACGAGCAGCAATGGCTCGAAGCCCTTCTTGATCGCAAGATACAAAAGAACAAATGATACGACTATCATTATTCCGTTCTGATAAGTGAAGTTAGCAATTCCGGTATCACTTAAAAGATTCTGCAAGGTTTCCAATATTGTTGCGCCCATTTTTTCACTCTCCTCTTTGTACAGATTAGGTAAAGATGCCCTCAGGGGCATCACCGCTAAAATAGTAACATTTATGATATAGGTTTTCAAGTGCGTACTTTTATAAATACTGTATACATCCTGCATGCAGCCGCTTGCACGCACACCGGTATAGCGTTTTGAAAACAACCCGGCTTTATATATCCGGCCTATTTCAGCTTCATCGTCAGTCCTATTTTCTGTCTGTCGCGGTCAATACTTATTATCTTCACCTTTACGGTGTCTCCAACCGAGACCACGTCCATAGGATGTTTGACATATTTGCTGCTCATCTGTGAAATGTGAACAAGTCCGTCGTTTTTCACGCCTATATCCACGAAGGCACCAAAATCCACAACGTTTCTCACTGTCCCTTCGAGCTCCATATCGAGTTTAAGGTCGTCAAATGATCTGACGTCGTTTCTGAACACTACTGGAGGCGCGTCCTCACGAGGATCCCTGCCCGGTTTTTTCATTTCCTCGATTATATCTCTGAGCGTCGGAAGTCCGATCCCGAGTTCTCCGGCCATCCTTTCCAGCGCCTTTTTCATATTGCGCTTAGGCTTTTCTTCCCTTTCCGTAAGCTCAGCCAGTGCCGCCAGTCCCTTGACTCTCGCCTTTGAAGCCGGCTTTTTATCCTCGCTGCCGTATCGCTGCCATATCCTTTCTTCTATATCGGCTGCTCCGCCATGCCTGATGCTGTCCTTATCTATACCCAGCTTTTCCAGCATCGCTTCTGCAGCCCCATATGATTCCGGATGTACGGACGTGCTGTCAAGAGGATTACTTCCTCCGGTTATCCTGATGAATCCTGCGCACTGGTCGAATGTCTTTTCACCCAGCCTGGCGACCTTTTTCAGCTCGTTTCTCTCCTTGAACGCGCCCTTTTCCTCTCTGTAAGCGACGATGTTTCTGGCTATTCCCATGTTTATTCCCGCCACATGAGCAAGCAGCGATGGTGACGCCGTGTTCAGCTCCACGCCTACTCTGTTCACGCAGTCCTCCACCACGTTATCAAGCGCTCCTTCCAGCAGCGTCTGGTTTATATCGTGCTGATACTGTCCTACGCCTATGCTCTTGGTTGGTATCTTTACCAGCTCTGCGAGAGGGTCCTGCAGCCTCCTTCCGAGCGACATAGCGCCCCTTACCGTAACATCGAGATCGGGGTATTCCTCGGCAGCCAGCTTTGACGCCGAATACACGGAGGCTCCCGCTTCGTTCACTATTGTATAGTTGATATTGCGACCGCTTTTCCTGATGAAATCGGCGACAACCTCCTCGGTCTCCCTGGAAGCGGTTCCGTTGCCTATCACTATCGTATTTATTTTGAATTTATCCGCAAGCTTAGCCAGGACCGCCTCTGTACCCTTTACGTCATTTCTCGGCTGCGTGGGATAGACTGTGGTATATGCCAGCAGCTTTCCCGTCTCGTTGATGACCGCCACCTTGCAGCCTGTCCTGTATCCGGGGTCTATGCTGATGATTCGCGCGCCTCTGACAGGCGGTACCATAAGCAGCTTTTCCGTATTCTTTGCGAATATCTTTATTGCCTCTGCTTCCGCTCTTTCCGTGAGCATATTCCTTATCTCACGCTCTGCTGCCGGAGCCATGAGCCTCTTGTATGAATCCGCTATCGTCTCCTCGAGAAGTCCTTTAAACGGCGAACTCTCATCCTTTATCACTTCGTCCGCGATGAGCTTTTCCATTTTCTCCGCATCGAGTGAAAGTCTTACCTTGAGCTTGCCTTCCTTTTCACCTCTGTTGATAGCAAGGATGCGATGGTTCGGAATCTTCGCCGCGGCCTCGCTGTGATCGTAATACATATCGTACGGCGTCTTTTCCTCGGGGTCGGCAGCCTCCGTTACTATGACTCCCTTTTCCGCCGTTTTCTCCCTTACGGCTGCCGTCAGTTCGGCGTCGTCGGATATCATCTCCGCGATTATGTCGCAGGCTCCGCCGATAGCTTCCTCCACCGAATGCACTCCTTTTTCCTCGTCGACAAAGGAAGCTGCAAGCTCCTCCGGCGATGAGCTTTCCTCCTGCTGCCGGAATATCATAGCCAGAGGCTCAAGGCCTTTTTCTCTGGCCTTTGAAGCCCTGGTAGCTTTTTTCTTTTTGTACGGTTTATAGAGGTCTTCGACACGCTGCAGCACCTGCGCCTCGTCGAGCTGCTGTCTGAGCTCATCCGTGAGCTTGCCCTGCTCGTCTATGAGACGCGCCACCTCTTCCTTTCTCTCCTGCAGATTTCTCAGGTATGTGAGGCGTTCATCGAGATTCCTCAGGACCACGTCGCTGAGACCTCCCGTAGCTTCCTTCCTGTATCTGGCGATGAAAGGTATGGTGTTCCCTTCATCTATGAGATCGACTGTCCGCTGCACCTGAGCTTCGCCAAGCTGCAGCTCAGCGGCGATCGTCTTAACGATATTCATCTGTATGCTACTCCTTCTGTTTCAGTTTTTCGTTTATAAAATAATCGAGATCTCCGTCCATTACGGCATTGACGTTGCCGACCTCTGCTCCTGTTCTGTGGTCCTTCACCATAGTATACGGATGGAATACGTACGACCTTATCTGGCTCCCCCACGTTATCTGGCTGTAATCACCCTTGAGCTCGTCAAGGCTCTCCTTCTTTTCCTGCTCCTTGAGCTCTATGAGCTTCGAGGTGAGCAGCTTCATCGCAGTTTTCTTGTTCTGGTGCTGCGATCTCTCATTCTGACACGTAACGACTATGTTCGTCGGCAGATGAGTTATCCTGATAGCGGAATCGGTCTTGTTTACATGCTGACCGCCCGCACCGCTCGAACGGAACGTATCTATCCTCAAATCTTCGCTGTTTATCTCCACCTCTACATCATCATCTATTTCCGGAACGACGTCCAGAGATGAGAACGATGTGTGGCGTCTGCCTGAGGAATCAAAGGGTGAAATGCGCACGAGCCTGTGCACGCCCTTTTCGTTTTTGAGATATCCGTAGGCGTTCTCTCCTTCGACGAGAAGTGTCGCGCTCTTTATCCCTGCATCCGTATCATCCTGCATATCTATGAGCTTCGCCTTGTATCCCTTCTTCTCGCACCACCTGGTATACATCCTGAAAAGCATCTCCGCCCAGTCCTGCGCATCCGTACCGCCGGAGCCTGCGTGTACGGAAATGATGGCGTTGTTCTTATCGTATTTACCGTTGAGAAGCGTCCTCAGCTTGAGCGATTCCAGAGCTTGCGAAAGCTCTCTATACGTGTCCTCCGCCTCTTGTGCCATATCCTCATCCTGCTCTTCTTCTGCCATATCCATCATTATCTGCAAATCTTCGAGCTGCGCACTGAGATTTTCAAGCTCCTTTAGCTTATCCTCCAGGGATTTCTTTTCCTTCATGGTTTTCTGCGCCGTTTCCGGATCATCCCAGAATCCGTCGGCGCTCATAGCGTTTTCTATCTTACTTAAGTCCTCCTTCATCCCTGCCGGGTCAAAGGGACTCACCTGCCTCTTTGAGCATTTCTTCCAGTTCAGGCATCATACCTTTTATCTGGTCGATCTGAATCATTTGTCTCACATCCTTTTTCTCTTTTTAATTTTGTTTAAAGCGTCTGTCTCTTTACCTGCCTGCTGCTCCTGTCTATTCACCGGAAACGGCCCTGCCGCAGCAATGTTTATACTTCTTGCCGCTTCCGCATGGACAAGGGTCGTTCCTGCCGACCTTCGGCGTATCTCTCCTGACCGTCTGCTGTTTATTCTGACGCTTGGGAACAGCCGTCTGCGCAGGAAGCTCCCGCCCTGCCGGTCTTTCCTGAGTGTCTTCATCACTGAACTCGTCCTTACGGCTTTCACCGCTGCCCATGACGTTCTTTCTCTGAGTGGTCGTCTGTACCGTCACGTTATAGCAAAACTTGACGAATTCCTCCTGTATTGAGCTTATCATCAGCTCAAACATATCGAAGCCTTCCTCTGCGTAAGCTCCCGCCGGGTCCTGTCCTCCAAGCCCTCTCAGACCTATGCCGCTTTTCAACTGATCCATGGCGTCGATGTGATCCATCCACTTGTTGTCCACGACTCTTATTAGTATCATACGCTCTACTTCTCTGAGCTTATCAACGCCGATTTCTTCTTCCTTTTCCTTATAGAGATCTTCGAAATCAGCATATATTCCCGCCTTGAGGCTTTCCTCGTCCATATCTCTGAGCGTTTCCACATCGAAATCTATAGGCTCGAACTTCGGCGATATTTTTCTCAAGCCTTTGTTTATAGTATCAAAGTCCCATTCCTCAGCGTACTTTGACGCCACGACAACGGGGTCCACCACCTCATCGATGAGCTTGTGCGTCATGGATACCAGATCCTCTCTCAGATCCTCTCCAAAGAGCACCTTCTTACGCTCTCCGTATATTATCTCACGCTGCTTGTTCATAACATTGTCGTATTGCAGCACGTATTTTCTTATGGAAAAGTTCTTGCCCTCTACCTTCTTCTGCGCGTTCTCTATCTGCTTGGTTATCATTCCGGCTTCGATAGCCTCGTCTTCTTCGACTCCCAGCCTCTTGACGATATTCTGCATTCTATCACCGCCGAAGAGCCTCATCAGCTCGTCTTCCATGGAAATGCAGAACTGGGTCTGTCCCGGGTCTCCCTGTCTTCCCGAACGGCCTCGAAGCTGGTTATCTATTCGCCTTGACTCGTGTCTCTCCGTGCCTATTATACACAAGCCTCCGAGCTCTCTGACCTTTTCCTGTTCCTCTTTTCTCTCTTTTTTATACTTCTCATGCAGCTCGTTGAATTCCTTACGCGCTTGCAAGAGTTCCTCATCGTCGCTCTGGATAAAGCTAGAGGCAAACGATATCGCTTCCTCATCATAGCCCCTGTTTTCCATTTCCTTTTTCGCTTCAAACTCAGGGTTTCCTCCCAGAATAATATCGGTACCTCTGCCTGCCATGTTTGTGGCTATGGTTATCGCGCCCAGACGTCCCGCCTGAGCGATTATCTGCGCCTCCTTATCGTGCTGCTTAGCATTGAGAACGTTGAAATCCTTGATACCGCGCTTCCTCAATGCGTTCGCTATCAGCTCGGATTTCTCTATGGAAATAGTGCCCACGAGCACAGGCTGACCTTTTTTATGGGCAGCCTCCGTCATATCGACAATGGACTTATACTTGCCGTGTTCCGTAGCGTAGACAGCATCCTGCAGATCCTCTCTGATTACCGGCTTGTTGGTCGGAATTTCCACTACATCCATGTTGTATATATCCCTGAACTCGCTTTCTTCAGTCTTGGCAGTACCCGTCATGCCCGCAAGCTTCTGATACATCCTGAAATAGTTCTGCAGCGTGATCGTCGCCAGAGTTTTGGACTCTGAGCGCACGAGGACGTTTTCCTTGGCTTCTATCGCCTGATGCAAGCCGTCGCTGTAGCGCCTGCCGAACATCAGACGTCCGGTGAACTCGTCTACGATGATGATCTCTCCGTCTTTCACTATATAATCGACATCGCGCTTCATCATATTCCTGGCCTTTAACGCCTGCAGCACATGGTGGTTGATTTCCATATTTTCAGGGTCGGAGAAGTTCTCTACACCGAAATATTTTTCGCACTTCTCTACTCCCTCCTCCGTAAGGGCTATCTGCTTATCCTTTTCCTCTATGGTGAAATCATCTTCCACCTTGAGAGTCCTGACGAATCCATCCGCCCGTTTGTACATATCTGTTGACTTATCGCCTTTGCCCGAAATGATGAGCGGCGTTCTCGCCTCATCTATGAGAATGGAGTCCACCTCGTCTATGATGGCATAGTTGAGGTCTCTCTGCATCATGTTTTCCTTGTATATCACCATATTGTCGCGCAGGTAATCGAAGCCGTACTCGTTATTCGTTCCGTAGGTGATGTCCGCTCTGTATGCGGCTCTCCTCTCCTTCTCCGATATACCGTGGATGACGCATCCTACTGTAAGTCCCAGGAAGGTATACAGCTTTCCCATCCATTCCATATCACGCTTTGCCAGATAATCGTTGACGGTCACTACGTGTACGCCTTTGCCTTCGAGAGCATTGAGATATGCCGGAAGAGTTGCCACAAGCGTCTTACCTTCACCTGTTTTCATCTCGGATATCCTGCCCTGATGGAGAACGATGCCCCCTATGACCTGCACGAAGAAGTGCTTCATGCCCAGACTCCTCCATGCACCCTCTCTGCAGACCGCAAAAGCTTCCGGCAGTATATCATCGAGCGTTTCGCCTTCTTTGACGCGCTGTTTGAACTCCTCAGTCTTTGCTCTGAGTTCCTCATCGGTAAGCTTCTGCATTTCCTCATCGTACGCCATGACCTTATCGGCTATTTTGGAGACCTTCTTTACTTCCTTTTCGTTGAGATCTCCGAAGATCTTTTCCATCAAACCCATCGGTTCTTCCCCTTTCTATCCTATTCCTCTTTCGCTTCCTCCACCATGAGATTTATCTCTATGGACTTTCTGGCATCCGCCTTTGTAACTCTCACCTTAAGCTTTTTATCATCTATTACCGTTTCAAAGGAATCGTCCTTTGACGGCAGCTTGTCCAGCTCGCTTACCACCCAGCCGTTTACCGTCATCACATCCAAGGTCTCTTCAATATCGAGATAATCGAATACCTTATTGACGCTGGCGCTGCTCTTTATCCTGAAGCTTCCGTTCTGCAGCGGCATTATATCCTTTGATATAACTATATCGTGTTCGTCATATATCTCGCCTACGAGCTCCTCTATGATGTCCTCCATCGTCACGAGCCCCTCCGTACCGCCGTACTCATCTATGATTATCGCCATATGCGTCTTATACTGCTGCATTTTTTTCAGAAGCTCTGAAATTTTGATGGATGTACTTACAAAAGCTACAGGAGTGACAAATTCCGCTATCGTCCTGTCGCTCCCTATTATATAATTATGAAAATCCTTCTGGTTTATGACTCCGATGATCTTATCTATATCATCCTCATAGACGGGAAGTCTTGAATATCCTGTGAATTTAAAGAGATCAGCGAGATTTTCTTTGGAGCAGTCGACATCTATGGCTTCCATCTTAGGTCTCGGCGTCATCACGTCCTCGGCTGTCAACTCGTAAAACTCTATGGCGTTCTGTATCAGCTCGCTGTGCGTTTCGCCTATTCCTCCCGAGCTTTCCGCCTCCTCGACCATTGTCTTGAGCTCGTCCTCGGTTACGGCATCCGAGCCGTTTATCTTAAAAAATCCTGTCACTGCCTTCTGCCACTTTGAGAAAACAAAATTGATGGGCGTCATCACGGTCATCAGCATTTTCAGAAGCGGCGCTGCAAATATCGCAAACCGTTCCGGTATTTCTTTGGCGACACCCTTTGGCGTTATCTCTCCGAAAATCAGTACGATCACCGTTATCACAACAGTTGCCACGGTCACACCGTATGAGCCGAACAGACCTACAAACAGCACCGTCGCTATAGATGTCATGCTTATGTTTACTAAATTATTTCCTACCAGTATGGTTGTCAGGAGCTTGTCGTATTTCTCTGAAAGCTCAAGAACCCTTTCGGCTTTCTTATTACCGTCTCCGGCCATGTTCTTCAGCTTTATCCTGTTCACTGATGTAAAGGCTGTTTCCGTGGCAGAAAAGTACGATGAAAATATAATCAACAGTATTATTATAACAATATCCCTAACAAGGTCACTGTCCATTAAGTGAGTATCTCCCCTTTCAAGGTCAGATTGCAGTAAAATATCGGTTTATCTAAGCTCTATATTCGCTAAGATAAAGCTATTATACCATGACTACTACGAATCAGCCTTCGCAGTCCCTGCTCGCCTTCTTCGAGGGTCAGGTATTAGTTTATCTAAGCTCTGGCTTCGCTTTCAGCTCGCCATTCGCTAAGATAAAGCTATTATACCATGACTACTACGAATCAGCCTTCGCAGTCCCTGCTCGCCTTCTTCGAGGGTCAGGTATTAGTTTATCTAAGCTCTGGCTTCGCTTTCAGCTCGCCATTCGCTAAGATAAAGCTATTATACCATGACTACTACGAATCAGCCTTCGCAGTCCCTGCTCGCCTTCTTCGAGGGTCAGGTATTAGTTTATCTAAGCTCTGGCTTCGCTTTCAGCTCGCCATTCGCTAAGATAAAGCTATTATACCTTATTTTCCCTTTAAATGAAACAGTCAGTATTATAATTAAATCTCCATTATTATTGCAAAGATAGGAATCGTAGCTATGGAAAAGAGTGTTGAAAGCAGCACGGTTTTCGTAGCATAGGCCACTTCGCCCCTGTACTTCTGGCTGAATATGGCTGAAACCGATCCGGCCGGCATTGCGAAGCTCAGTATCAGGACCTTTTCGAGCAGCGTAAAGTCGCCCGCCCACAATCTCAACAATATAAGAACTATTACCGGCACTATCAGCAGCTTTATGAAGCACACGGCATATACGTGCCAGTCGCCGATTATCTCCTTTATTTTCAGGCCGCCAAGCTGATGTCCTATGATGAACATGGTCAGCGGCGTAGTAGCGCTTCCTATCATCTCTATAGGGCTTGCCAGGATTTCCGGAAGCTGTATGTTGGCAAGGAACAGCACCAGCCCTATCAGAACGCCTATCAGTCCCGGGCTGAGGAACTGCTTAGGCTCCAACTTGAGCTTCGCGCCTGCCGACATCTGTATAAGTATGATGCCGACCGTAAATATCAGTATATCGTTTATCATCTCCAGAATAGCGGCATAAAACACCGACTCGGTGCCATACAGCGCTTTTGTCACAGGCAGGCCTATGAATCCCGTATTACCGAACATCAGCATGAAGGCCGTTATGTATCTCTTGCGCTCAGGCATTTTCATCAGCTTCGTCAGCGGCAGCGCACCCAAAATTATTATCGCTATTATCACGATAGCAACCACCATCATATACTCGCTGTCCATGAGTATTTCAGTGCTGTATTCCATCTGCATCGCATCTATTACCAGGCACGGCCATGTCAGATTTACTACGACCGAAGATATTCCGTCGCTTTGATCGACGGATATGATATCTTTCTTTCTGAAGAAAATCCCCGGAACTATCATTATAAATATCATTATCAATGAGCTTAAAATTTCTCCTATAAGCATTGCTTCCACCTCCGACGTGTCTATATCCGGACGATTGTATGCTAACATATGGATATCAGCCATGCAACATATATTTGCAGCATAACCGAGAAATAATTTGCTGCTTTCCGTTCCTGCAAAGCCATCGTACCGGCAATCATGTAAAAATGCAGAGCACACATCTCTGCACACTCTGCATATCTTACGTTAAATCATTTTATCTGCTTATACCGCGTTGCGCGAACGCATATCGTGAATTGCACAAATCACGTGAATCGCGCTATTTCCACTGAACGCCCTCCTTGCCGAGATATCCGAATTCCAGATCCTCCGGCTTGCTCGGCTCTATCGGGTTATCCTTTATCTTCTGGATCTCATCGTAGAGTTCGCTTCCGAGGTCGTACTTTTCAGGCTTGTTCGGATTAGGCTCACCCTTGGCGAGTGCTTCGATACCGGCCTTTACCTTATCAGGCGTTGCCGGAAGCTCGTATACTCTTACGCCTACAGCATTGTTGATAGCGTTTATTACCGCCATGTGATCCGACGACTGGAACGCCTCCGATGCTCCGGACGAGCCGAAAGGTCCTCTCGGGTCGTATCCGCCTACATCGATAGCCGTCATATTATCAGGCACATCCTTGATATACGGCACTCCTGCCTTGAACATGTTGGTGTCCTTCGTAACATCCTCGTAGTTTTCCGACAGCGCGAAGCCTATAGCGTGCGACATTCCTCCGAATACCTGTCCTTCAACCGCCTGGATGTTGCCCGGCTTACCTATCCAGTATACGCACGTCATGCCCGTACACGTCGTCTTACCCGTTGCGACTTCAACATCTACAGTCGCCAGGAACAACGCATAGGTGTATGTGTATGTCGGATTTCCCGTTCCGTCATTGGGGTCGAGGTCGTAGAAGTAATCGTATTCATCTGTCGTAAACCAGTCTCCCTGATATTTTGTCGGAAGTCCTTCTGCGATCATCTCATCGTAAGTTCTGTACGTTCCGTCAGGTTTCCTCATGGCGTCAGCGATGTTCTTTGCCGCAACTATTGAGGCCTTGCCGTTAGCGTAATGCGATCTTGAGCCTGCGGACTCTCCCGTATTCGGGCAGTACTTGCTGTCTGTCTGTATCAACTTGATGTCGTCAGGCGTTACCTCAGGGAAGTAAGGCTTCAATGCTTCAAGAGTACATATCAGCGAGCCCTGGTCTCCGCCCTGACCCTGGTCCTGCCATGTATCGTACTTTCTGAACTTAGGTTTGTCTCCCGGCATCAGTTCTATAGCAACATGTGCTTCGTCTACCGCACCGAGTCCTACGTTGTATCCGCCCCATGCGATACCTACGCCTTTCTTGATCTCATCCGTGCTTTCGGCCTTTGCCTTGGCAACGGCTTCATCGTAAATCGGCTTGAGCTTATCCATCATCTCTTCCATAGGATAGTGGAGGTACGGATACTGCTGAGGATTCGTGTCTCCGGGACGAGCTATGTTCTTGTATCTGAATTCAAACGGATCGATGCCTGCTTTTTCTGCCAGCATATCTACAAGAGCCTCCGAACACGTATAGGCCTGCGGAGCTCCGTATCCTCTGTACGCCGTTCCGAATGAATGGTTTGTGAACGATACTCTGCTCAGTCCCACGATATTAGGCATGTTGTACGGATAGAAGGTAAATCTCGCTATCTTCGTCAGCTTATCGTCTCCCAGCTCTGCGAACGGACCGTGGTCAAGTCCTGCATCGTATTCACCGGCAACGAGCATACCGTTTTCGTCGCACGAAAGTCTTCCGTTGAAGTAACACGGTGATCTCTTTCCTGAAAATGCCATGAATTCTGCATAGCTCATTGAAAGCGAGCATGGCATCTTCGTAACCTTAGTAGCAATACCTACCAGCGAATATGACGCCGCGTTCATTGCCCATCCGAAAGAGCCGCCCGTCGGGTTTTCTATAACTCTCAGTTTTTCAACAGGGATGCCGATAGCTTCGGCCATATCGTCTCTGTCAAAGTATAACGTCATCGTCTTGCAGTGTACGCAGAGATTGTCATCCTCATCGTAGTACGCCTGCATTACATCGCCCTCGATAGACATATGCGGCTCTCTCGATGAGTAGAACGAGCCCTCAACCGAGTAAGCAGCATCCTCTATCAGCTCAGGCACATGCTCATGGTCTCCCTTGAGAACAGGCTGTATTCCATAAACATTGGGCATTGAGTCATATATAGGCTCTGCATCCGGCTTGACCGCATCGAGATAGCTCATGTATTCAGGAAGCGGCTCCAGGTCTACCTTTACCGCTGCTGCCGCCGCTTCGGCATGTGCTCTCGTATCCGCACAGACCATAGCTACTACGCTGCCGTAATAAACTATCTTATCGTCAGCCAGTATCTTGTGCTTTGGCTCGAGTTCCGCAGCCCTTCCTACGAACGAATATGTCATGAGAACGTTCGCATCCGGTACATCCTCTGCCGTTATTATCCTAACTACGCCGGGCATCTTCTCGGCTTCGCTGTAATCTATTCCCAATATCTTGGCATGGCTGTATTTCCTCGGCTGAACGAGGGCTACCTTCAATGTTTCAGCCGGCATGTGCAGCTCTATATCGTCTCCGTAGTCGCATACGCCGCAGGCTTTCGCCATAGCATTCGGTCTTATGAGCGGCTTGCCGTAGAAGTTTCCGACATCCTTGCTCCAATCGTAGGTGATATCTTCCATGGTTTTCTCACCGCGCATTATTGCAGCAGCTGCCATGACAGCGTCTACGATCTGCTTGTAACCCGTACATCTGCACACATTTCTATGCGTCTGATACCAGTCTCTGACATCCTCTCTTGTCGGGTTGGGGTTTTCCTGCAGCAGCTGATATCCGGATACTATAAATCCCGGAACACAGAAGCCGCACTGTACTGCGCCCAGATGAACCCACGCATACTGCAACGGATGAGGATGGAGAACCGTTCCGATACCCTCTATCGTAGTTACCGAGCTGTACTCTTTAACGCGTTTCATCTTCCTCGTACATGAACGAATCACCTGCCCGTCCAGAATAACCGAACAGGCACCGCATACTCCTGTACCGCAGCCTACCTTTGTTCCTGTGAGACCTAAACGACGGAGCACATCCGCAAGCGAATCCTTTTCGGGATCGCATATGAACATGCGGTCTGCACCGTTGATATTCAAGGTCATTTTCATCAAATTCATAATTGCCTCCGTTTTGATACACCCTCTTAGCTATAACGTCTACTTACTTTTAAAACACTCTATAACTTTAACTTTTACCTTCAAATTCACGTATAATGTTTGTAAAACAACAAAATATTGTTAACATTTATACATTCTCTT
>Ga0192264_1089_pt1 | contig 23427 bp, 16 predicted proteins | sample Koala_Koa23_J3_FD_131267 | JGI IMG/M metagenome (GOLD analysis project Ga0192264, IMG submission 131267) | Enriched cells from koala feces incubated with labeled cellulose particles, San Francisco Zoo, California, United States - Koala_Koa2-3_J3 ... | reverse complement strand
ATGGTATAATAGCCACAGATTATTTACAGATAAACGGACGGTGGAAAGATGAAAATACTCATAGTTGAGGATGAAAAGAGAATGGGAGAAGCTCTCGTCGAGCTTCTGCGCCGCGAGAATTACGACGTCGATATTTTCACCGACGGAAATTCCGGCTGCGACGCGGCAGAAAGCGGTATCTACGATATAATCATCCTCGACGTGATGCTCCCCGGCAAGTCAGGCTTTGAGATCACGAGCCACATAAGAAATGCCGGAATAAAAACGCCCGTACTGATACTTACCGCAAAGGACAGTCTCGACGACAAGGTAAACGGTCTCGACTGCGGCGCAGACGATTATCTGACAAAGCCCTTTATGAGCCGTGAGCTGCTGGCAAGGCTGAGAGCGCTCGTACGGCGCACCGTCAACAGTACCGACGGCACGCTTTCATTTGGTGATATTGCTTTGGATGCCAACACATCAGCCCTGCGCTGCAAAACAAACGGACAATCTATCCGTCTGAGCGATAAGGAATACCGCATAATGGAGTATCTCATAGCTAATCAGGACCGTATTTTGAGCCGCGAAGCCTTAGCCTTAAAGGTATGGGGATATGAAAACGATGCGGAATACAATAATGTCGAGGTCTACATTTCGTTTACCAGAAAAAAGCTGACATTCGTCGGCTCATCGGTAGAAATCAAGGCAGTGAGAGGAATCGGATACGAGCTCAGATACCCGGAGACTGCCGAGGCTTAAGAAAGCGGTGTACGATGTTCAGAAAATCGGAGATAAAAATAATAATATCCATCATAGCAACCATGATGATCGTCCTCGCCGGAACTCTTTCCGTCATATACTTCGCGGGCTACAAGGATACATACGACAGCAACCAGAAAATGCTCGAAATATACATAAACGCATATATGGAAAACGGCAATCCCAATGAAAAGGATACCGAAAGCAACGACAAAAGGGATTCCGAAAGCAATGCCTGGAATGATACCGAAAACAATGCTGAGCAGAGTTCCGAAAGCAATGCCGAAAACAGCACAGAAGGGAACGTCGAAAAGAAACCTGAAAGCGAAGCAGGAGAAAAAGCTCCGCTGCGCCCGGACGAGCAGGCCTACCGTTTATCCAGCTTTTACTCTGTGGCGTTTTCGGACGGAGAAGCATTCAGCATCGACGACAGCGACGGTCAGGTGTATTCAGAGCAGCAGCTCGTGAATCTTGCCGAAGAAATCATGGAAAAGGAAAAAACCTCAGGCGTTTACAGAAACATGGTCTACAAAGTAGAGCGCGGGAGTGAATTTGACCTCGTGGTAATGATGGACAACACCCTCGTAGGGCGCAGCATGATGTCCATTTTTAAATACACCCTTATTTTCGGCAGCATTGCCTGTGTCATAGTATTTCTCATATCGCTTCTTCTGGCGAGAAGAATAGTAAGACCTTTGAAGGAAAACGATCTCAGACAGAAGCAGTTTATTTCCGATGCCGGACACGAATTAAAGACACCTGTATCAGCCATAAATACTAATATCGAGATATTGAGCGAGGACATTGGTGAGAACAGATGGTTTGAGAACATACGCTTTGAAACCGGCAGGATGACCGACATGATACGAAGACTGCTGGATCTTTCAAGAGCGGAAAGCCCTGATGCAAACCCCAACGATGAAATGAAGCAGATAAGCCTAAGCAATATCGTTACAAAAGAAATATTATCGTTTGAAGCCGTAGCGTTTGAAAAGGGATTTGAATTATCATATGAAGCCGTGGAAAAAGAAATATTTTTAAAGGGAAACGAGGAGCAGCTCAGCCGTCTTGTTTCCATCCTGCTGGATAATGCTGCGGAACACGGCGAAAACAGCAGGCCCATAGAAATATCCCTCTCTGCCGAACGCAGCAAAGCAACGCTGACCGTTTCCAACGCAGGTGCGGAAATACCCAAAGACAAGCGCAGTATGATATTCGAGCGATTTTACAGAATGGATACCTCCAGAGCGGGAGACGGCGGACACTACGGGCTGGGACTCGCTATCGCCAAAGCCATCGTCGAATCGCACAAGGGTAAGATTACCGTTGACTGCTGTAACGAAAATATCATATTCACTGTGACGCTGCCGATAAAGCGGATTTAATATTTTCAGCAGAAATCATCATGCAAAATCGTCACGCAAAAATCTATACTTCCCTTTTCCGTGACCGGATACCGGCTCTATTATACCGTGTTCCATCATTTCCCGAAGCAATGCCGAGCTTCTTGTCGGCTTCAAGCCCAACACCCGCTGAACATCAGACCTGCCAAAGACAGTCTGCAAGCCGAATGATTTCAGTAATTCCCGAATATGATCAGCCGTCTTAAGCGTAAACATATCTTCAATATTCGTTTTTTTATCGCCAATGTTCACTTTTTTGTCGCCAATATCCGCTTTTTGGTTCAAACCGCTCGCTTTTTGACTATAAACATTCGTCTGCTCCGATACTTTAAACGCTCCGCTGATATGCAACGCACGATTATGAAGCGGCTGTTTTTCATCCAACAGAAGATTGCGCAAGAATATTTCAAGATATTCAGTCGTTTCATGAACGCCATTTTTCAGATCATTATAATTTGCTCTGACAAGTGAATTGCGGAAATACCATGCATTTTCAGCAAAAATATCATTTGTTACATCGAAACCAAGTGTGCGAAGATATTTAATAAAAAATACCGCTGTCGTTCTGGTATTACCTTCACCGAATACATGTATCTGCCACAGCCTCGAGATGAATACCGCGAGATGATGTATGATATCATCCATCGAAAGATTCCGATACGAAAATTTCAGTTCTTCGGAAAAATCATAGTCCAACGTCGCTCGCAGCTCCGTGGCACTGCCATAGAGCACAGTCGCCCCATTAAGCACCCACTCTTTCTTTGTTATATTATAATCGCGAATACATCCTGCATGAGAATATATGCCGGTAAACAACCTTCTGTGAATAGAAATATACTCATTTGGGGTAAAGCTGAATGCACGTTCAGTCAAAAGAGCTGCGATTCGCGCCGAAACCTTGTCAGCCTCCTCTGTTCGTGATGCTATACCATGTCCCTGATTTTCTTCATAGTAAGTCTGCAAAAGTGCATTTGCCTCCGCAAACGATATTTCACCTTCGATATTTCGGATGGCAGTGTGCATAAGATATTCTGAGGTTTTCAGTCCGTCGACATCCTGCAGACCTATAGCAGTATGCCACGCATAGCCTTTATCCCTCTTGCCCGGTTCTGTCTCTTTAATATATTCCTTAAATGGATCTTTATTCACTCCATATCACCTCGCAGATGTATGTTGCCTTATCGGCGATCCATGATTCACGATCACATCCGTACATTTCTTTCCACTCTTTCCACCGCTTTTATTCTCTGCTAATCATCATTTTATAATACTTTAATAGGCGGCGCAAGCCCGTTATCACACGTCTCAAAAGCCTTATACTACATGCCTTTAAAGGCTTGCATGGCACACCTCGAAGCTCTGATTTATAAATGATATCGTTTTAAGCAAACTAAAAAGCTCCCGGAGGAGAGGTATCCCAGGAGCTTCGATCAGTATGTCTGATGCTTACGGCAAAACTTCCTTTTGCTTTTCCTCCAGATATCTGACGATACCGCCTATCGTTTCATTCGCAACGCTGTCAAAATCAAGCCCTTTGACAAAATCAACGGCCTCCCTTATCTTCTCCTCCGGCACGCGGTAGATGAGCAGTGCGGTTTCCAGGAAGGCTTCGACCTTTTCTTCCATCGTAAACCATATGGAGCAGGGTACGACCATGAATCCACGCATGATGCCGCCCGAAGCGATTTCCAGCTTGTAAAAATCCTTTGCTTCCAATTCCGGCAGATATTCTCCGAAGATATCCCCCAGCTTACCGGTTATCTTCTGCTGCAGCAGCTCGGACGTCTTGGAAAAGGAGTAAGCGTTGCGGTACAGCTCGCGCAGATTTTCGTTCATTTCCGCAATGTGAAGCTGCAGCACAGTCTCCGTAGCGTACAGCAGGATCCTGTCATCCGTAGTTCCTTTCAAAAGCTGCCCCGTCACCTCAAACTGTCTCTCTATCACCAGCTCCACAAGCCCGCACAGGATATCCTCCTTCGAGCCGTACAGATTCGTCACCGAACCGATACTGAGCTGGCTCTTTTTCGCAATATCCTTCATAGTCGTATTCGTATAGCCGCGCTCCAGAAAATCCTTGGCCGCGACATATAATATTCTCTGTTTCAGCAAATCATGGTTCTTCCCAGGTTTGTTGTTAGCCATCGTTCATCCTTTCTCATGTATCATTTTTGTCCTGCACCGGCAGTAAAGCTTTTATAAATCAAAGCGTATTCTAATTTTATTGCATTGTAGCATATATCGCGCGTCTTTACAATAGTAAATTACAACTATTCAACAAAAATATGACCAAAATATGATTCAACAAATTTTAACTGCTCAACAAATAGCGGATTCCGTTTATTCGTCTGATATTTTCCGACATTTTCCCGCCCCATCGTTACAATCGATTTCATCTCTCCCTTTTACAGTATGCTGCAGCTGTTCAATCCAAATTCAATATTGGCAGGATATTATTTCTACATAAATATATATGGAGGTCATGCCACATGAATTTAAAAAAGTTTAAACCGGCGGCAGCTGCTGCTGTGGCGCTTGCATTGATTTTTGCGTTATGCGCCTGTTCAAAGTCGGGTTCATCGGCTAATTTAGAACCCACATCGGACGAGGAGCGCGAGGAGATCGAAGCTGCGCTTAACCTGGCAAACAACGACGATCAGGAATGGACATATTCCGAAAGCTCGAATTCGTGGACTCTAACGCCCGTATCGGCAGTCGCGTATCCGGAAATAGAGGACGAACAGGGCGTATCCGTCTGTGTCCCGGGAGCGTATGTAACCGGCATCGATGAGGACGGAGACGGCAAAGCGGATGTTGACGCCGACAGCTATGAAGAGGCTGTAAAGGGCTCTCTGGTCATCGATGGTGATGCGGAAATAACGAGCACGAACGGACAGGTGTACACCGCTTCCACAGCTCCGGTAATATTAAATACGGGAGCCGCAGGCTACAGCTCGCAAAGCAATTCACAGGCTGCGTCGACATATGCAGCCGAGGGCTATATCAACGTTTCCTGCGGAAACAGAGGCAAGCAGGATACGGCTACAGACGACAGCGGCAACACCTATTACACGGGTGATGCGCCCTCATGTCTCGTAGACCAAAAGGACGCTGCACGATATGTTAAATACAATATACTGCTGGGCAATCTTCCGGGAAGCGTCGACTATTTCGTATCTACAGGCGGCTCAGGCGGCGGAGCGCACGCAGCTATGTTCGCCGCGACCTCCAATAACTCCGATTACTACGACTACGAAATAGAGGCCGGCGCTGTAGGAGTATATCGCAACGAGAACGGCAGCTACTCGACTACGGTCACCATAGACGGAACCGATTACGAGCTTTCGGATGGAGCATGGGGTTGTATCGCATACAGTGCCATCACCTCCCTCTATGAAGCTGATATGGCTCAGGCCTTTGAATACTATATGTGTACCGACTATGATTTCAACACATCGTTTCAGGCACAGCTCGCGGAATACCTTTCCGAGGCGTACATGGAATACATTAATGATCAAAACCTTTCCGTAAAAGAAGCCGCAGTCGGATTCGACCTCAACGATGACGGAGATACAAAAGACACCATTGATTTAACGATAGAATGCGACGTTGACAAATATCCCGAGACCAACGGCTATTACGGCACCTATCTGGATCTGTATCTCGCCGAATTTACGGAAAACCTGCAGTGGTATCTCGATAATCTCGATTACGCTGATGGATGGACGTGGTTCGACTCGGACGGCAATGCACTCAGCGACAGCGAAGTGGCCTCCATGACAACAGAGGATAAAGCTCAGGCCTTTATTGAAGGCCGCTACACAAAGAGCAGCAGCGGAGACAGCATGGGAGGCGAAGCTATGCCCGGCGGCGATGCTACGGGAGAGCTTCCCGACGGTGATGCTCCCGACGGAGAACTGCCTGACAGCGATACAACAAGCGGCAATTCCGATAGCGCTGCGTCCGGTGAATTGCCTGACGGTGCGACAGCCGGAGAGCTTCCGGATGGCGATGCACCTGACGGGGATCTGCCCGACGGCGATACGGCAAGCGGCACATCCAATGGCGATGCAGCCGGGGAACTGCCTGACAATGCCGCATCCGGCAATGAAAATGCGGAAGCGGGAACACCTGACAGCGGTACGACGCAGTCGGCAACCGGCAGCGTGGATTCGTCAAATTACAGCTCATACGAGGAGATGCTCGAAGCTTACGAAAGCGATATAGAAGAAATTTACGACGGCGACGAATACGGTAAAAACATCGTATCGCTATACAACCCTCTGGAATATATAGGTGCGGATGATACCGACAATCCTACGTGGGTCAGGATCGTGATGGGAGCCTCCGAGGGCGATATGTCGATGTTCAGCTCACTCAACATGCAGATAGCATGGCTCAACTCAGATGTCGATGCCGTCATAGAATGGCAATGGGACGGAGGACATGTCCCTTCCGAGGTTCTGGGTGAATCCTTTGCGCTTTACGTCGATCAGATGTACGGAGAATACGTTGACGGCGCGAACACGGTAACGAAGGCAGCAGCGACAGCTCAGACGGAAAACGGAGATTCCGATGAAGCAAGCGGAACGGACATAAGCAGCTGGGTGGATGCCGATGATATTTCCAACGTATCATTTACCCTCGCCGATGCCGTAGCGTATAGAGCACAGGGAGCAAGCAAGGCCACACCGGGCTTTGACGTTATCGACTACGGACAGGAGGACTACGTGTTCGGAAGCACGGAAAGCGACGCACGTCACTGGAACAAGTATCTGCTCGATATTTTCGAAGAATACGAGGATGTACTGGAGCCGCTCTTTAACAACGATTAGCTCCTGCAGCGATTAACTTTCATAAACGTCGGTTGCCTTAAAAAAGGCCATCGGCGTTTTTTTATATGATTTTAGTTGACAATTATTGCTTATGAGTTTACAATCATTTTGGTCTTATCCTCTAATTATGAAGAGGAAAGCATGGCAATCAAAAAGCCGGTACAGTAAACATGAGCAAGCATAGCAGTCAGGAGATCAATATGACAACCAAAAACACCCAAACAAATATCACAGAAGCTAAGCAAACTGTATCAGATAAAGTAGCCTTTGATGAAATGAATACCGAGAGCGTTCCGCTAAAAGATGCTCCAAATCTCAAGGATGCTCTAAAGCCTAAAGATACCCCATCAAAAAAGACACCGACTAAGGCTGCTGTATTGACAGCGTTAAAGAATGGCAAAAGCCGCTTCATTTCCGGTGAGGAGCTTTCAAATCAGCTCGGCGTTTCGCGTACCGCCGTATGGAAAGCCATCCGCAGCCTCCGTGAAGAGGGATATCCGATAGAATCCTCCACTAATAAAGGCTATATGCTCATGCAGGACAGCTGGCTGATAACTAAGGAAAGCCTGCAGCTTTCCCTGCCGTACAGATATAAAAATAACAGTATATACCTTTACGACACGATCGACTCCACGAACACAGCCGCCAGACAGCTTGTCCTCGACGGCGCACCTCACGGTACTGTAGTAATAGCACGTCAGCAGACAAAAGGTCGGGGGCGTCTGGGCAGAAGCTTCTTTTCACCCCGCGAAGGCATATATATGAGTATCATAATAAAACCGACGTTTGATGTCAGCAAATCCATGCTCGTCACATCGGCTGCTGCGGTCGCCGTTGCAGAAGCTATAGAAAATATCTGTGGTATCGATGCAAGGATAAAGTGGGTCAACGACATCTTTATAGACGGCAAAAAAGTATGCGGCATACTTACCGAAGGTATGACCGGCTTTGAGACGGGACAGATAGAAAATCTCGTTATCGGCATCGGCATCAACACCACGCTCAAGGATTTTCCGCAGGATCTGCTCGACACTGTCGGCGCTGTCGAGGGTGATTACTCCAAGTCGTCGCTCGTTGCCGAAGTTATAACGAGAACTCTCGATTTTTGTGAAGCACCTGACGACATCAACTTTATAGATACATACAGAGAAAAAAGCCTCGTCATAGGCAAGACCGTCAATGTTTTTAAGGGAAAATATAAAATCGACCCGGATTCCGAGATTCCCTCGCGCCCCGCGAGAGTCCTCGACATAGATAAAACGGGCGGCCTCGTGGTCATGTACACGGACGGCACAAGGGAAACGCTGACATCGGGAGAAATTACAATAAGGAGGACACAGGAATGATGACCAAGTCACGATATTCGCGAACCACTTCACTTGTCGTATGCGGACTTTTCGCCGCACTCACTGCAATATGCTCATACATTTCCATCCCTCTCGGCTTCACACCTGTACCCGTCACTCTGGGAACTTTGGCTGTTTTTCTGGCAGGCGGTATACTCGGTAAAAAATATGGAACACTCAGTATAACCGTATATGTGATCCTCGGGGCTGTAGGCGTTCCTGTTTTTGCCGGATTCAGAGGCGGAATCGGGGTCTTGGCAGGACCGACCGGCGGATATATAATAGGATATATAGCGGCGGCGTTTATCGTCGGCTTTTTTACGGATATGCTAATCGCAAATAAACTATCCGAATCGGTAAACCGCATTTCTGGGAAAGCTATGCCGGAAAACCCTGCTTCTGCAGATGATCTGCCGGAACGCTCCGCTCCTCCGAAATCGCAACCGAAATCATCACAGAGCAAGGCAGCCAACGTACCGCTTGTATCCGCACTGTCAGAAACGGTTATATACGCGCTTTCTATGATCCTGGGGCTCGCGGCATGCTACGCTCTGGGAAGCGCATGGTACATGATAAGCACAGGAACGCCCCTCTGGACTGCTCTCGTTTCATGTGTTATCCCCTTCCTTGCAGGCGACGCATTGAAAATAGCAGCAGCATCTATTCTCGTGAGAAAGCTGCGACCTATGATAAATTGGAAATAACCGGTCTGCGACCGGAAAAGCAGGCAGAAATTATGAAGAAAAAATTCATCATCCTTATCGCATCATTTGCTTTGATAATATGCTGTGCCGCTGCTGTGGGACAGCTTTTTTTCGATTCCGAAGCGCAAACGCCGCAAGCGCTTACAAGTGAGACCCATGAATTGCACGACCCCGAGATAGAGGGAATGATAGCGTCGATGAGTATCGAGAAAAAGGTCGGGCAGATGTTCATGGGCTGTTTTTACAACGGAACTCCCGATGCGGATGCCGTCGCAGATTATAATCTGGGAGCCGTACTGCTGTTTTCCGCCAGCTTTACAGACAGCGATAAGGAAGCCGTAAAGAACGAAATAAGCAAAATAAAAAACAGCACGGGCATAGAACCTTTCATCGCTGTAGACGAAGAAGGCGGCACGGTCAACAGAGTGAGCAGCTCCAAATCGTTTCGCAGCGAACCGTTCGACGCTCCGGGCGACATTTACACATCCTCCGGCATGGAAGGTGTAATCGCTGATATACATGAAAAAAACGATTTTCTCACCGATATCGGAATCACCCTTAACCTCGCACCCGTATGCGACATATCGCTCGACCCCGATGATTTCATGTACGAAAGAAGCCTGCGGCAGGATGCGGAAACGACCGCCGAATACGCACGGCTTGCGACCGAAGCGTACACAGAGGATAATATCGGCAGCTGTCTTAAGCATTTCCCCGGATACGGCAACTCCGCAGATACCCATGAGGGTATAGTTATCGACGATAGTTCACTCGAAGATCTGGAGCAAAATGATCTGCTCCCATTTGAATCCGGTATCAAGGCAGGAACACATGCAATTCTCGTATCTCACAACATAGTAACCGCCATCGACGACAGCCTCCCGGCATCTCTGTCGCCCGCAGTCCACAACCTCCTCCGGTATGATATGGGATTTGACGGTGTTATCATAACCGACGACCTTTCCATGAATGCAATTTCCGAATTTCTGTCCGATACAGACAGCGCCGTAGCCGCCATTCAGGCAGGAAACGATATGCTCTGCACCGGCGATTTTGCAAGACAGGAGGAAGCTGTCCTCGAAGCTGTGAACAGCGGAATCATTACCGAAGCCCGTATCGACAGCTCCGTCAGACGGATACTCATGTGGAAGAAAGCCCTGTCTTTACTGTAACCTTATCACACTGTAAGCACTATTAGCTGCGAGCCCGCTAAAAGCTTTTTCGAGACATCTTCCACGCTCTTTTTCAAAAAACCTTCACAATAATAACCTAAAACCGGCATATTTCGTTGCTATTATATAAGCACAGCATAGGAAATGATGCTGCGAAAAGTGGATAATAGGGCTGCTTAAAAAAAGTAACACTTCTTCTTCTCAATCCCTAAACAAAGCAGCCCGTCCTCAATAATAAAGGAAGGATACACCTCCCTATAAAATAAATAGTAATGATGACACCAAACGGCATAGAGGAAACTGCGAAAGCAGTTTCTTTTGCTGTCTGTACCGTTTTCCGAAAAAGATTTTAAATATGCCTGTAAATATGATAAAATAATAACCGCCCGGCAATACCGCAAACCGAGCATACATCGTACAGCATGCGAATCAAAAGATCCGATCTTAAAGATATGCAATACAACGAAAACAATTCACAGCAGCACCGGATACAAACACAATGGAGACAGCATATATGAATAAAAAAATCGTATTTATCGGAAACAGCATAGTCAACGGATATCCCTTTGATAGGAGTAAATGCTTCGTGACCCTCGTCGGCCAAATGACGGGATGCGGGGTTGTAAATAAAGGAAATAACGGCGAGACCACTTCAAATATCCTCTCCCGCTTCGAGCGCGACGTGCTGTCCGCAGATCCTGACGCAGTCTTTATACTCACAGGCACCAACGATTTCATATACGGCGAAGCCTCGCCTCAGCAGGCATTTGATAATCTGATGAGAATGGCGCGTATGGCGGAGAATCACACGCCTGCCATAAAGCCGGTATTTTTGACACCGCTTCCCGTCGACGAAGCGATGGCCTCCGAGAAATGGCTGGTTGGCGAAAACATCAACTACCGTTACGTCAACGACTGCCTGAAAGCGATCACCGAGCTGATAAAAGCATCAGGATATGAGTACATAGATCTGAACGCAGGATACGGAGCATGCGGTCAGTACCACGACGGCGTTCACCCGACAGAGGATGGTTATCGGTTCATAGCAGATCTGATTTCAAAGAATATGGGGAAAATTTTTTCGATATAAAGATAAAGAATACATGGTAAATGAAGCTAATGCCCTAGACAATCGTGCCCTGAAAGCAAAATCAAAAAATGAAAGGTTATCGGCTCATAGCAAAGCTCGTATCAGAAAAGATAGGAAACGGGCTTTTACTATAAAAAGCAATACTAAAAAGCGCTAATGAAAATCAGCACTTAAGAAAAATAAACCGGAAAGTACAACATGCAGCATTGCAAACGGTTTTTAGACTACAGCAAAAGGAGCAGCAACGAATGAGATTGAGAAAAGAGATAGATGAAATGCAGGAGCAGGATATACTGCTGATAGCCAGAATATCAGATGCACTGGCTCACCCTGCCAGGATAAAGATATTCCGATATATAATGACTCAAAACAAGCAGAGGAACCGTGTATGCAACAAGGACCTCGTAAACGAATTCGACTATTCCCAGGCAACCATTTCGCAGCACGTAAAGAAGCTCAAGGACGCAGGTCTCATCGAAGTCAAAAAAGAGGATAGGTACTCCTATTACTTCGTCCACCTCGGGACACTTAATGATTACCTGGTCGCCACCAAAAAATTCGAGAACATCGGACAGTGAACAGCGATCAGAGAGTATCATGCAGCGAGCGTCTGGCAGTAAACGTCCGCCGGTGAATATCGGGCAGGAGCTTTTAAAAGCTCCTGCTTTTTACGTGAAACTCTTGAATATATTTGTTTATATCCCATGTATACATGGATTTTCAGGATCTTTACGCCGCCTCATTTTATTTACAAAATTTACCATATTTTCTGTGGACATGAACTCTTGCTCATAGTATAATAGGTTCAAGAGAAGCCTGAGACACGGTGGACGGTTGCTCCTGTAAAAAGGAGGCGATGCCGATGTATATTACATTTGCTGAGCTGATTAGCTTCTGTATGCTAATCGTCGCCATTATCGCTTTAGTCCGTAAGGATTAGTAGGTGATAGGGATTTGCGATTAGAGATTATAAAAACTAATCCCCGTCCTGCTTTCCGGATAGAATGGGGATTAATTTCCAAAACCAATTCGGAGCAACCGTTCATCGGCTTCTCGCTTTATTTATAATATACGCTTTGATGCAGCCTTTGTCAATTTAACATTTGGGATTTCTGAAAATTTCTCCTGCCTACAGCTTCGGCTTTTTTATCGTTCACTGTGCTTCTTCTTTCTCACACAAATGACAGCACCGCATGCACACGTTGCTGCTGCGAGCATGATGGCTATCCACAATATAAGGGTAACGTCATCCCCGGTCTGCGTTGCGCAAGTCTTTCCTGCAATGCCGCTTGCCAAGCCTGCAGCACTGCCAACACCTCCGGATGTCAAACCGGGTATGCTATTGATTCCGTCTGTGCTGTCATTGCTGTCGAGACCTCCTGTTGACAGCTCAGGCGTGCTTCCCGGAGTCGGGTCGGTCGGACTTCCACCGTCTGGGATTCCGGGGGTTTCTTTATCCGGCATGGGCGTATTCGTAACGGTGATTTCAACGTATTCCTCTGTACCTGCGCTGTCAAAAGCACCGTCGTGCGCCTTTACATCATCACCCTCCGTCTTTTTCAGAGACTCAGCCAGCTTCTCACATTCAGAACATTCTCCTTTATTATTGCAGAACCAGAAGTAATGCTTCGTAGTGTTGTCGAGCTGATATCCTTCGGGAGCCTCTGTCTCTATGAAATAGTAGAGCTTGTGCGCATAGAGTATTACCCCGTTATCCGGATTTGTAGCAACTCTCGCTATACCGTTATCACCTGTGGCAACGCTCGTAAGTAAGGCCTCCGTTTCGGCATTGTAAACATCGAATTCCGCTCCTGCGAGAAGCACTTCGCTGTTTTCCGAGTCCGCCTTTTGCAGCGTAACGGAATACTGCTGATAGCTGCTCGTCACGTTATCCGCCGTCTTAGTTCCTATGCTGCTTTTAAAGCCCTTTCCGCAGATCGTTACCTCTATATCATTGCTGTAGCTTACATTCCCGCCGCCGGTGCTGCTGATACTCGCATTATAGACCAGCGTGTAGCGGTACGGACCCAATGCAGCTTTGTTCAACGTTATCGTCGCCACATTGCTGTCCGTTCCGCTCGAATCATAGGCTACGGAATAATCACTGACCGCGTGCCTCTCACCGTCCGCGTCCTCCGCTGTGATGACAACGGAATCCTTTTGAAACACCAGCGTCTTGCTCATAGCATCCGTCAGCACGACCTCATCATACCCGCTCAGGTCCATCATCGTCTCATTAAAATCAACCGTAAATTCCGCGATCCATCTGTTGCTGTTATCCGGGATACCGGTCAATACCTTGTCGAGCATGGCGGGGAGCTCTACCTCTGCCGAAGCCTCCTGCACCGTATTATCCTCTTTGCCTGTCGTCCCCTTGTTTTTCAGCCCTACGGAATTGCGCAGCAAGGCACCTGTGACATTGTATTTTTCGATCAAATTCTCATCCGTATCTTCGATTACACCGTCTCCATCCATATCGTACACCACGTCTGAGCTATAGGTAACAGTCAGCACCGTATCGCTCTTTATATTCCACCAGAGGCTCCATTCACTGTTTTCACTGTCCCATGTGTAAAGCCATATCGTGCGGCCGTAATCGTACCCTGAGCCGTCATCCTCACTGTTGGCGGTGGCGTGCAGCTCCCACGCTATGAGATCCTCGCCTCCCTTCGCATCTTCGATATTGGGAACCGAGATTTCTTCTCCTCCGCCTATCTTCGCTGTTATTACGGTAGTGTTTTTATCCACTCCTAAATCGTTGTAATACCGCTGCTGGCGCTGTGAATCGATATATACTCCCATGCTGTCGTATATGTGCCATCTATTCACCTTATCTTCGCCGTCCGCCGCTCCCGGTATCATCACATCGACCGTCCATGTGACAGTCGTATCCTCCCAGTCCGTTCCGGCATTGTAAACGCCGCTCTTATCTATATCACCGCCACCGGTCACGATTTCCGCGCTTTTCTCCAAATCATCAAATATCACCTTATTACTGTACGTCACATAATCCGCGCCGGATGACGTTATCGTGGTAGTATATTCGATATAAACTACCCAGCCCGTGGAATCCTCCGCAGGCAGAGTTATCGTCTTGCCGCAGCCTGTGCTTGCACAGTTGAAGCTGTCCGGCAGAGTTATTTGCCAGCCGTCTGCTGTCTGCGTCAATCCTGCGTCGTCCGAAGGCAGGGAATGATAGTCACCGTTTTCGTCCTGTATCGTGATTCCCATTTCCGCAGCGTCATCATCCGTAAATTCATGTCCGCCTTTAACGAGAGCGTCCGTTATAGTCTGACCGGCCAGACCCACATCGCTGCCGCCGTCGATTTCGATCTCCCAGAAAATTTTATCGTTATCGACGTCAATGCTTACCGCACGTTTATGCAGAGAGACGGTTTCGTCCTTGGTATCGGCTATTACTTTATATGTAATCTCGCCTATCTGTATCTCATCTCCCGCTTCATCGAAGCTGACCGCTGCGCTCGCCGAAAGTGTGATATGCGAAATCCCCGTATTTCCGTCGCCTTTCACAGCGTCCGTTATGATAAAAGTCAGCGTCCCCGTGTCCTTATCGAGCGACCATGTTCCCAGATCTATACTGCCGCTGCTTCCCTCCGATGTCACCGTTCCGCTGCTATCGTTAAGCAAAGTCACTCCTGCCGGAAAGGTATAGACGTATGTTCCGGGGTCCATGCCGCTTTCAAAGCGAAAGTCCAGCTTTATGGAATACGATTCGCCCTTCGTCAGCACATAATCCCCGTTACCATCCTGCTCTATTTCAGTGTTTTGCGAATCCGTAACCTTGATATTCACGGAAGCATTCTTGCTCTGCGCGTAATCTATGAGATCCGTCACCGTACTTTCATCCGCCAGCGCAACGTCTGTATATTGCAGCTGCAACAAGGCGGCAAAAGCTCCGGCCACCACGATAATCACAATATTAAGCAGCAGTATCACTGTCCGGCAAGCATGACCTCGGACATTGTTCTCCTGAAATCTTTCCACATGAAAATCCACTGTTTTTTTCATAAGTCTGCGCCCCTACTTTCCTCGCTTCCCGCGTTCAGCAATACTTACATCTCACGGCTTTGATTATCGCTTCCGGCTTTTCCGGCACTTCCGGCCTTGTTTATCGCTTTCGGCTTTTCCGGCACTTCCGGCCTTGTTTATCGCTTTCGGCTTTTCCGGCATTTCCGGTCTTGTTTATCGCTTTCGGCTTTTCAGCGCTTCACGCTCTCACTCGCTTCTAAGGCTCTATATTATCCTGAGCCATTCTTTCCTGTTCCGGTCTGCCGGATCCTGTATATTCAGCGCTTACTAATATTTATGTTTGTCTTATGCGCAGCTTCACGATTTTCGTTATTCATTTTTCGTCATGCTTCGCGGTTTCCATTATCAAAAGCATAGTTTTATATATTAAAATTAAGTTATATAGGCGAACGGCGGCAAACTCCTCATCTTTGCCGGACGAAGCAAGGAAGTTCGCGAAAGGATATCGTGAAGAGTACCCCTTATAAGGATGATTACGTCAACATTTCAGAAATCAGAGAACCTTGCGGAAAAAATCCAGCCATGAGCTTTTTCCAATACATACCTCATCTATCCTCAATCCCGATTTATCGTACGATGACACCTTGAGCTGCCTGCTGTCTGCCTCTATTATCTGGTAGTTTGCACCTTCGGCGTATACCTCCATGCAGTACATCGGAGCATTCAGCCCGTTGTAAAATTCGCTTTCCATGCTCCCGGAATTTCCCATGACATAGGTTATCCCGTTTATCTCCTTTGTCCTCATATACGTATGCTGATGACCGCAGAGAACGAGGTCCGTCCCTTCTTCTTCAAGTATCGGCACCCACAGCTCTCGCAGCTGCGGTGATACGGTGTCGTTATCGTGCAGACCGTATGGCGGATGATGAGCGGTCACTATTTTCCATGTCTTGTCGCTGCTCGCAAGCGTGCTCCGCAGCCATTCTTCAATTTTTTTCTCACATTCCTCCCATCTGTCTTCTCCCAGTTCTTCCATTCTCTCATCGGTAAGAAAAGAGCTGTCGGTCATCACGAAACGGCAGTTCCCGCAGTCGAAGTAATAAAAATCGCCCTTAAGCTCATCATCATCGGGTCCGTTATCGGCTACGGCAAACATCTTGCGGTATATCCTGTTTGAGCTTTCTCCCTCGTGGTTTCCGGACACGGTCATCAGCGGTATCGATCTGAAAACCCCGCAGTTTTCAAGAAAAGCGTTCCACTGCTCCTCCCGCCTTGTGACATTCACCATATCACCGCCGATTATCGCAAACTGTATCTGCGGGTTCCTGCTGTAAATATCCTCCGTCATATCTCCCCAATCCTCGTATTCCGCCTGTGAAACGTCAAACTGCACATCCCCGAGATACAAAAATGTACAGCCGTCGTCATCCTCCGGCACCGTAAATTCCTGAGGTGAATCAAAATTTTCTCCATCCCCTATCTGATAATAGTACGTGCTCCCCGGTTCAAGCCCGTCTATCCGCACCGTATATCTGTAATATCTGCCGTTCAGCGTCTTTTCATATGTCCCTTCTATAAGCTCCGCCCTGCCGATGTCCTCCTTGCTCTGACTGACTTGAACGTATTGAGGCTCGAGACCGCTGCCCTTCCAGCTTATATAGATAGTACCGGGCGCTGCCCCCATGGAAAGTATCGTCTGTCTCGATGAGTTATCCGAGGAAATGTTATCCGAAGAAAAATCGTTCGCAGAAATCCTGCTCGAGGAAATTCCGCTCGAAAAAATTTCCCCGCTCCCATAATGCTCCGCGTCTGTGCCGCTTGTGCTTTTGTCGTTTATATTTGATGTATCCGTATCGTCTGTATCTACATCGTGCAGATGAGTATACAGTAAAACCGCCGCCAGGCAGCAGAGCAGCAATACAGTTATGAACATAACCAGCACCCTGCTTTTCCTGCTCGAAATTTTGTTTCCTCGAGTCGCGGTCCCGTTTTCTTGATTCGATGGTTCATTTCCTCGATTCAGGGTTTTGTATCCTCGTACCGAAGTTTTGCTCTTACGTTCCGGAGCTTTGCTGTTGTTTTTGCGAACCAGAGTTTTACCGTTATCTTTGCAATCCGGAATTTTATTTTTCTGTGCCCGCGCCTTGCCTTTGCCTTTCCGATTCAGGGTTTTGTTTTTTCGCATAAAAAAACCTCCCCTGATATTTTATACTCAGGAGAGGGTTTTATTACGTTCTTCTGTTGAGTGCCCGATTCTAACTTTTCCCGTTAGTTTTCCTTACTGACTTGCCTTACTGACTTGCCGCCATTTTCCGGCGATATTCCGCTTTAAGTTTCAGCTCCGGGCTTTATTCCTGACATTCCTCAACGTTCCTCCCGGAAGTAGTTGTTTCCCAGATCGGCCGGAGGCTGGCTTTCCTTTCTCTTTTTATACGTGCTGAATATTACTATAAGTATCGTTGCTACGTAAGGTATCATATCCACGAGGTATTGAGATATATTGAAGCCCATGGCCTGCAGCTTGAGTCCCAGTATGCTGAGTCCGCCGAACAGCGCGGCTCCGAACAGCCCCTTTATCGGATTCCATGCCACGAAGATAACGAGGGCAACGGCTATCCAGCCTCTGCCGTTCACTATATTTTCCTGCCATATTGGCATTCTTACAAGCGAAAGGTACGCTCCTCCCAGACCGCACAGAGCGCCGCCTATCACGATGTGAACGTACTTGTACAGATTCACGTTTATACCCGACGCGTCCGCTGCCGCATTGCTCTCACCGAGAGCCTTCATGTTCATACCCGGTCTGGTTCTGTACATATACACAGCCGCGAGTATGCAAAAGATGTAGCTAAGGTATACGAATATATCCTGGCGGAAAAATATCGGTCCTATCACCGGAATATCTCCCAGCAGCGGCAGCGATATTTTGCTGAAAAATGCTGTCACAGCGGAAGGAGCGGCTGTTCCCAGCAATGGCTGTCCCACAAACTGTGAGAACCCCGTTCCGAATATTGTGAGCGTAAGTCCGCATACGATCTGATTGGCGCGCAGCGTTACCGTCAGTATACCGAAGATAAGCGCTCCCGCGGCTCCGGCAACGGCGGCAGCCAGCATAGCGGCTCCCGCGTTCGACGTATTCAGAGCGGCAAGGAATCCCATCACGGCTCCCATCAGCATCATTCCCTCTACACCCAGGTTGGTGCTTCCCGATTTTTCCGTTATCAGCTCCCCGAGAGTAGCCAGTGCCAGAGGTGTCCCCGCAACTATGCAGGACGCCAGAAAATCTACCATATCACGCCGCCTCCTTATCTTTATTCCTGCCTATCTGCACCTTGTAGCGCATGAAAAACTCGCTTCCGAGGATGAAGAACAGTATCAAGCCCTGTACTACATCGGATACCGCACTGGGAACGCCCAGCGCTATCTGTATGTATTCTCCGCCCTGTATAAGCATTGCGAACACCAGGCACACGAGCAGCGCATATATCGGATTGAGCTTTGAAAGCCATGCCGGTATGATGGCAGTAAATCCATAATTGTTCGCTATACCGTAAACCAGCGTCTTTTCTACTGCCGATACCTGTATCATCCCTGTGATACCGCACAGGCCTCCCGATATCAGCATCGAGAGAACGATGACCTTGCTTATGTTCATTCCCGCATACCTGGCGGTTTCCACGCTTTCTCCGACCACAGCTATCTCGTATCCCAGCTTCGTATGGTTCATGAAAAAATAAACGAAAATCACCGCCAGAAGCGCTATTATCCATCCTATATGTATACCTCCGAGCATGGGCAGCTCCGCGTTGGATGAAAACCTCTCTATCCTCGGGTATCCGTTCACCGACGGATCCCGCCACGGTCCGTACTGTAAATATGTCACGAATTTTATCGCTACATAATTCATCATCAGCGTGAATATCGTCTCATTCGTTCCAAGCTTCGCCTTGAAAATAGCCGGTATGAACGCCCAGATACCGCCGCATATGGCAGCTCCGAGCATCATCAGTATCAGCATTACGGGCTGCGGGGTACTGTCGCTCAGATTGAGCGCTACCCATGTGGCACCCAGCGCGCCCATGGTGATCTGCCCCTCCGCGCCTATATTCCAGAACTTCATCTTAAAGGCTACAATTATTCCCAGCGATGTTATTATCAGCGGTACGGCTTTTACTATAGTCTGCTTTATCCTCAGCTCCGTGCCCAGCGCGCCCAGTATTATCTCCTTGAAAATATGAAACGGATTGAGCCCGAACACCAGTAGGATAACTCCCGCGAATACTATGGAAAGCAGAACTGCCATTATGGTTATGAGTATTTCCTTCTTCGCCGAAAGGTCGTCACGCTTTGTGATCCTTATGAAATCCATCAGGCATCCACCTCCTCGCTTTTTTTACCTGTCATCAGAAGCCCCAGATCTTCCTTTGTCACTTCATCCGGGTCGACTATCCCCGTAACCTCTCCGTGACACAATACCAGTATCCTGTCGCACAGGTCCATGAGCACGTCAAGATCCTCACCTACGAAGAGGACTCCCACTCCCTTTGCCTTTTGCTGATTCAGCAGATCGTATATCTTATACGAAGCTCCTATATCAAGACCCCTTACGGGATATGCGGTGATGAGCACTCGCGGTGATGAATCTATCTCGCGCCCCAGCAGCACCTTCTGGACATTGCCGCCCGAAAGCTTTTTTACCGGCGTATATATGCTCGGCGTCTGTATATCGAGCTCCTCGACTATCTTCTTTGCCTTTTCGGTGCTCCTGTCTCTCCTGAGAATGATTCCGGGCTGGTTCTGATAGTCCTTGAGCACCAGATTGTGGACTATATCCATGCCGCCCACGAGGCCCATGCCGAGACGGTCCTCCGGTATGAAGCCCATGCGTATTCCCAGCCTTATTATATCTCTGGGCGTTTTTCCTATAATGTTATCACCGTCAAAGAAAATCCGTCCCTTTTCAGCTTTTATCAGCCCTGCTATCACCTCGCACATTTCCTTCTGTCCGCTGTTGGCGACTCCTGCCACTCCCAGTATCTCATGGGAATTCAGCGTGAAGCTCACATGTGAGAGCGCAGCCTTGCCTTCTCTGTCCAGGACCGTAACCTCATCCATGTCGAGCAAAGGCTTTCTTTCCTCAAAGCTCTTCTTTTCTATGGAAAGGTCCACTTTCTTGCCTACCATCATCTCTATGAGCCGCGGCACCTGAACATCCGACGTTTTTACCGTTCCGATAGTTCTTCCCTTGCGAAGCACCGTCACACGATCCGATATTTCCATGACCTCATTGAGCTTGTGCGTAATTATTACTATCGCGCAGCCCTGTTCCTTCATGTTGCGGATGACCTTGAACAGCTTCTTTATTTCCTGCGGCGTCAATACAGCTGTAGGCTCGTCCATTATCAGTATCCTCGCGCCCCTGTACAGAACTTTGATGATCTCAAGCGTCTGCTTTTCGCCCACGGACATATCGTACACCTTTTTATCGGGATCTATGTCAAGTCCGTATTGGTCGGAAAGCTCCTTTACTTTTTTGGAAAGGCTCTTGCCGCGTACGAAAAAGCTCGATGGCTGTCCTATTATTATGTTTTCCTTGGCGGTCATAACATCGACCAGCTTAAAGTGCTGGTGTATCATCCCTATCCCCAGCTTTATAGAATCTCCCGGCGAGGAAAATCTCACTTCACTCCCTTCTATCGTGATATGACCCGAATCAGGCGTATATATACCCGACAGCATGTTCATGAGCGTGGATTTTCCGGCTCCGTTTTCTCCAAGCAACGCGTGTACCTCTCCGAATCTGACCGACAGAGTCACATCATCGTTAGCCTTGATGCTTCCGAAGCTTTTGCTTATGCCATTCATTTCTATCGCAAGATTATGCTCCAACGTATACCTCCATATATTCAATACACATGGTCTTCTGTAAATTACACATCGTCTGCAGGTCACATATTTATGTAAGCCACATAATTTATATGAATCACACATTCTATGTAACTCACTCATTTTCTAAAATTGTATAGCTTCTTTTAAAATACGAGGGGAACTCACCGGTCCCCCTCATATACTTTATTGCGAATGCAAATACATTGCTTTTATTGCTTTTAAGTAAAGCGTTGATCCGCCGCTATTAGTTGGAGGTTGCCGTTACTCCCTTGACCTCCTGGTTTATCTGCCAGATTTCCTGATCTGTCAGCGTCTGTCCGTCTTCGCAGAGCATAGTTCCGTCGCTGTACTCGATAGCTCCGGAGAATACATCGAACTCTCCGTTTTCCATCTGTGCCTTGACCTCGTTTATCTGCGTAAGAGCATCGTCGGGAACTGCCGAACCGAATTCATCTATGCAGATGAGTCCGCTCTCCATGGAACCGTAGTAGCTGAACGGTTCGTTGCCTGTCGGCGCAAATTCTCCGTTGATGATGGCCTCAAATGTCGGAGTGAAATATGCAGACATGTTCCAGTATGCAGCAGTGATATAATAATCTCCGGCTACATTATTATTGTAGTTCCAGCCTGTAGTGTAAACACCGGCCTCTGCTGCCGCAAGCTGCGTCGCTGTAGAATCAGCATGATATGTCAGTACGTCGCAGCCTGCTGCGATGAGCTGCTCGGCAGCCGTCTTTTCTGTTTCCGCATCTCCCCATGTGTTGATGTAGATTACCTTTACCTCAACATCCGGGTTAATGGCCTGTGCTCCCAACGTAAACGCGTTGATTCCTATCTGCACCTCCGTATACGGATAAGCCGCAACATAGCCTAAAACTCCCGATTCGCTTACCGAAGCCGCAGCCATGCCGCTCAGATATCGGGCTTCCTCCATCGAACCGAAGAAATTTTCCATATTCGTGTCGTTCTGATACGAGCCTGAGAAATGCAGGAATGTGATATCGTCATAGTTTCCCGAATTTGCCAGCTCGTCAAGCACCTCTCCATAGCCGAATGAGCATCCGACTATAATGGTGCAGCCCTGATCCACGAAATTGGTAACTGCGTCCTTGATAGCCTGCGCATCGCTTTCACCCAGATTCTCCTTGTACAGAAGCTCCAGACCGTTCGCTTCGGCCGCCTCTTCAAGTCCCTCGTTCATTCCCTGGGTAAAGCCTCCATCATTGATGTTTCCGATGTAAAGCGCTCCTACCTTGCCGTTGTCGGCGCTCTCCTCATCGCTGCTGCCGCACGAAGCGAAAGCAAAGACCATGATAAGCGCCAGCAATACTGCCACTGTTTTTTTCATCTTGTTCCTCCGTAAATATTAACTCAGTGATGATATTTATGGAATTATTATAAAGCATATCGTAGCTTAATCCAAGAAAAAAATCGGGCTATGCGGGATTTTGTCGGATTTTTACCCGCCGATTTCCACTATGCAACGGTGCTCCTTATCTTTCCGGCTGTAGCCAATCCCTACCATGAGTATACGTCCTGTATGACGCTTCTTTTCCGCTGTCTTACCGCTGAATTTAAGGGCATACTTCCTATCCTTTATCTGTTGTATCGCCGCTTCCGGCGTATCGTCTACCTTCAATTCCAGTATCACCCCATCATCACCCGGCCTATGCGGATAAAAGATGAAGTCGGCATATCCCTCTCCTGCCTTGCTTTCCCGCTCCACATAATAATCGTCCCTGGCAGCGAGATACACGAGGTTCACTATCGCCGTCAGCTCCGCCTCGCTATTGTAATCAAGAAGCGGTGTCTCCGTGTCGTGGGCGAATTGCAGGATAGTCTCCATGGTTTTGGTATCTCCTGCAATAGTCGCCTTCATCATGCGCTCCGACTCTTTCGCCAGTCTGTAGATATAGCCCAGTTCTTTATGCTCCCTGACGGTATTGGCGAACTCCGTTGCCAATTCCCTGTTAGGGATGCGCACCGCTCCGTCATCGTAATCAAGAAATCCGTATACCACCATTGCCGAAAGTATCTCGTTTCTGGTATTCATCTCCATGGATATGACTGCGAACTCATCTACGCACGCCTTTACGGATTCACCCGTAAGCATAATCGCTATATCCTTTTTTATCTCATCCACATCATTGGCTATATACGCCGCTATCTCCGCATACGGCCCTGTCGTCGTCCAGTAACTCCTTATCTGATTACGCTCAAGTGCAAAAACAACAGAGCGTGGATTGTACATGTTATCCGA
>Ga0192264_1085_pt1 | contig 23842 bp, 16 predicted proteins | sample Koala_Koa23_J3_FD_131267 | JGI IMG/M metagenome (GOLD analysis project Ga0192264, IMG submission 131267) | Enriched cells from koala feces incubated with labeled cellulose particles, San Francisco Zoo, California, United States - Koala_Koa2-3_J3 ... | reverse complement strand
TGAGATCGTCTGCGTAATATCAATATACTGAAACAATCTTCCTGCCTGTAAGGTAATCCGCCCGGTACGGGCAACCGTTCCGCTATTGGCATCCACCACAAATTTCAATACAGACTCCCCCTGAGGGCCGGTCATACTGGTGCCTGTACTTGTACCGTCGTCCTGCACAAAAGTGATCCAGCTGACATCCGCCGTAGCTTTCCAGGACGGACTATAATCGTAATTGGTATCTATATCTATCTCACGCGCATACGCCAACGTCGCGCCGTTCTTATCTATAGTAAGTTCATTGATGCTTACCCCCAGATAATACTGTCCGTCATAAACATAATTGGTAATGCTTTCATTACTGTTTTCCAGTTCCACCTCCAGATTGGTATTGATACCCATAGCTGCAAACGCCTCTTCTTTGGTATCATATCCCCGGTCTTTCACAGCAGTGATATTGATCCGGTAGCGATGGTTACGAAGCAAAGGCAGGAACTCCGTGTGGGTCACCGTGCCATCGGCCTGTTTGGTGATCTTCACAAAATCAATGCGATAATAAGTAATAGCCGCGCTCGTACTGCCATACCTCCCGCCAATCACCACACAAGCGTTGTTGAGCCGATCGTCCTGACTTCCGGCCGGATGCTCAGCCAGATAGATCTCGTTGAGAAAATCAGTATACCCTTCCGTACCCCGGTATTCACGCCGGTAATACGAAATAGCTACATTCGGGTCGAACGTATCGGCTGTCGCGGGGATGGAAGGAGCTGTCACCACTTTACCGGTGGCATCGTAGTGATCGGGATCAGGAGCGATATACAACTGATTCAGTGCATTGTACAGATGAAATTCTTCTAAATAGAAGTTACTGAGACCCTGCGCCACCTCATCGCCATTGGCATCGGTCTGAAAGTCCAGACCAATATCTACCTTAGCTACCGCGCGCAACAGGGTCACCGGATCTACAGAGATCACGGAGAGGGTCAGGTCTATCGTCTCCGAAAGTCCCCACATAGGGAACAAGGTATACCGTCCCGGCTTTACCAGCCATCTACCCCCATACTGATCCGCAGTCTCATCTACCGGCAAGTCAAAGAGCAGCATCCGCATGACTTCGTCGCGGGAAGTTGTCTCTGCCACAATATCGCCATTGGCAATAGCGGCTTCTACTACATCACTCACATTGGCCAAGATCATCAGATAGACGGAACTGGGATCGGTAGTCTGGCGGATCTTCATATCGAAGTTACGTATGGTAGCGTCGGCACCGTCCTGGATATTCACACCCTGCTCGTGGTAAAGAAAGGCATTCAGGGGAATACCGCTGCTGCTACCATCGGCATTGAACACCAGGACATCCACAGTACTGATCTGGCATTCTTCCCACTCGTCCATAATATCGGCATAAGTAGATACATTACTGGTCCGGGCACCGGGCACCTGCAAAGAGAGGGTCAACGTTCCGTCCGGTCGCACTGTTCCTGTATCGTCTTCCAGGGTCTCCTCAAAGGGATGTGCTACACAACCGGCCAACAGCACAGATGCTATCAGCAATCCGGATAATCTTCTAAAATACCTCTTTCTCATCGCTATATTTTTTATATCCTGTTTATATGTTAGTTACATGAAGGAAAATCACCCTGTAGAGACGCACGGCGTGCGTCTCCGCGATATATGTATCTATTAAATTTGTAAATCCTATACGTTTCCCATCCGGTATATATTCCCATCCGGCGTGCCGAGACGCACGCCGTGCGTCTCTACAGGTGAATGATAACATTCCGGCTGGCATTTTCAAATCGTACATCGTAAATCTGTACATCGTAAATCACTTCGTTGCCGTGATAGTTACCGTATAGGGCTGATACATCCCGCTCAGGCTACTGATCGTAAATGTAGCCGTATAACTACCCGCCGACATATCGTTAAGAGCGAAGTAGACCCGTGTCTCTTCATCTCCGTGAGTGGCACCGGCATTGGCAGCGCCACCGGTAGTGTGCAGCGTACGCACGACATCATCGGGGTCGTTGCTCACTTCCACCGCCCAGCCCGAATGAGACAGTACGGTGAAATAATGACGGACCAGTTCATCGGCTTCGTAACTACTGTCAGTCACCACCTCCACCCTACCATCGGCATATTGCGCCACCCGTATCTCTTTGGAGATCTGATTGCCTCCGTGCGCCAGCGCAACCCGGATGCTGCCCTCGCGTACCGAACCACCGCTATGGGCAGTCACCTGAAAGGTGAGGGTGGTCTGCGAACCATCGGCGGCACCGGATGCCGTATTCAGGGTGATCCAGCTATCGGAGGCCGTGGCCGTCCAGGTGCCACCGCCTTCACCGATCACTGTACACTGGATCCCGGAATGTGCCTCGTTGGAGAATTCAAACTCTCCCCGTCCCAGCGTCAGCGTATAAGGACCATCGAGTTCATTCTCCGACTGGTCGCTATCGTTCCACGGATTTTCCGTATCGATCCCGCCGCTGGCGGTATTGAGCTGAGTTACTCCGATGATCTTTTTCAGAATTCCCGCCTGCAACACGATGCGCCCCGTACGGGTCTGGGAACTGTTGTTTTCCGCGATATCAAAGACCAGCTCCTGCAGAGTCACCTCCGCTGTACTGCTGCCGCCGCTGGTGATGGTCAGCCAGTTGCCGGAGGCACCGTCGTCCATCTCCACGGTAGCGGTAAAGCCATCGCGGTAGTCTGTAGTCACGTAGAAACTCTGTGTCTGCTGGTTCTTGGTCAGTTCGTATATTGTCTCCGAAACGCCCAGCTTGTACGGACCATAGACCTCATTGTCAGACTGGTCGCTCTCGGCCCAGTACATCGGCAGATCGGTGCCTCCGGTAGATCCGGGAGAGAGTTGCTCCACAACAATGTATTTCTTCATCGTACCGGCCTGTACCAGTATCTTACCACCGCGCGCGTCGGCCGAATTATTAAAATCTACATCAAACGTGATCTGATCGGCTGTCACCTCCGCGCTGCTGCCCGTGGGAGAGAGGTTGATGATCCAGCTATCTCCTTCGACCACCGTAGCAGTATAGCCGCCCGGCCAGTCGGTAGTCAGGTAGAAGTTCAGGCCGGTATAGTCGTTGCTCAGGAGGCTGTAATAGGTCTCCGTCACCCCCAGTTTATAAGGACCGTCTAAGTCATTCTCCGAATGTTCGCTGTAGACCCATTCCATCTCCAGATCTACTCCGCCGTCTATCATAGTCACCTGACGTACATGAACCGTCTTTACCAAATTACCGGCCCACACTTCTATACTTCCGCTGCGGTTGTAGTTGACATTGTTATGGGTCACCGCGAAAACGAGCATCTCCTCTCCCGGCGCGGCTAAGCTGCCGCCGGAGAGGATGCTGAGCCAGCCCGGATCGCCATTGCCCAGGTCTACAGTCGCCTCATACCCTTCGGTATAGTCGGTAGAGACATTGAAAGAGAGCGTCTCATCCTCTTTTTTAGTCAGTTCGAACAGCGACTGCGATACCCCCAGGCGATAGGGGGCCGTCTATATCCGTATCGGATTGCTCGCTCTCTACCCACTCGTATTCCACACCGGTCTCTCCCTCTACCCACACCTCGTTGGTCTGGTAGAAGTCGATGTATTTGATCAGCTTACCGGCCTGTACCTTCAGGGCCACGTGCCGGAAATGCGGATCGCCTGTATAGTCGCTGGTGATCCGGAAGTCATACGTATACTCCTGTTCCGGATCGCCGGTCAGTGTCAATCCGGTATTCGCGACGCTCCCGCCGATCTCTAACCAGTCGCTGGCATCGTGGGTCAGCGAGGCAGTCCACCCCTTCTCTCCGGTCACATCGTTGTCGTAGTCGGTATAGATCGTAAAGGAGTCCGTGTTGCGGCCCGAACCCTCGTCAGGAGCACTGAAGTCGTTGCGCATAAACCAGAAGGCCGCCGGAGCACAGCGCGGGCTGTAGCGGTCGTTGTCACTGAACTCGATGTCACACAGGTTCCACTCGGTCAGTTGCACCTCCATATTCTTCCAGGTATTGCGGAACGCCTCGTCAGGGGTATCGTAGCCACTGCCCAGAACAGAGGTAATCGTAAGGCTATAGTTGTGGTTGCGTAACAACGAACGGAAACTACGACCGTCGGTGCTGCGGAAATCCAGGCGATAGTAAGTCGGGTCGGTGTCTGTACCATATACCCCGCCGATGACTAAGCAAGTGGCCAGGAGCGGATCGGTCGCCGGCTCGTTCTCAACCAAGTAGATAGACTGGGCAATCTCTATGTCGGTCAGTGTCATATCCGGATAGGACACGGGACCCTCTACCCGGCTGTTCAGTTCCGGAAGGGAAGCGGCTGTGACCGTCTGAGTGGTTTTGTTAAATACAGAATCCGAAGGGATCACACGCGCCAGCTCGTAATGGTTGTACAGATACACCTCTTTCAATTGGAACTCGCTACGCACGGCAGCGGCCACCGACACGTCGATACGTGCCACCATACGCAACAGCTGGATCTCTTCACTCACGCTACTTTGTCCGGTGCCTGTATTTATATACACCCCGTCTGTGGTCTCTCCCCACATGGGAAAAGCGACAAACGGGTCGGTCTGCCAGCCGCTCACGGCCTGGGCTTCTACCTGGGAGATGACTTCTTCCTTAGGCGTACGGAAGGGAATATCGCCCAGTGCCTGCATAGCGGCACGGGCATTGGCTACCAGCACTAATTTCTGTTTCACATTGTTGTATTCCGTGATCTGGATCTTAAAGGTACGCTGCGAGCCGTTGGAAGAGACAAGTTCTTCTTCGCCGACAGATTTGTAGAGAAACAGTTCTTCGCCGGTAGCGCCTTCTACCCAGAACGAAAGCAGGTCGATGGTTTCGATCTGTTGTTCGTCTATATCCGACAAACTGCCGTAAGTACCGGCCAGCTGCTCGGGCAAACGAACGGTGAGGTACAGGAATCCATCCTCTTCGTCCTCTTCGTAACATGTGTTATCGTCACGTACACAACCGGCCAACACCATCAACAGACACGCCACCAGACACCAAAGTCTGGCTGCCGGACATTGTAAGGGATGTCCGAAAGAAACCGGCAGACAGGTATATCTGTTGATAAGATGCATAATCTTCTTTTTTCTTTTAACTTATTTGACAAATCTTCTTATGTGCTCAGGCCTGTTCATGAGACAAAAGAACATAAGGATTGTATCTATCACGTGTATCGCGGAGACACACGGCGCGCGTCTTTGCAAGTGTATGTTTATATGAGGACATCTGGCTTTTCAAATCGTACATCGTCAATCATCCGATAGCTCCTCCTTCATCCACCTGTTTCCATCCGTTGATACTCACTTCGGCATTCAGGCTGCCGTCTGCATTTTCCGTAAACTCGATCACAATATCAAACCGATAGGTTACAGAGAAGTCAATCTCCATCCTATAGTTACGTTCCAGGTCCAGGATCAGATCCATCAGATCGGATTCATAGAGCACCTGCTCACTTTCTGTTCCGGAAGCCAGCCTGATGACAGGCGCGCGTCCATGGTCGAGACGAAGCACCGTCATTGTCGCCTCCAGTTCCCCGCTTCCGTCGCCGCAGGCAGAAGCTATATAGTGTAACTCCCTGCTGGGAGCAAATGAATTGTCAAAGTAATAGCAACCGTTGTCATCGGTCACTCTAAGGGTATACGCGGCATCGGTAGAATCGAGCCCGCGTAAGGTAAAACGAAGCTGGTACGTATTCTGCCGCAAAGGCACTACCACCGATTGATAGTCTCCGGTATCCAAAAAAACCATCGCGTCTGCTCCGACAGAAACATCTTCCAGACAGCCATAGAGCAACGTATGCAACGGATAGTCTACCACATGGTCCGCGTCTTCCAGGGCAAACAAGGAGAGCCAGGCTTCGGCCAGGGTAGTCTCTCCCGCGACAAACGTTTCCGGCCAGGTAGTATAATGTTCATGCAGATTGAACCAGCTTACCAGCTGATACGCTCCGTACGGAAGGATCGCTTCTATGTAATACGTACCATCCAGCGCAATATCTTCTTCACTGAGCCGACTGACAAACAGTCCCTCTTCGTCAAACACAAACACATCGACCTGCCAGGCTTCCGACGGATCTATACCGTCGTATCCGGAAAGGCTCAACGACGGATAGGAGAAATAGATGCGCACCCGGCTGTGGCCTGGCGGACAGTCCGAACGTCCGTCGTATACACAGGAAGCTACCAGGAACATCAGCAACCCTGTCCTCAAGACCAACCACCCGGCGCATCTATTTCTATCCATCACTTTTTTATTCTATAAAAACAAATTATCGTTTTGTATAAGCCACCCGTATCTCCGGTATGCCTTCTTTCCAAAGGTTTCCGGAGGATACCGGAAGGGCACTATACATTACTTTTTTCACTAACAGCGTTTTACTCGTATCTATGGATGACTGTTACGATTACCGCGAAATTCCGGACCGGGCCGTAAACAGCCAGTTTTCAGGTATTCCATCGTACATCGCAAATCAGTACATCTTTTTATTTACCCAATTCGTGATCTTCTTCTATGAAAGTCCACGGAACAATGTTTATTTCAACCAAAATATCTATCTTCTCGCCGTCAATAGGCTGATCCGGATCTATCGGAGCCGGATCGGGGTTACCGATGGAGTTGATGGCTGTCACATTGACCTGGTAGAACGTATTGCGGTAGAAGTTATAGCCATCGTCACGGCCCGGATACACATTGTAGTAGCAGTAACCGTCTTTATACTCCACCGGAGTGAATGTAATCCCTTCCGAGTTGCAGTAATCGAGAGCATCCTGTTCGGTATGAAAGAATTTACTGATGGTCACATTTTCTTGCTGATCATCCTGACCGGTATATGTTACCATCCAGAAATCATCCCCGACGGTATATGCCGCGGCTGGAGATCCGTCATCCGCTGTCATATCCGCAGGACTGAACTGTGCCCGGATCGACACATAGGTATTTGAACCCTGAAGACCCAGATCGGCAGTATTCTCAGGAGCATATTTGAACTCCATATCGCCATTCGTAGTACTGGTACCGAAGTCATTGACAAGTGTATAATCAGCTGGCAGATCTACTCCCCAGGGAGAAAAATCATCATTACCATACACAGCAGAAGTACGATCTCCCGAATGAGTGGCATCATAACCTATATGGTTGGGGTCCTGAGGAACACCGTAAACCAAATTCTGAATGGCATACGTATACTTATTCACTGTACCCAAGGTAAAAGCAAGTGTATTCAGATCCACTTCACCGATTACAGTGGCAGGATCACCATCGTTTGCATAACCCGTAATATTCTGGTTCAGAGCAGATCCTTTCACAGTTCCGACCTTACCCACCATACGCACCATATCCAGGCTGATGTCGTTGCTAAGTGAAGCATCAGCACTGAGTTCTTCCGTAGTCCAAAGGGTAACCGCGCTGACTTCCGAACTGAACATAACGAAACCATACTCGGCAGTAAGCTGGGCCACTGTCACTTCGTATTCAGTCTGATCGTTCACCGCGTCTAATTTATCAGCAATGATCTGTGTCAGGAATTCATCCGGAAGATTCACCGCAGCAAAGATCAGGCGATTGCCCGAAGAAGTAGTTACGGTAATAGTACTTCCGTTGTTTACGGAACCATCATCTACACGCTTACGGGTGATCAGCTGGCTACCATCGGCATTGAGAATAAACAAATCGAGCGTATTTATCACCGATTCATCAGCAGTCCCCGAATCTGTCCGGGTCGTCGCATACGTTCCGGGAAATTGCAGAGTAAGATAGAGATTGGTCTCCACCCCCTCTACCGGAGTAACATCTTCCCCGCCATTGTCGGGCACATCGTCATGGTTCGAACAGCTCCACAGACCTACCGTCAGAGCGGCGGCCATCAGCCATGCATACTTGAAAATCTTTTTCATTTCATACTGTTTTTAATTCATACTAATTTACATCAATCTATATCTATTTTTTCGGCAAAAATCCGGATCTACCGGCGGCGCGTGTATTTCTCGCGTCGCTTATCGTCTTCCCGCTTGCGACGTACTTCTTCTAAGTTGTGCGCAGACTCTTTTACACCCCGTTCCGCGGCACGCCGGAAGTACTTCTCCGCGGTGTCCGCGTCACCGCGGAGCAGGTACCATACCCCCAGGTTGTTGAAAGCGCGCGGATCTTCTGCCACCGGGTCCAGCAAAGCAGCCGCGCCTCTGAGATCGCCCTGGTTCAGGGAAAGAGCGGCTAAGTTGACCCGGGCGGATACTTCCCCGGGATACAACTCGCACAGGAAACGCCACAACTCTTCGTCGTCTTCTCCACCCGGCAGGGCAGAGAGCCGCTGTCCGGACCATGTTCCCGGTCGATTGCCTAAGGTGAATTCGATCTGGTACGCTACGCGGCGAAGCTGGGGAAACAGATCGCGGAGCATCTCCCGGTACGGACGGCCACCGTCTAATTTCATCAATAGCAATTCGCGCCCGTCGAAAATACCTATCTGATCAATGATCTGAAGTATTTCATACCGGTGTTCCATCCGGCTTTCCTCTACCAACAGGCGCAGCCGTTCCCAGTCTTCGGCTACATACCGCATCCGGAAAAGAGGGGTCGGCAGGTTGTAGTGCCGTCCCAGGTACTCTTTCACAGCCAACGCCCGCTCCCGGGCCAGCGTCTCATTGGAGATATATGTACCTTCGGGCGAGGCATAGCCCGTGACCGACAGGGAGGTAATCTCCGCGCCGGGATACCGGCGGATCACCTCCATCACCCGACGGATCGAATCCAGTTCGGCGGCGTTGCGTCCGAAGGATGGATCAATTACCGTTTCATTGACCCGGAAGTCTAAAAAGGCCTCACCCTGTTTGCGCAACAGGCCATCTGCCACTTCCACCGGCACAAAATCTACCTGAGGAGAGACCGGATAGGGATCGCGCGACGCAGGCTCTACCCGCAGGTCGAAACTGTAGGTATGCAGCCGGCGGTCGCCCGCGCACTCCCGGAACTCCTCTTCCAGGAGCAATTCCGCATCTTCCATCCACTCCCGGTAGGCAACTGTAGTACGGTAACGGATCAGTGTATCCGTAGACGCGGAAAGGGCTACCGACACCCACGGCCACTCCATGTCCGCACCTACACGGCGGGTCTTCTGCCAGCGACGACTGGCACGGCTACGTTCCCGACCGGTAATTTCGATATAGGGAAAACAGACCGCTTCATCACCGGCAGTCAATACCGGAGTGATCCACATAGACTGACATTCCTGTAACGGGCGGGCATAGAGATGCAGCAACAGGGAGAGTTCGACCGAATCGCCCACCTCCCGCAACACACGATGTTCCAGACGGAAAGTACCCCGGTGGGAAGACTGTGCCTCCACCGACGATAGAGAGATCGTCAGAAAGGCCAGGCAAAAAGAGGTATATAGTAAAATATGCTTTATCATAAGTTTATCGGATTATATAGATCAGGGAAACGGCAGCGCGGGTAGGCCCCACATAGTTCTTGCGGCCACTGTTGAGAAACTCTCCGCATTTGACACACTCGTAGCGATCATAATTCAGATACGCGTATCCCAGTCCCAGACTGGCCTCTATGTTCCAACGGGGCGAAAGGTGCCACTGATAGCCATAGCTGACCCCCGCTCCCAGCAACCAGCCTTCGTAGCGATGATCGCGTAACCCGGGAAAGCCGATGCCACCTACATTATAGATCGCGTAGTGGGCATGCACACCTAAGAAATGCTTCATAAAGGGTTCGCACAACCAGTAACGGGCTTCCGGCTGCACACGGAAATGTTTCCATTTGGAATTGTCGGAATAGGTAAAAGGATTGTAAGAGAAAGGAAGATCCAGGCTCCAGCGCGGAGCGATCCGGAATTCGGCACCCAGGTCGAAAGAAACCGTAGCATCGTATAGCAGGTTGCTTTTCAACGCGAACACCGGGGCCGTCGCGTCAGGACGCCGCCATACCTGCTGTTGAGCCGGACACACTGTAGCCAGCAATAAAAGACAGAATAGCGTGATTATTGGTTTGTGTCTCATACATGTTGTGTTTGTTTTTTATACACTCCGCTGTTTTTTGAATAAACCCCGCGAAGGACGATCCCATCACCTGCCCGACTGTCCGACAGGAATAAATGGCATAAATCAATAAAAACCATATTATTAATTATAATATTGATTTGTATATCAATATTATATTAATTATATTTCAAAAATAAAATTAAACAATCAAATCATCCCTAAACAAAGGGGGAAAGCCGGAATCCCCGGTCTGACAGGCAAGGGTTTCCGGCGGCTTCATGAACCCGGACGGCTATGAAACTTATGGAGAGCAAAAGTATTAATATATCCTGAAAGACTGATTATACAAAACCGCCTTTTTGTTACAAAAAGCCACCTAAATAGTCTCTTTCAGGAGGCTTTTTCCTATTTCCGGCCCTGCCGGCGTATGTCACCGGGCGGGGCACCAAATTGTGTTTTACAAAAGGTGTTGAAGTGCGCGGGCGAATAGAACCCGAATTCTCCGCTGATCTCTTTGAAGGTCTTGCTCGAATGGCTGATCTCACGGAATATCTCCCTGGTACGCTGCTGCTTGATCCAGCGTCCGGCAGGCATACCAAAAACTTTCTTGAAACGTTTTTCAAACCCGGAAAGGCTGTAATTGGAGAGTTCTGCCAGCTCGTCTACCTTCTTTACCGTACGGTAGTGCCGCAGGATGGAGTCGGCAAACTCACTTTCGTCCTGCAACAGGGGAAAGAGAAAAGTGAAAAGCTCTTCCCGGCTGTAATAGGCACGAAGCAGCATAAATGCTTCACGCAATTTGATATGGAAGAAGTGAGTACAACGGATCCCGTCGCGCAGATATACTTCCAGGGCATCCAGATAGGGCCAGAGCCCTCCGCGGATGGGAAGCAGGGTGAACTTGCCGACCTGTTGGATTACCGAGTCGCTGATGCGGTCTAAGCTGAAACGCTCGCACATATTCACCTGCATCCGGAAGCGCAGAATAGTCATACAAACTCCGCGGACGGCCAGAGCCCTTACCTGCTCTCCGGAAGGGATCAATAAAATATGTCCCTGGGGGACGGCCACTGTGGGCTGTCCCTGGTAGAATAGATGGAGTCGCCCCTCGGTTACGAAAATGATCTCGTCGTCGTACGTACGGATCATCCATTCTTCCCCACCCTTTCCGGATCGGGTTTCTACCTGCGGACGGTCTCCTTTCTGATAATTGTAGCAATCACAATGCTCGCTTACATAAACTGTTTCCATGCTTTGAAGGTTACTTGAAAGTTTGTATTGGTCAAACATTCCGGGTTCACAAAACCAATCACATATCCCCGCCTTGCTTCCACAAGACAGAGAGAACGCATCCTTTACAAGTTTCACAGCATGTCAGAGATCAATCAACTCACCGGATTGCCGCAGCGGACAGACCGGAAAATCTTCGACCGTACAAAGATAAAATTTAACCTAATATGGTTGACATTTATTTATTAAAAAATTCAACTGTTTCTCCTACCTGAGAAAACGGTTCCTGTACGCCCCTCCTGAACATACATTTTCTATATTATATAAAAAGTGTATTTTATCTCTCATCTCTCACCACTTCAAATATATCTATCACATTATCAACACCATAAAAAGGTGAGAGATGAAAACTATTTACTTTTCCATCTCTCACCTATCTCTCATCTCTCACCCTATGAGGTAAGATACTCATTTACGGGGAGGTAACCTATATACCACCCGGTTGCCCTGGCCTCTGGTGACAATGACACCTGCCTCGACAAAGCGTTTCAGCTGCCTGGAAGCTGTATTTCTCAGTTTTCCCGTCAATACCGAATAGTCTAACCGGGTAATGAAGGTATACTCCTGCAGATAGGTATACAACCGCTCCAGACACTCTTCATCACTCAGGTTGGAAGAACTCCGCTGTCCCTGCCCCGGACGGGCACGCCGGAGTTTGCAATTCAGTTTTTTTACGGAAGCTGGCTTTGGGACGGAAATTGACCCGGTCCGGACGGATCGCATCCGCACGGATCTCTTTGCGGTCACGTATCGGACCGGCGGCTTTAAGGGTAACGGAGAAATAGCCAAAATGTCCCAACTCCACCCGGTATCCATCGTTCAGGTAATGCAGGACACGTTCACTCAGAGCCAACAGGGCTCCTTCCAGATCAGGTACGGTAAAGGTGGAAGCCCGGCAGATCTCTTCGAGGATCTTGCGGCAGGGCATGGTACCGGAAGAGACAATATAAGGATGCAACAAAGGATTTTCCAGATCCGGGTCCTGGCCCGGGATCGGTTTCAGGTCGTAGATAACAGCCATAGTCGGTAAGGTTTTTAAAGGTTGATTATACACGGATCTTCTGCGTTCTCTGTGACGGTCGGCCGCTCACACGCAGGAAGATCCTGCGTCTCCGGAGCGGGGCCGTCTGGCCCCCGCCGGGAACAGCAGAGCCCCGCCCGGGGGCCAGACGGCCCCGCTCCGGAGAACCACAAACGATCTCAACAAAGATACTACTTCTCTATGGATCAGGCAATACATTCTTATACATAGATGCACAGATACAATCTGTTATATAACATCCGGATGGTATGTAACAGATGAAAAGAGGTTTTGTATCTTTGTGGTATGGCTTTCAGAGTTTGTTCTGAAGTTGTCTGTTTCTTTGTTGTACCCCTTTAACTATGAACGCGATGATGATTTCACTGATCCGTGAGGAGAACGGAACGTTGTTCCTCCGTACGATGTCTGTAGACAACCTGATAAAGCGCATCCGTGGTCCGTATGTTCCCCCCGCGCTTCCTCTTCTCCGGAAAGAGGTGCTCCGGCTGAGTCCCGAAGATGCTCCCTACCATTCCCGCCGGCTTCCCCGTATGTGGGTAGCAGGTTGTTTCCGCAAAAATGAGGGTGGTTGTTTGCTGAAGACTTACCACGGTATCGCAGGTGTCAGTGTGGATGCTCCTTCGGGAGAGACGGAGATCGCTCATATCCGCAGGCGGCTGAGTATGCTGCCGCAGGTACTTGCCCTTTTTACGGGTTCGAGCGGCCGGTCCGTGAAGGTACTGATCCGTTTCTGCCTCCCCGACCACACGCTGCCCCGCACAGAGGCTGCCATCGGTACGTTTCACGCACACGCCTGCCGCTGGGCAACCAGTTTTATCCAGGGGCAACTGCCCGAATATCAGGTATGGGCACCCCCTCCCCGACCGGATTACGGCTACCGGCTGTCACACGATCCGGAAGTAGTCTACCACCCGGATGCTACTCCCATCCGGATGCAACAACCGCTGGAGATGCCCGACCCGGAACAGGCACCCACTCTTCCGCCACCACCCCGCTCTCCGCTACAGCGGAAAATGCCGGGATATACGGAAAAAGAGATCGTCACAGCACTTTTCGAAGCGGCACTCAACCGGGCACTGGAAGAGGTACAGCCCTACTATACGCAACATCCCGGAGAGCGCAACGATCTGACTCCGCTCCTGGCTCCTCTTACCCGCTACTGCTTCCGGTCGGGAATCCCGGAAGAAAATACGGTAACGGAGATCCTGCATCACTATTATCACCGTCTGCAACCGGGCATCGTGCGGCAGATGGTAAGAAATGTCTACCAGACGGAAAAATACTTCGGTCGCAACCCCACTTTTCCAAAGTCAATGAGCCTGGCCCTACAGATAGATGAGTTTATGCAACGCAGGTACTTCTTCCGCTACAATGCCATGACGGGTGGGGTGGAGTACCGGCCACGGACCCGATATAAACTGCCGTTCCAGCCCGTGACGGAACGGGTAGTCAACACCATTGCCATGAATGCCCTGGAAGAGGGACTGGATATCTGGGACAGGGATGTGAAGCGCTGGCTGAATTCGGAAAAGGTGAAGATCTACAAGCCGGTCGAAGAGTATCTGTATACGTTGCCTGCGTGGGACGGTACAGAGCGCATCCGTGTCTTAGCGGCCCGGATACCCTGCCAGCAGCAACGGTGGAAAGACTTTTTCCACCGCTGGTTCCTGAGTATGGTGGCACACTGGACAGGGATTGATAAGGAGCATGGCAACGCGGTATCGCCGTTGCTGGTGGGAACTCAGGGATGTGGAAAATCTACTTTCTGCCGCATGTTGTTGCCACCGGAACTACGTATGTATTATACAGACAGTATCGACTTTGGCCGACGACGTGACGCGGAGCTGTTCCTGAACCGTTTCGCACTGATCAATATCGATGAGTTCGACCAGATCAGCAACGCCCAGCAGGCTTTTCTGAAACATTTGCTGCAAAAACCGGAAGTGAACATCCGTAAGCCGCACGAGCAGGTGGTACGGGCACTGCGGAGGTATGCCTCGTTTATCGCTACGAGCAATCATACCGACCTGCTGTCCGACCCTTCGGGGAACAGACGATTTATCTGCGTCGAGGTCACGGGCCGGATCGATACACAATCGCCCACGAACCATGTACAATTGTACGCGCAGGCTCTTCACGAACTGAGGCAGGGAGCGAAGTACTGGTTTGGTCCGGACGAGGAAAAAGAGTTGATGGAAAGCAATCAGCCGTTTGAGCTGGCTACCCCTATGGAACAACTCTTCCTGCAATACTTTGTCGCGGCCCGGGAAGGAGAACCGTGTGAGCACTTGCTGGCCATAGAGATACAGACACGGCTGCAACAACGCAGCAAAATACGTCTCTCTAACAAACAGATCACTCATTTCGGTCGCATCCTGAAAAAGATGCGGGTTCTCAGCCACCGCACGAAGAAAGGTACCTATTACTTAGTGCGGGAGAGAGAGGCAGAGATGCCGGGAAACCAGGGGAAGGAAGCGTTGTCAGAAGGTCCGGTGAAGAGAGAGGTACCGGAAAGCAGGGCAAAGGAGGGGTGGACGGAAAATAAAATAAAGAGCGGGCAGAACAGCGGACACGATGCGTAAAAAGTCGTAACTCTCAGCTTACAACTGGTTTGCAGGCATACAGCAGGGTAGTGCTCCGTTTGTCCGACGGGTGAGAGATGGTGAGAGATACACCGTCCGGTGAGAGATAAATACGTAAATAGTTTTCATCTATCACCTCTCTTTCCATCTGTCTTTAAGCAAATTAGGTCAGAAAGGGTGAGAGATGAGAGATAAAAACATGTTTTTACTCAGGAAGCATGATAAAGGACTTGCTTCTCATTGACTTAGACATACTCTTGTTGTATATGCCTTTACATTCCGTAGGGGTACTCCCTTCCGCCCAGGACAGATCGTCCGCTACCTGTGCCAGGTGGGCGGATGGTTTGGTACACCCTGGGCTATGATATTTCCTCTCCGTTGCCCGAAGAGGAAATCCACACAGACTTTCTATCTGTTTGCGGGGTCTGTCAGAACTCCGCGTTGCGGGGTGTCCGTGGGAAGGGGATCACATCGCGGATGTTGGACATACCCGTCACAAACAGCAACAGACGTTCGAAGCCCATACCAAATCCGGAGTGCGGACAGGTACCGAACTTACGGGTATCGAGATACCACCACATGTCTTTCATCGGGATATTCATCTCTTGTATACGGGTCAGCAGTTTGTCGTAATCCGCTTCCCGCTCGGAACCACCGATGATCTCACCGATCTTCGGGAAGAGCACATCCATGGCACGCACCGTCTTTCCGTCTTCGTTCTGTTTCATGTAGAACGATTTGATCTCCTTGGGATAATCGGTCAGGATCACCGGACGTTTGAAGTGTTCTTCTACTAAGTAGCGTTCGTGCTCGGAAGCCAGGTCGGCCCCCCAGTAGATCGGGAATTCAAACGTATGTCCGCCTGCTATCGCTTCTTCCAGGATACGGATGCCTTCGGTATAGGTCAGCCGCACAAAACTATCTTTCAATACTCCCCGCAGGCGTTCGATCAGACCTTTGTCGAACATATTGTTGAGGAAAGTAATATCGTCCATGCAATGATCCAGGGCCCACTGTACGCAGTACTTGATAAAGTCTTCGGCCAGATCCATGTTCTCTCCGATCTCATTGAAGGCCACTTCGGGCTCTACCATCCAGAACTCTGCCAGGTGGCGGGGCGTATTGGAATTTTCGGCACGGAAGGTAGGACCGAAGGTATAGATAGCCCCCAGCGCTGTAGCTGCCAGTTCACCTTCCAGCTGACCGGATACGGTGAGGCTGGCCTGCTTGCCGAAGAAATCTTCGCTGTAATCAATGGTTCCGTTCTCGTCTTTCTTCAGATCGTACAGATTCAGTGTGGTTACCTGAAACATCTGCCCTGCCCCTTCGCAATCGGAACCGGTGATGAGGGGGGTATGAAAATTGAAGAATCCTCTTTCGTGGAAGAATTGATGGATGGCCATTGACATGTGATGACTGATACGGAACACCGCGCCAAATGTATTGGTACGCGGCCGCAGGTGAGCGACCTCCCGGAGGAATTCCAGCGAGTGTCCTTTCTTCTGAAGCGGGTAGGTATTGTCGCAGGTACCCAGCACTTCTATCTCCGTAGCCTGGATCTCGGCACTCTGCCCGGCACCCGGAGACTCGGTCAGTATCCCATTCACACTCAGACAGGCCCCTGTAGTGATCTGCCTGAGCATCTCTTCATCAAACTTTTCCAGATCTACTACGATCTGTACATTATGTATGGTAGAACCGTCATTCAAGGCAATAAAGTTCACCTGCTTACTACCGCGGCGGGTACGTACCCACCCTTTCACGTTGACTGTGGCTCCGAAGTCCGTCTGTCGGAGTACGTCAACCACTTTTGTTCTACCGATCTTTTCCATTTTTTATTCACATTTTTGTTTCCATATATGTATGGAACCGCAAATTTACGATTTACGTTTGAAATAACAGGCATATTTTCCTGCTCAAGCAAATAATAGGGATGAAAAAAGCTATTCCATAGCCGTTGGCTGTACATAAAAAATAAATTCCTGACGTTGTTTCAACCTTCAACATTCCGCCCACATTTACCTCTCACTGTGAGAAACGGCAAATGGAGGACAGGGATTTTCCTTCCGACCACACATTTGGGGCACGACATCCGTACAGAAAGCTATCTCAACGACGGAAACGCGACCATGAAGCCTCACAAAACATGGTCTGCGCTCATCGGGGTATCCGGCCCGTACACTACAACCGGAACGATCCGATCCGCGATTATGTAGACAATGATACCCACGAAGAGCCCCAACCGGGTGAGGCTCCGGCCTGGTGGGGCAATCAACCTGAATCCCGGTTGTTGACCCCACCCCCTAACAACTTCCAGGTGAAGGGACAGAGTTTACCTGTCCGCTGAGCAGACCCGGATGATTATAAAAAATAAGGAGCTGGCAAAAGATCAACTCCTTATCGGGGGGGTATAGACATGGTGTCAGTTTCACCGGAAAAAGAGCTACCTGAAACTCCTTCGGGTTTTCCGCGTGAATGGGTATCAGTGTAAGCAGCCATACAGACAAAGGGCTGTGCGCCCTTTAGCGCACAACCCCGTAGTATCACTTAGTCTTCGTCCATTCTTATTCGAAAGACCCCATCCGCAGGAAGTTTACTTCCTGTTCGGTCAGGTAGCGCCAGTCGCCCCGGCGCAATCCTTTCTTGGTGAGCCCGGCAAAGGATACGCGGTCGAGTCTGATCACTTTGTATCCCAGTGATTCGAAGATACGACGTACGATACGGTTCTTACCGGAGTGGATCTCGATACCTACCTGATTGCGTTTCACGTCATCCACATAACTGATCTCATCGGCGCGGATCACCCCGTCTTCCAGTTCGATCCCTTCGGCGATCTTATCCATATCGGCTTTGGTAATGTTCTTATCTGCCTGTACGTGATAGATCTTTTTCTTGAGGTACTGCGGATGTGTGAGTTTAGAGGTCAGATCTCCGTCATTGGTGAGCAGCAGCACACCGGTTGTATTGCGGTCGAGACGGCCTACGGGATAGATCCGCTCGGTGCAGGCCCCCTTTACCAGATCCATGACTGTATGCCGGTCCTGAGGATCATCGGAAGTCGTCACGCAATTCTTGGGTTTGTTGAGCAATACGTAGATCTTACGTTCCAGGCTCACAGGTGCATCGCGGAATTTCACTTCATCTCCGCGTTTGATCTTGGTACCCAGTTCGGTCACCACTTCTCCGTTCACCGATACTGCTCCGGCAGTGATGAATTCATCTGCTTCGCGGCGGGAACATACTCCCGCGTTGGCGAGGTATTTGTTGAGACGGATGGGTTCGTTGGGATCGACGAACTGTTCCTTGTATTCGATCTGTTTCTTGACGCTGTATTTCGCGTTCGGATCGTACCCGCCTGTGCGTCTTACCGGACGGGAAAATCCCTGCGAACGGCCATCGCCCCCTCCCGGCGTGAAGCGGGGACGTCTGGGGCGGTCGTCTCCTCCCTGACGGTTGTAGCCGCCGGAGTTGCCATAGTTGTTTCCATAGCCGGAGTTTCCGTAATTGTTGGTACGGGGTTTCCAGCCTCCTCCCTGATTGTTTCCATAGCTGTTGGGCCGATACCCACCGGAGCGTTGCTGATCTCCGCCTTCGCGGTTGATGCGCGGACGATAGGGACGATCGCCGCCGTCACGGTTCTGGTAAGAACTTCCGCCTTCCCGGTTCTGGTACGGACGGTTGTAGCCTCCGCCTTCCCGGTTCTGGTAAGAACTTCCGCCGTCACGGTTCTGATACGGACGATTGTAGCCCCCTCCCTGCGGACGGTTGTAGCCTCCACTGCCTTGCGGACGGTTGTAACCTCCTGACGACTGACGATCGCGGTCGTAACCGCCACTCTGCCGGTCATTGCCGTATCTGTTGTAAGACGGGCGGGAAGGACGATCGCCATACGACGGACGGTTGCCATCGCGGTTGTAGTTGTTTTCTCTGTTGTAAGACGGGCGGTTGTACCCACCTTCTCTGTTGTAGTTGCTGTTACCTTCACGGCTGGCGTTCTCTTCCTGAGAGTCTTCGCGCCAAGTTTCATTTTCTGTACTCATCTTTTATTCGAATAAAATTTAACTTATGGGCCTCACGGCCAGTTTTTCAATTGATATTATATTACCTGAAAGGATCAAACCCCTGTATAGGTATGAGGGGTGATGGCTCTCAATTCATTCTTTACTTCTTCATTCACATTCAGTTCTTCGACAAACGTCCGGATAGAGGCCTCTGTGATGGCCTCATGGGTACGGGTCAATGCTTTCAATGCTTCATAGGGTTTGGGGTATCCTTCTCTGCGAAGGATCGTCTGTATGGCTTCCGCTACCACACTCCAGCAATTGTCCAGATCGGCAGCGATGGCAGCTTCGTTGAGCAATAATTTACCCAAGCCTTTGCGTGTACTCTGCATAGCGATCACCGCGTGGGCAAAGGGTACGCCGACGTTGCGAAGCACGGTAGAGTCTGTAAGGTCCCGTTGCAACCGGGATACCGGCAGTTTGGCGGCCAGATGTTCCAGGATGGCATTCGCTATCCCCAGGTTGCCTTCGGCATTCTCAAAATCGATCGGATTCACCTTATGTGGCATCGCGCTCGAACCCACTTCTCCCGCCTTGATCTTCTGTTTGAAATATTCCATGGAGATATACTGCCAGAAGTCGCGGTTCATATCGATCAGGATGGTATGGATACGCTTCATAGCATCAAACACGGCTGCCAGGTGGTCGTAGTTGGATATCTGGGTGGTATACGCTTCACGTCGCAGTCCCAGCTTCGCTTCCACAAAACGATCGCCGAACGCTTTCCAGTCGTACTGCGGATAGGCCGCCTGATGCGCGTTGTAATTGCCTGTAGCGCCTCCGAATTTCGCGGTCAGCGGACAGGCTTTTAATACGCTGAGCTGCTCTCGCAACCGATACACAAACACCTGTACTTCTTTTCCCAGACGGGTAGGAGACGCAGGCTGCCCGTGCGTACGGGCCAGCATGGGAATGTCTGCCCACTCCGTGGCATACCCTTCCAGCCGGGAGATCAGTTCTTCCAGCAACGGAACATAGACGGCCCGCAAGGCTTCTTTAACGGAAAGGGGTACAGAGGTGTTGTTGATGTCCTGCGAAGTCAGCCCGAAATGAATAAATTCTTTGTAAGCGTCTAATCCGCCGATCTTGTCAAACTCTTCTTTGAGGAAATACTCCACTGCTTTTACGTCATGATTGGTTACGCCTTCTATCTCCTTCACCCGCTCGGCATCCGCTTCATTAAACTCCCGGTAGATGGTACGCAACGGATCAAACAACCCCGGATCTACTCCCTGCAACTGTGGCAGGGGCAGTTCGCACAACGCGATAAAGTATTCAATCTCTACCCGTACCCGGTACCTGATCAGGGCATATTCCGAAAAATAAGCCGTGAGTGGTCCGGTCTTGTTCCTGTAACGGCCGTCAATAGGAGAAACAGCTGTGAGAGCATCCAATTTCATGCGTTCGTTCGTTGAGTTACATTGTAGGGTGCAAAAATAACTCTTTTTCCCGGTTATCTCTCATGAAAAGACAGAAAAAAAGATAAAAAGCAGGAGTGCTCCACCCCCGGAAGGCATTCCGCAAAAAAAGGCTCTCCCGGAACGAGAGAACCCTTCTGAATAGGTGGAAACCTGGTTATTCCAGGTAGATGATCACCTGTGCTATGGTAAGTTCATCAGTACCTACCTGATAACTCAGTCGCAACGGCAGATCTTCAGAGGTAAGGAGAGTACCTGCCGGCAGATAGAGCCGAAGTGAATTGAAGTCATTCGTATTCAGCTCAGAGCCGAACTCCTGATCGTCCGATACGATATACTGCTCTTCCGTCAGATTAGTCGGATCTACCGTATATAGGGTCTGACCCGGTACATAGGTTACATGATATTCATATACCGGAATCGTATTTTCTCCTTCGTCCCAACCGGCTTCTGCTACAATGAATGTACCGTCGTTCTCCAGTTGTCCCGTACCTTGAGAAATATACTGTCCGATGGAGACATATCCGGTCTCAGTGATGTAGAAATCTCCTGAGTTCATCTGCAGGAAAGTGGCATACAATGTTCCGGCTACATACAACTGTCCCGTACCGGAAAAGTAGAGGAAGTCGTTGGTGAAGTCGGCCCTTCCGCCTGATAAAATGTAAAGACTGGAATTGCCGTTGATCACCAGCGAGGAATTGGCGGAAGAGTTGATCTGTCCGAAAGGCAGGACCACCACATCAATACCATTCTCAAGGTTCCAGTTCTGTACATCCCAGGTACCTTCTACATACAAAACGATCTTTTCACCGCTGTTGCCGTAATGAGGAAGATTGCCGCTGTAGTTGCCTACAATAATATACTTCTGTCCGGGTTGCAGACTGGTTACTGTAGACACATCAATCGCATCGTCCAGACCTTCGAGATATTCATTCGGAAGATCTATCAACGCGCGGGTACTCACTGTGGTGTCCCCGGCCTGCTGACCGGCTACGAATTCCGACTCTTCCTGACAGGAAGTGACCAACAAGGCTACTGCCAGCAAAGGCAGAGCCAACCATTTACATACATTTGTTCTCATAACTAAACGAATTAAATAAAAAAAAGAAAATATACAAGAGAAAACAGGGAAAAGTACATGGCGGTGATATACGATTTTATGGCATTTCCTGTACATGTTGATATTTACGACATAAAGTAAATAAAAACAACGCAATTTCACAACAAAAATTAAAATAATTTTAAACAAACATTTAACTTTTTCTGTTTCTGCAGATCTATCTGGTATTTTTCCGAATCAGCCTTATCCACCTTTCCTGCCTGTATTAAAAAGTTCTTATAGCGTATAAACCTGCCCGGGAGACTTCCATCCTCCCTCTTTGGCAACGAAATATGCCGTCTTCCTCTCGGATGAAAAGGATTGCCCCTTAAACAACTTACCCCGAGAGGTGTAATATAATTTTTTTTCATCATTTACAGGTAAGTCTGTCAAGCGACGGTTCCCGGCACATACAGGTGGAAAAAAGAGCCGGTATCTTATGTTCCCGCCCTTCTCCGCTTTTACAGCTGAGGGCTCTGGTACAGACCGGCATACAAGAAGGAGGCTGTTTCACCATAAAAAATATGCAGTATGTCCAGGTGCCTGCAGACAGGTTGCTCCATACAGGGCATACTCTTACCGGGAAACGGCAGGGAATCCGTACATAAAATACTGAAAATAAACACAACACATGATCGCAAAGTCCGATTGCGTCAGGGAGCTCATACGACAGAAACATCCTTATATTCCCCATTCTATATATCTGCTGTGTATAAAGTATTCTGTTTACAAGGATCTGTAGCGCTACAGGCACGTTAGATGTCGGGTAACTCTGTTCATTTTCGCTGAAGGCCGTTGAGCCTCTGGTCCACTACACAGGTCTGAACGGATGCCGTTGACTGTCTGGCTGATCGCGTCGATCTGTGATTAAGAACTCAGATCTTCCCTTTTTACTTCAAAAAATCACAGACGGTTACCTATCAAAAAAGAAGCCATCTCCTTACCTGGAGACAGCTTCCTTCAAAAACCGGATATGAAATAACTACTGTTGCCTGATATCTATGTGTACCTCCTGATCACTGTTCAGGTCTATTTCTACCTGTCTGGAACAATAGGAGATAAAATCTACGGTAACTTCATATTTCCCTTTTCTGAGTTGCGGGATGTTGAAATTGCCCTGAAAATCGGTATAGTATTTTTTACCTTCGATGGTAACACTGGCACCGGAAAGTGCTTCCTGACCCTGCGGATCATACACGGTTCCTTTCAGTGAATAGACCGCGATCTCATTTTCGTTCTCATTTTCGGTCCTGTTCTCTTTTTCTCTGTTTACGGCGTTTACACTCAGTAAACCCCAAACAGATACCATCATAAACAATGCTACTTTTTTCATATGATTTGAATCTATGTGATTTCTTTTTGACGATACAAAGATCGCATCCGGAAATTACAGAACAATTACATTGTTTTTACAAGCTGATTAATATTCCATTTCAGATACCAGATGCCCTTCTTCGTCCCACATTCTCCAGCGTCCGACGCGTCTGCCGTTCTGATAATACATTTCATAGAGCTTTACTCCTTTCTCACTCCATACCACCCATCTGCCGTCTTTCCTGCCATTCCGGTATTCGGCATGTGATAAGAGCGTACCCGCAGGCGAATAAGTACGCCAGGTGCCGTGGTGAATACCCGCTTTGTAGGAGCGGATCTCCTCGATCTTCCCGTCCGGCAGGTAGATCACATAAGTGCCTTCGGGTTTGCCTCTGCGGATAAAGATCTCCATTTTGAGCTCTCCGTCGGGATAGAATTCTTTGTAATCTCCGGTATAGATGTTCTGTTGCTCTTTGTCGCTGTAATAGATACCGTCGATATAATAGACTTTTACATTTTCCTGTGCATACCCTCCCGCAAAGCCGGTCAGGAAAAGGCATGTGATAATGATATATCTTTTCATTTTCGTCTGTTTTTATTTAAATATGTCCCAACGCAATCCGATCTGTCCTTTCACTCCGTACCACTCGCAGCTGGTAAGTCTGCGGCTGTCTCCCATAAACTGTTTGAGCGGTTCGTTGGTGAGGTTGTTCATTTCCAGGAACACCTTGACCTTGTCACTGAGATCTACCGTAGCCGAGGCATCTACCGTAAAGTTACTGGCTGTCCAGATATAATAATCGGGACCTAAGTTCTGGTTGATGGTTGCCACTGATTTTCCGCGGTAATTTCCGGCAAGCCTTACCATCACCCGGCTTTTCTCATAGAACAGAATGATATTGGCCATATTCTTAGACTGGTCGGGAAGGGTAGATTGGTCTCTGACCGCCGTACCGTCCGAAAGGTTGCGGGGTACCTTCACCCGACTGTCGATAAATGTATAGTTGACTTCCGCACCCAGACCACCCAGGAATCCGG
>Ga0192264_1084_pt1 | contig 23851 bp, 19 predicted proteins | sample Koala_Koa23_J3_FD_131267 | JGI IMG/M metagenome (GOLD analysis project Ga0192264, IMG submission 131267) | Enriched cells from koala feces incubated with labeled cellulose particles, San Francisco Zoo, California, United States - Koala_Koa2-3_J3 ... | reverse complement strand
CTCCGTTCCAGAGTTCCCAGATGGTAGTGGCTCCCCGGGCGACCATATATCCCCAGCCAGGGTAGTTGGTATGGTGTGCCAGTACGTACGCGACATCCGGGCGACCCATCCGCGCGAGTTCGCGCATGAGCCATTGCATACCGATGATCCCGGAGGAGATCGTCACCTCACTGTAACCTACCGTCTTGCCGATGATATTTTTCCGTGTACGTTCGGTATGTTCTTCCGGGACCATATCGAAGGCCAGGGGCAGCAGGTTGGAAGTCACTGTATTGTTGCCATAATACCGGGCTTCTCTGTTCCAGAAGGTCTGGTGAAAACTTTCTTTGACTTTTTCGGCCAGCAGGTCGAACTCAACGGCTTCGTGTTCCAGGGATTGCAGGCGGGCAAACTTGCTCAGGTATCTCAGCATCTTGTAATAATAGGCGGTAGCGATCAGTTTGCTGTCTGTGACGCGGGAAGGATCTTTGGCATGGATCAGTTCCGGAGACTCCGGTGGCATGCACCAATCTCCGTAGCGATCACGGGTGAGGATATACTCGTTGTTCATATATTCTTCACGCATGTGCTGCATCCATCGCTTCATGGCTTCGTAGTTCTTCTCTATGGGGCGCAGGTTGCCGTATTGCTCATACAGGATGTCACAGATGATCAGCAGGCTGGCGGGCCAGGTCATGTTGTCACTGTAGTAGTTCCAGTATACCGGTGCCACATCGGGAAGTGCCCCGTCGTCGCGCTGTGATTCGCGGATATCATCCATCCATTTGGCATACAGGGGGCCACACTCCATGAAGAAGGTTTCTCCAAGTACTCCCATGCCCCGGTCGCCGGTCCAAGGTTGTCGCTCGTCGCGTTGCGGGCAGTCGACTGGCATTCCTTTGTAATTGCCACGTATGCCCCACCAGGCATTTTTCAATACCTGATTGAGTATGGTGTTGTCCGATTCGAACGTGCCGGTCAGAGGCATATCGTCATTGACTACCTCGCCGGTGAAGTGCTCCGGATCGAATGTTCCGGGATAGCCGCTGATCTCTACATACCGGAAGCCGTGATAGGTGAACCGGGGAGCCCACTCTTCCACCCCTTCTCCTTTAAGGATATAGCGGTCGGTTACCAGCGCTTCGCGCAGGTTTTCCAGAGAAAGTTCACCGTTGTCCTGAAGCAGTTCGGCAAATCTCAGCCGGACGGTATCACCTGCATGGCCCTGTACGCGGAAGCGTATCCAGCCTACCATGTTCTGTCCCATATCCAGAATGTATCTGCCTTCTTCCAGGCGGTGGGCAGCTACGGGTTTGATACGATCTACTACCCGCATGCCGGGCATCATCTGTGCCCGCAGGGAACCGGTCGGAGGGTTGGAGCGGATGGCATCCATCCAGTGACTATCGTTGTATCCGGCTTCTGTCCATCCGGTAAGTTCTTTGCGCGCGTCATAGTCCTCTCCGTCGTATTCGTTGTTGCTGCGGATCGGACCATCGGCTGTCATTTTCCAGTCTGTATGGGTTGCTACAGTTTCCCGGGTACCGTCGGTGTATTCGACGATCAGGTTCATACGTACTTTGGGATAACCGTATGTATTGATCTTGTATTGTTTGTAATACTGGCGCATGGTGTAGTAGCGTCCGTTGCCCAGGATGATACCTACCGCGTTGTTTTCTCCTGTACGGAGGAGATCGGTGACATCGTAACTGTTGTACAGTTGCGTCCGCTGGTAATTGGTTGGCGCGGGAGTAAGTACCAGATCGCCTACCCGCTGACCGTTGAGATACATCTCATAGAGGCCGAGTCCGCAGATATGGACCGTTGCCCGGAGTATTTCTTTTCCGATGGGAAATTCTTTGCGCAGGTAGCGGGCCGACAGGCGGGAATACTGTGATTCTTCGTCCCATGGCATGGCTCTGTCGAGTCCGATCCAGCGTCCCTTCCACCGGATCTCTCCCATAGGACCCATTCCCCAGAAAGCCGTTTCGCTCCAGGCACTGCTTCCGTGGTTGGTTGTTATCTTTACTCTCCAGTAATAGCGTTGAGTGGGGCGTAGATCCGCACCAGCGTAAGCGATCCATACCGATTGGGAAGAATTCACTTCTCCGGAATCCCAGATGTCTGCCTGATCGCTGTATAGCTTTTCCGGAGTGGAAGCTACTTGTATGTGGTAGGAGGTTTGTCGAATGCCTCGTCCGTTCCCGGTGATGCGCCAGCTTAGTCGGGGCAGGGTAGTGTCTATGCCCAGCGGCTTGGTAAGTTGTTCGGTACGCAGGTCGGTCACTGAAACGGAAACACCCCATGCGACTTCCGTCAGGAAGAAGCACAGGGTGAGTATGGTTATGTATCTTTTCATACCTGTGAGGATGCGGAATAATACTCCGTTGTTACGATTGAAATTACGAGTGTATCTGTAGCACCATCAGGTAGATACCCCGGTTTGCGTCTTCACTATATGTGTAAATTAAAAATTCATCGTTGTTCCTTTGCTATCAATCGTTTCGTAGGAGTTTCCGTCTATCCGGATGTCTTTCGAACTTCTGATCCGGAGTTCCGGTCCGCCTTTCCGGGTCTCGATCCGGATATTTTCCAGTACTACGCCTTCCGCCTGACTGATTACTACGCCTTCTGCCGCGTCGGAGATCACTACGTCTTTCACTGTTACGTTGGTGATGGGCATTTCGGGCAGACCGTTGAAGAACATGGCGCGTCCCGATCCTTTGCAGTTGACATTGGAGATATGGATATCGCGGAATGCCGGAGTCTCTTCCGTTACAGGGATGGCTGGCTGTTCCCGGGCATCTTTTTCATCATCGGTTACTTCATCGGGGGCTTTACCTCCGTAGAAGAGATCGAAAAGCAAGGGCTCGTTAGGGATGTCGATCATCTGTATGTTCTCGATATAGATACCTTCTACTACACCGCCACGTCCGCGGGTACTTTTGAAACGCAGACCCACGTCTGTTCCCAGGAAGGTGCAATCGGCTACGTATACATTCCTGACACCGCCTGACATTTCACTACCTACCACAAAACCACCGTGCCCGTGCAGTACGATATTGTTGCGCACAATCACATTCTCACAAGGGATACCGCGTTCGCGGCCGTCTTTGTCTTTGCCCGATTTGATACAGATGGCATCGTCTCCGGCATCGAAAAGACAATTGATCACTAACGCGTTCTTGCAGGATTCCAGGTCTAAGGCGTCACCGTTCTGTGAGTACCAGGGGTTAAACACTTTCACGTCGTTCAGTGTGATATCTTCACACATCAGCGGGTGCAGACACCAGCTGGGTGAGTTCTTGAAGGTAGCTCCTTCGAGAAGTACTTTTTGCAATTGATAAAACTCAGCAGTACCGGACGTAACCACGGACGAATCTCTGCCCACTCTTCATCGGTCTCTATACCTTCCGGGTTGTTGAAGTCTTTGGTTGCCAACGCGCCTTTCAGCGCGCCGGGGGTCGGATGCCATATGTCATTGTCTACCACACCACCCGACTTCACTAATTTGCTCCACTGCGAGTTGGTCATTTTGTTTTTCTTTACCGGACGCCAGCTGTCGCCCGCGCCGTCGAATACTCCATACCCGGTGATGGCTATGTTTTCCGCATTATTGGCCCACAGGGGAGACTGGCAGCGACGGGTATTAAGCCCTTCGAAAGAGGTTTCGATGATAGGATAAGCGTCGAAATCGTCGGTAAAAAGTATCAGTGAGTTGTGTTCCGTATAGAGATTTACGTTGCTCAGGATCTGTATGGGACCGGTGTACCAGAGTCCGGCGGGGATAATTACTTTTCCGCCCCCTTTTTCATGGACATGCGCGATGGCTTGGTTGATCGCTTCCGTATTGAGGGTCACCCCGTCGCTTACGGCTCCGAAGTCGGCAATAGATACGGAATAGTCTGCAAAGACGGGTTGTTTTACCCGGGGCATATCGAAGGGTATGTTGGTATAGACCGATTCGTCTATGGAACTGCTTGTGGTTTGTGCCTGCACATTTCCACAGTTTCCGAGGAATATAGGGGTACAAATAGTTCCCAGCAATAAGATGTTTTTTAAAAGTGTGTTCATCCGTTGGTGAATTCTTGTTGGGTTAATAATTTATATTTTTGTTGTTATATCTCTTCAATAATGTGTTTCTTCTTTCAGAGGAGAAACGGAGGCGGGAGGATTCTTCAAAGGTTTATTATTTCTTCGCAAACGACTCTCCCGAGCCATCTGCGAGAAATAATAAGATTCATGTTAACCTAATTCTAACCTTAAATAAATATTATGAAAAAACCTCTTAATTATCGATTGCAAATATAGGGGAGGGGTACTAAGAATATGTGGACTATTTGTTGGAATAGGTGGATTTTTTGTTGATTTGTTCTTTTCCCGGTCGGTTTCCGAACAATTTATACATAAAGTTCCTATCTTTGCGCCCTCATTTTAACGAATCACAAGGTATGAGTTACAATTTATTAAAAGGAAAAAAGGGATTATATTCGGGGCACTGAATGATCAGTCGATTGCCTGGAAGGTGGCTGAAAAAGCAGTGGAGCAGGGAGCAACGATCACATTATCAAATACACCGGTGGCGGTGCGCATGGGAGAGGTATCGGCATTGTCTGAAAAACTGAATTGTGAGGTGATCCCGGCCGACGCAACAAGTGTGGAGGACCTGCAGGAGGTGTTCCGCCGGTCGATGGAGGTGTTGGGCGGACCGGTTGATTTCATTCTTCACTCGATCGGGATGTCTCCGAATGTACGTAAGAAGCGTACGTATGACGATCTGGACTATGATATGCTGGATAAGACGCTGGATATTTCGGCTGTCTCTTTCCATAAAATGATCCAGACTGCCAAGAAGATGAACGCGGTGGCACAGTATGGTTCGATCCTGGCTTTGAGCTATGTGGCTGCTCAGCGTACTTTTTATGGTTACAACGACATGGCAGATGCGAAGGCGTTGCTGGAGTCGATCGCGCGTAGTTTCGGTTATATCTACGGCAGAGAAAATCAGGTACGTGTAAATACCATTTCACAATCACCTACCCTGACTACTGCCGGGGCGGGAGTGAAGGGAATGGATAAATTGTTCGATTTCGCCAACCGGATGTCTCCTTTAGGAAATGCTTCGGCGGAGGAGTGCGCGGACTACTGTGTCCTGATGTTCTCTGATCTGACCCGTAAGGTGACGATGCAGAATCTCTATCATGACGGTGGATTTTCCAGTGTGGGGATGAGCCTGCGGGCTATGGCTACCTATGAAAAGGGATTGGATGAATACAAGGATGAACACGGGAATATTATCTATGGATAAAATTCTGGGACACGAGAATACAAGAACGAAAGAAGAATTTCAGGAAGTCCGGATGGCTTCGGGATACGTTTGATCACAGGTCAGGTAAATTGGGATTCTTTTGTTTTTCTGTTCGTATGTCTGAAATTTTACGATTGAAAATACAGGTCTTTGTGAACAGGGGATTTTCACGTACAGACACAGAGCAGATCGATCTTCTCACTGCAAAAATCAAGAATCTGAAAAATAGACCAATTTTGGTAACCAAACTGCCCCGATTTGGTTACCATTTTTTTGGAATGGTTACTAATAGACCAATCCGGTGTGCGGGGAAGTCTGGCTTTTTCCGGAAAGAATGAGTTCCGGAACTGGTTGAACCGAAAAAAAGATGTTACTTTGTCAAACAGATGGAGACACAGTCTGTTCTTTCCGATCCGATGGTGTCTGTATAATATAAATAGGTATATATGGAAACAGCTTTGTATCTCGTCCCGGTGCTGCTGGGCGACACCGATCCGGAACGGGTGTTACCTGCCTGGAATCGGGAGGTGATCTTGTCGGTCAAACACTTTATTGTAGAGGATGTGCGTTCGGCACGTCGTTTCCTGAAAAAGATGGACCGTGAGATAGATATTGATTCGTTGACCTTTTATACGTTGAACAAATATACTTCTCCGGAAGAGATCTCCGGTTTTCTGACACCTCTGGAACAGGGGTTTTCCATGGGGGTGATCTCCGAGGCGGGATGTCCGGCCATTGCCGATCCGGGAGCGGATGTGGTGGCCCTGGCGCAGTGTAAAGGGATGAAGGTGGTGCCTTTGGTAGGGCCTTCTTCTATTTTACTGGCTGTGATGGGATCAGGCTTCAACGGACAAAGTTTTGCTTTCCATGGCTATCTGCCTATCGAGCCGGGAGAACGGACGAAGCGGTTGAAGCAACTGGAACAGCGGATGCTGACTGAAGATCAGACACAACTTTTTATCGAAACGCCTTATCGTAATCAGAAAATGATCGGGGAGATCTTACGTACCTGTCGTCCTCAGACAAAGCTTTGTATTGCTGCCGGACTCACCTGTGAGGGGGAGTATATCCGTACCCGGACAGTGAAAGAGTGGCAGAAAAAGGGCATACCGGACCTTACGAAGGTTCCTTGTATATTTCTCTTATATAAATGATCTCTTTGAGGTGATCGTATTCCTGTTCGAACAGATCACTGAAAAAGTCCTGTCCGATGTTCTGGTCGATCTGGTGCAGGGTCCATAACTTCCCTCCCTCAAATCCGGCGTGGTCGAGCAGAGTGTCGTCGTCAATTTCTACCACAAACAGGTAGATCAGCCGGTTGGTCTCCGGACTGCGGTAATGATGTTTCAGACTGAAAGCAGGTAACAGGCAAAGGCCCGGAAAGTGTTTCTGCAGGAGACGGTTGGCTCCTTCGGTTACTTTTTCGTTGAATCCCAGGTAATCCTTCCAGAGGAATGTCTGTTTTCCCTTGTTCCACTACCCGGTTGGCCGGGCGTTTGCTCAGATAGAGCATACCCTGAGAAAGTACGGCAATGCGGATGACCGGATTGATATACAGGTTCTTGTAGGTGGAGACATCTGATACTAAGGTGCGTCCGATAACATCGCCTTTGGTATTGACAATGGGGATGTATTCTTGTTTGGAAACTACGTGGTTGAAATAGTAGATTCCGATCTGGTTGAGTAAAATAGCGATGATCAGTATGCTGGGAGGAATGATACGGAACAGGATCCAGCTGACGAATTCATTCCATGGATACAGAAAAGGTATGGAGATGAGGATAAGGATCAGATGGATCATCATCAGCATCAGGGTGATGCGGGCGGATACGAGGGCCGACTCTACACTTTGTGTGATGCGGGGGCGGTTGCAGTTCTTTTTCTTTTCCAGGTAATGGCTGACCAGGCGCTGGTGCGTCAGATAGAAGAAAAGCAACGGAATGCCTACCCCTATTTCCAGCAGTACGGGTAAGTCGTGATCCGGAAGGCTGAAACCGGGAATAAGTTCTATGATGGCCAGTACGATCAGCAGGGTAGAAGAGAGAAAAAGTATGTAATTGGGTAGTCCTGTAACCTTCCGGAAGGCCGAACGTTGCATATACAACAGACAGGTAGCTGCTCCTATGTAGGTGGCAAATGCTTCCGGGAGGAATTCACATAACAGCATGGTGACAATGACCGGGAGGAATCCCAGTGACATATTGTAAGCTGAAGTGAGCGCGCGTTTATTACTCATGTTTTTCCAAACCTGTTTTCTATAAAACAAATGAGATGTTAATTAAGTTCTTAATTTTATTAGAATGAGCTGTATCGGTTTGCAAATGATCGTTTTAAAGGAGAAATCTCCCTCTTTTCCTGTTGTTCTCCGAAAATGTGTTTTCCGTATCTTTAGGCGGTTGTTTTCTTTTCGTCGGGTTGCCTGCGTGCAAAGCATTTTTCAATTGTACCATGTTACGTCGTCCATCTTCTGGTGTGTTTCTCCGCATGGTAGGAAGAACGTACCAGAGGGCCGCTTTCTACCTGTGTAAAGCCTTTTTTCAGGGCTGTATGCCGGTATTCATCGAATTGCCGGGGGGTGATGTATGCGGCTACTTCGTAATGTTTTCGCGAAGGTTGCAGGTACTGTCCCAGGGTGAGTATAGTGCATCCGGCTTCTCTCAGATCGTCCATGACCTCTTCTACTTCGTCGGGTGATTCTCCCAGTCCTACCATTAGTCCCGATTTGGCAACGATACCTGCTGCTGCAATCTGACGGATGACGGTCAGGCTCTGTTCGTAGCGGGCGGCAGAGCGTACTATCGGCGTAAGACGACGTACGGTCTCCATGTTATGGGAAATGATCTCCGGACGGGTATCGGTGATCTGACGGATCAGATCCGGTCGTCCCTGAAAATCAGGGATAAGTATTTCCAGTGTGATGTCGGGATTTATCTGCCGGATAGCTTGTAGTACGGTTACCCAATGCGCGGCTCCGAGATCGGGCAGATCGTCACGGTCTACGGAGGTGATCACGGCATGGGTCAACTTCATGAGACGGATCGATTCGGCTACTTGTATAGGCTCATCGGGATCCAGAGGCAGCGGCCGGCCGGTAGCTGTGTTGCAGAATTTGCAGTTACGGGTACAGATGTCACCGGCAATCAGGAACGTCGCCGTACCCCTTCCCCAACACTCGCCCTGGTTGGGACAACGTCCGCTGCTACAGATCGTATGCAGGCCGTGTGAGTCGACAATGCGTTTGGTCTCTGTGTAGCGTTCGTTGGCAGTGATATCTATTTTGAGCCACTCCGGCTTTCGGGGTCTTTGGTGCATTTTTCGGGTAGTATTGTTTCTAAAATATATAAGGGTCCGGATGTAAACACGAAGTGATGATTTACGATCTGACTATTTACAATTGGAAAGACAAATATTCTGATGTAGTTATTCACCTGTAAATGTATATTTGTTTTTCTACCCTATACATATTCTTTTTCTTTTTTGTTCTTATGTTCTTTTGTCTATTTATGGGGCAGAAGAACATAAGACGGAAGATAAAATGTGTCAGATGAAGTAAATAGTAATTCAAATCGTACATCCGTACATCGTAAATAGCTTTGTCTTACAGGTTGTGCCGGAAGAAATCCGTCAGTCTGGTAAACAGGTGATGCCGGGTATTTCCACCGTAGATACCGTGGTTGCGGTTGGTATAGAGCTGCATTTCGAACTGCTTGTCTGCCTGTACCAGGGCTTCACTGTATTCGATGGTATTTTGTAGGTGTACGTTGTCGTCGGCTGTTCCGTGTACCAGCAGCAGACGACCCTGGAGTTGGGAGGCGCGGCTGAAAGCAGAAGCGGCTTTGTAGCCTTCAAAGTTTTCACGGGGAGTGCGCATGTAGCGTTCGCCATAGATCGTATCGTAATATTTCCAGTCTGTAACCGGGGCTACCGCCACACCCGCTTTGAATACGGGAGTACCTTCGCTCATACTCATGAGGGTCATGTATCCTCCGTAGCTCCATCCCCAGATACCGATGCGGTCTTTGTCTACATACGGCTGACGACCCATATACAGGGCCGTTTCTACCTGATCTTTGGATTCTTTGTCACCCAGATTGAGGTAGGTGGTTTTGGTAAATTCCGCGCCCCGTCCGCCGGTGCCTCGTCCGTCTACACATACGATGAGGTATCCTTGTGAAGCCATGTAGGTGTCCCAGCCGATGCCGCGGTCGCCTCCTATGTTCCAGCGATCGGCCACTTCCTGGCTGCCTGGTCCACTGTACTGGTACATGATCACCGGATATTTTTTTGAACTGCTGAAGTCTGTAGGTTTCATCATCCATCCGTTGAGTTCCGTACCTGCGGAGGTGGTAAAGGTGAAGAATTCTTTTTCCGGCAGTTCGTAACGGGTCAGTGTCTCTTTCAGGCGATCGTTGGTCAGCAAGGTAGCCAGTTGTTTGCCGGTGTTATCGTGGATAGTTACCGTCGGCGGGGTATGTACGCTGGAATAGGTGTTGATATATTGCTTCATCGACTTGCTGACCAAAGCCTGGTGGGTGCCTTCCTGCTGGGAGAGTCGGGTTTTTTGTCCTTTCCGGTCTATTTTATATACAGCGCGGCGCAGCGGACTTTCTTCATTACTTTCGTAATAGAATGCGTTGTCTGCCGGGTCCCATCCTAAGAACCGCTTCACTTCCCAGGGACCGGAAGTGACCTGCTTGACGAGGCTGCCTCCTATGCTGTACCAATAGAGGTGAGTATAGCCGTCGCGTTCGCTGAGGAAACTGAAATGGTCGGGGTAGAATCTGATGTTGTCAAATACATCGTCATTGATATAATAAGGGCTTTCGTCTCTGACGATCAGCTTGCATACGGTAGAGCGGGGATTGGCAAAGTAGAGATCAAACCGGTTCTGATGCCGGTTCAGTGTCATGATAGCCAGCTTCTCGGGATCTTGTGTGAAACGGATACGCGGGATATAGCCGTCTGTGTCTAAAGGAAGATCTACCTTACGTATCACCCGGGTCTGGATATCGAATGTATGTACCGATACCTTGGCATTGCGTTCACCTGTTTTGGGATATTTGTAGGTATATTCTCCGGGATAGGTGTCGAACGGAGTCAGGTGAGGCTGTTGTCCGGCATACACCTGGAAAGAAAAAGCGGGTACTTCACTCTCGTCGAACCGGATGAAAGCCAGCATACGGTTGTCCGGACTGAATTCCATTGCCCGGTTGAAACTGAATTCCTCTTCGTATACCCAGTCGGGAACACCGTTGATGATCTCATTGGCTTTGCCGTCTTCTGTCACCTGTGATTCGCTGTTGCCAAACATGATCTTGATCAGGTGTATGTTGTTATCGCGCACAAAAGCGATCAGATTACCGTCCGGAGAGAATACCGGCGATTGCTGAGGACCACCGTCTGAAAGAGGCTCTACCACATTACGGCGCAACGTATATATATAATATACGGCAGTAGAAGAATGACGGTAGATGGGAGTGGTCTCTGTAGCGATCAGCAATTTGCTGTCGTCCGGAGACAGGATATAACTGTCGAACTTCTTGAAGGTACAATCACGCGCGGTGGATACATCGAAGATCACCTCCACCATTTTTCCGGTGCGGAAAGCGTATTTAATGATCTGTGTACCTTCTTCATTCATTTGTGTGTAGTGTTCTCCGTCGTTCATGGGTACAATGCCGCGAAGGGTTTCCGGACGGAAGATGCCGGAAGTAATTTCTTTCAGGTCCAGCGGACGTTTGGTCTGTGCGATAGTCATCAGACTACACAGGCAGAATAACAGGTATAAACTCACATGTTTCATAGGTACAAATTTTATTTTTCACACTGACGTCATATGCGACTTACGGTTTGTGCACATCACCTTTTCCTATACAAAACGCCTGCGTTCAACATAGCCTGAGTGAATTTTGTGTCTGTTTTCACTTATATGGCGTCCGAGGAGTAGAGTATAGCAGGCTCGTTTCATATAGCGATCGCTTGGATTGTTTTTATTTTCTCTGTTTACAAACGGTTATCTCTGCAAATGTAGGAAAAATACGTTAATCCGGCGGAGTATACAGGAGGATTTTCCTGTAAGGCGATAGTTCTTTCTGTCGGAAAAGGAGAAAAGTGCCCAGGGACGGGTTGGATAAAGAGACACGGAGTCGGACTGAGTCTGCCTTTACGGGAAATCAGGTCTGTTTTAGGGGCCGGCTCCGGACCCCTTTTACGGAGGTATCCGGAATCCGGAGTTCAGATGTTTTTACGGACTGTGGCAGGTTATAGAGATAAAAAAGCCCGTCTTTATCCGGTGAGGAGACGGGCTGTGTGTGAAAAGTTAATAGATAGACAAGGCCGGTAGGAGGGGGGTTACAGGCACTTTACTTTTTTCTGATATTCGGCGATGGCCGCGTCTAAGCGTTCGCGGGCGGTTGTATCGCCGGGGACATTGTGAGAGGGATGGATGTATAGCTGTACGCCACGGTCGGCCAGGATTTCTGCCACGGTAGTGATGGTGAGCCATACCATAGTCACAAATCCCAGTGTAGAGAGGGGGCCTACTTTGTCGAAGTGGTTTTTCAACGGTACGGAGGCATCTACCAGGGGTACACAGGAGTCTACCACGATATCGGCAATGTCGAAAAGCGTCTTCCCGGAAGAATGGCGGGTCGTTTCGCCTGCTGATTCACCTGCCGAACCGTATACGATCACTTTCATTCCTTTTCTTTTGGCTTCTAAGGCTACGTCGATATTCACGGCATTGATACCTGTATGTGAGAATATCCAGATACAGTCTCTGGAATCGAAATCGTAGTTCTTCATGATCTCAGTACCGTATCCTTCGGCGCGTTCCAGATAAAGGAACTGATGGATACCCATCTGACCGATGATCTGGGTAAAGAAGGTAAGAGGCAGTTCGCACAAAGGATGGAAACCTACGAAGCTGCCGATCCGCGGATACATCTCTTCCACAGGGATCGTCGCATGTCCGCAGCCAAAGGTATGTACCCATCTGTCGGCTTCAATAGAATCTGCCATGACGGTGGCAGCTTCTCTGATCTTTTCCAATTGTGTCTCTTTGATCTTTTCCATAACGCCATGGGCGTTTTCTAACCATTGTAATGCTAACATGAGTCTTTTGATTTAATTTGTAATTATTTATTTGTTTGTTTGGGTGTTGAAATGTATCTGAAAAGTGACAACATCAGTGCGATAGCGATCAGCATGGTATACGGATAGGTTTGTATACCGAAATGCTGGGAGAGTTGTCCGGTTAGTTGATTGAGTAACGTGTTGCCGGTAAGGGCTATGACCAATGCTACACTGAATGCCGTGCCGGACAGGGCAGGATAGTGCCCGCCGATAATACTTAGTATCACCGGGAAGGTAGAAGCCAGTCCTGTACCGATCAGCACCATACCGGTAGCTGCCCGCGTGAACCCCGGTGAGAAGAGCAGCAGGGCAAAACCTGTTGCAGCGATCAGCAGGCTACTTTGCAGAACAGTTTCTGATCTAAGCTTGCGGAAAAGACCTACTAATATAAAGCGCGCGGCAGTGAGTCCGGCCACCATACAGGTGAGTATCACCAATGCTTGTTCCGCGGTGAGGGAAGTGGTCTGACTGAGATAAAGAGTGGTCCAGTTGTTGCACACTCCTTCGATCCCGCTCTGAAAGAAGAGGATGAAGCTGAGCAGCAACAGACTTTTCCGGCGTAGCAATCCCAGTCCTTCCCGGACCGGAAATCCTTGCGGTTGTTTGGGAGCTGGGAAGCGGATGGGCAGACACAACAGGATACACAGTGCCAGAACCGCTCCGGTACCTTGCAGGATGGTCTCAAACGAGTAGTGTCTGGACAGGGTGCTCAGAAGTACCGGGATACCCAGAGCACCAATTCCGTAAAAAGCACCTAACAGACTAAGTCGGGAGCCTTTTTCCTGTTCGTCGGATATGTCGGCCACTAAGGCGTTGGTCTCTCCGTTGAGGATACCCCCGCCGGTCCCTATGCAGGCGATAGAGAGTTGGAGCAGGTGGATGTGTGTGAAGCAGGCGATCCCTTGCAATCCCAGTAATACCACTAAGCAACTTAGCAACAGCAGTATCTTGTGGCCAAAGCGATCTGCGATCGGACCGAACAGCAGGGAGCCTGTCAGCAGTCCGAGGGGCAGAAAGGTGACTAAGCTACCTGCCTGTAGGTTGTTCAGTTCAAGTTTGGCTGTCAGGGAAGGCAGTACCGCGCCTAACGTGATCATGGATATGCCGAAGAAAGACATTCCGATGCAGGCAGCCGTGAAGACCAGGTTCTTACTGTATGTTTGCATCGATCTGTTTTTTTTAGGATGAGATAGGCAGCACCGATCAGCCCGGCATTGCCTGATAACTGAGACGGAACGAACTCTACCTGGCGGATGCTCAGGGGTTGTGACCATTTGCAGGCTTCCTGGTAGATGGCTTCAATGAACCGGGTAGCCGGGCCGAAGACCCCGCCTCCCCAGATGATCTTTTGCGGATTGAGCAGGCTTACCAGATTGGCCGATCCCATGCCCCACATCTCTACCGCTTTGTCAAGTATGGCCGTTGCTATAGGGTCGTCTTCGTTGTAGGCCGCGAATACATCGTGCGCGTTGATGCGGGTGATGGGTTTTTGGCGCAACTTGCCCCGATACGTTTTGTCTGCACGGACTGCGTCACGGGCCCGGGCGCCTATCCCATTACCGGAAGCGTAGTATTCGAAACATCCGCAGGCATCGTAATTCCGTGTATAGGGAGGCTGAAGAGCCATCCATCCGGTAGCACCGATGATGTTGCCGGCTCCGTGAAGTACCCGGTTATCGATGATGATACCGCCTCCTATACCGGTACCTACTGCTAAGAAGATGGCACTGTGGCAGGATTTGGCCGCTCCCTGCCACATCTCTCCGTACATATAACAAGTACGGTCGCTGTCGATACAGATCTCCACATCAGGATCCGGAATACATGTGCGTAACTCTTCCATCAGCGGATAGTTGTCCCATCCCGGAATATTCGGTGCCCATACCAGGCCCGTTTGTGAATCTACAATACCAGGTATACATATCCCGATGCCTTCAATCGGGATTTTACTTCTGCGGGCGGTGGTCAGGTGACGGGACAGAATCTCTGTAATCAGCTGGCCTACTTCCCGGCCTGTACGGCCTTTCAGAAGTCTGCGGCGATGGAAGATAAGGGTGCCATCTTCAAAGAAAATAGCACTTGCTATTTTAGTTCCTCCTATGTCCAATGCTATTGTTGCCATGGTATTAAGTTCAGGGGGTGCATTTGTTTAAGGTCGACATAGCTGTAATTCATTATTCGTGGAAATTCCGGACAGCTACTTGGAACAAAGCTAAGAATTAAATTCTTATTTCCTGCTTGCAGTGGGAAGAAATAGTATCTAAATAAAGTTTCAGACCATAAAAATATGTTTAATTATATGATAGGATCCGATACGGTTTATTTGGTGTTTCGTTTATTGACAGGGGTTAGGCGTTTGTGTAGGACTGAAGTGTAATTTTGTTTTTGTGTTTATTAACAAATCTATTGTATGCCGGGGCATTTTGATCACCAGGTGGTAAATAGCGAGGAAAATCGTATCTTTGGCTGATTAAAACAATGTGTGGATGGATACACTTCTTTATAATGACTTTACTACTTTCCTGAAAGGATACTTTCCGTATAAGGTGCAGAAGATCTCTCTGAATGCCGGGTTCACCTGTCCCAACCGGGATGGTACCAAAGGATTCGGGGGGTGTACTTATTGCAACAATCAGACCTTTAATCCCGGATATTGCCGTACGGAAAAGTCTGTCACTATTCAATTGGAGGAGGGCAAACGTTTTTTTGCCTGGAAGTATCCGGATATGAAATACTTAGCCTATTTTCAGGCATATACTAACACGTATGGTGAACTGGAATTACTTTGCCGGAACTATGAAGAGGCGCTGGCTGTGGAGGGAGTTGTGGGTCTGGTGATCGGTACCCGCCCCGATTGTATGCCGGAAGCCTTGCTGGACTATCTGGAAGAGATCTGTAAAACCCATTTTCTATTGGTGGAGTATGGAATAGAGAGTACTTCCGACCAGACTTTGCAACGCATCAATCGCGGACATACATTTGCCGATACCTGCCAGGCGGTGGAGCAGACTGCGGCACGAGGTATACCGACGGGTGGACATGTGATCCTGGGATTGCCCGGAGAGACACGGAAAGAGATCGCGCAGCAGGCAGTCGCTATTTCTCACCTGCCATTGACTACACTCAAAATGCACCAGTTGCAACTGATCCGGGGTACTCGTATGGCTCGGGAATATGAAACGATGCCTGAAGATTTTTATTTGTTTGATCTGAATGACTATATAGAGGTGGTCATAGATTATGTGGAGCGTCTTCGGCCGGGTATGGTCTTAGAGCGGTTTGTATCTCAGTCTCCTGCCGATCTATTGATTGCTCCGGACTGGGGATTGAAGAATTATGAATTTGTGGCAAAGCTCCGCAAACGTATGGCAGAGCGAGAGACTTTTCAGGGCAGATTTTATGTACCGCAAGGATAGGATTGGTTTTTATAAGAGTTGGGCTTGTAGGGATACCATAAAAATATCATGTAAGTCAGGGTAACCTGGTTTACATGATAAATAAATTTCATTGGACGGGAAGTAAATGAAATTTTTGTAATAATGTAGATATTGAAAATCTGTGGGATTACTGACAGGAAGATGGAAAGCTATTTCTTTCGTACATAGAAAGGTATGAATAGAAATACGAGAATTTTTCCGCAAATTAGGAGAACTTGGCGGAGGTCATTTTAGAAAAGGATACCATGAGAGTTTTCTTTTATTACTTTTACAATTCTCTCTATATCCTCATCTGTCAGGGTAGGACCGGATGGTAAACAAAGTCCTATATTGAACAACTGTTCACTGGTCCCGTTCTCATAGAAAGGTGCCTGTTGAAATATAGGTTGAAGATGTAACGGTTTCCACAAAGGACGTGTTTCAATGTTTGCAGCTTCCATAGCCAAACGTATGCCTTCACGTGTAATTCCGGTTTGCCGGGAATCGACTAATATACATATTAGCCAGAAATTTGATTCAAAATTCTCTGTTGGGTTTTGCATGACTGTGATTCCCGGAATATCCTTTAATAATTCGGTATAAAGAGAATGAATTGCTCTGTGACGGGCAATATGCTCTTCTAATACAAACATTTGTCCGCGTCCGATACCTGCACAAATATTACTCATCCGATAGTTATATCCTATCCTTGAATGTTGGTAGTGTGGTGCATTGTCTCTGGCTTGTGTGGCGTAAAATGTTGCCTGTTGAGCCTCTTCTGCCGTACGGCATACCAATGCGCCTCCACCGGAAGTCGTAATCATCTTATTCCCGTTGAAAGAGAGGATAGCCAATTCGCCGAATGTTCCGCACTTCTGCCCATTGACTTCAGAACCTAATGCCTCTGCCGCATCTTCCAGTACAGGTATATCATAACGTCTGGCTATTTCCATTATTTCCTTCATTTTAGCCGGCATCCCATACAGATGAACGGGAATAATGGCCTTGGGTATCTTGCCGGTTTTACGAAGACGATCTTTTATCGCCTCTTCCAGCAATACCGGGTCCATGTTCCAGGTATCTTTTTCACTATCTATAAAAACAGGGGTTGCTTTCAGATAAGCAATGGGATTTGCCGAAGCTACAAAGGTAAAATTTTGACAGATAACTTCATCTCCGGGACGGACACCGAGAAGAATAAGCCCCAGATGCAGAGCGGCGGTGCCGGAACTTAATGCTACCATGTGGCGTGGAGAGCTGGAGGTTAAGAAATCGCTCAGAGATTTTTCAAAAGCGTTTACATTAGGACCAAGAGGTGCTACCCAATTGGTGTCGAAAGCTTCTTTGATAAATTCTTGTTCACGGCCACCCATATGAGCAAGGGAAAGCCAGATACGCTTATTCATAATTATCTATTTTCTAAGAATTTGTCCGGATTTTCTTAATTGGAATTGTTATAGCCTATTTTAAGATAATTTTTTGCACCTTTCGAGGCGCAAGCAGTGCTTCTGCAACGAGGAAGGCGTGGGAGAAACGCTTAAAATAAGCACAACATAATAATTGAAGGATTTTTATACAAACTCTAATATAGTAAGGTATAAATGGAAGTTTTACAATGTTTCTTATAATCTTATTCCAGAAAAGAGTATAATTCATTTATTTTACTAATTCTATGTTGTGGTAAAAAACAGATATCTTTGGAAAATTCCTGCTTATGAATATTCCTTCCATCATCCAATAAACAGATAGAAGTCCAGTTCAAACGGTTGGGTGTGATAAAATCCTTATTTACATTATCACCAATATAAAAATAGTCTGCTTTACCAAACTTTTCTACGAAATATAAGTAGTTGGCTTCAGCCGGCTTCTCACTACCAAAACTTTCAGAAATAACAATATTTTCTTCTGGAATATAGTTGTCTAATCGGAGAGCCTTTATTTTATTTTTCTGAGTAATTTTACGTCCATCTGTTATTATTCCTAATTCAGTTCCTAATTCCAGTGCAACTTTTAAATACCATAAAGTGCTCTGATCCAATTTTATATCAGGAAGATGATTTCTGTAAATAAGAATTAGCTCCTCCAGAGATACATTTAACTGATAATAAGCAATTAAATTCTGAAAAACATTTTGTTGGTCGGTATACTGCTGCAACATAAATTCAAAAGAGTTTTCCACATGGAAATCTCTATTCAGATAATCCGAAATACACCGGAAACCAGACAGAAGAAAGTCAACTTCTTTATACAAAGTATCATCCAGGTCGAAAACCACAATTTTCCGGTTACTCATATATAATTACATTCTCATCATAACGTAACATCAAAGTATTGTTATGCCAATCATCTTTGTATTCAACTGTTTGATCAAGAAAATATTCCCGAATAATTAAATCCATATAATCCGCACCAGCATGATAAGAGAGTGGGTATCCACCACCAAACCGAGGGTTTATTTCAATACCAACCACATCGTTATCAGCACTCCTATAAAATAGTTGGAGGCATATGCAGCCTATGACTCCTGGTAGATAGCTCATCCTTTCCTTGATATACTCCACCAAATAATTTTTCCGTGTATACCCTTTATTTATCTCACCGGCACGGATCTCAAGTCTTTCCCGTGGTACGATGCTTTTTATTTTATGGTCTCTTCCATAGTACATATCAACCGAAAATTCCTTGTATTTGCTTGTATCAATATACTCCATAAAAATCAGTTTCGGATGGTTCATTATTTCCGGGGTAATCTCTTCTTTGTTTCGTATCAAATAAAGATCTTTGGATAAAGAACCATCGTATGGCTTGGCAAAAAGGGGAAATTCTGGATTATTTATATCAATTGGCCTGGGAGTCCTGATCTGTATTTTGCGGAAATATTCATTGGTACAACGTTTATCACGACTAATTTTTATGAAATCCGGATCAGAAACGATTACAAAAATTCCATTTTTTTCAAACAAATCTTTATGTTCTGCCAGAATTATTAATTCTGTATCGATGGTCGGAACTACCATACCCACCTCATTTCTAAGACAAATATCTAATAAGGTTGGGATATAGTCAGCATCTGTTACCCGAGGTACTTTAAAACATCCGTCGGACTCTATCCCAGCTGGCGCATATTCCGGATACATATCCGTAGTAAAAACCTTTTGTCCGGGAAACCATTTTGCAAGATTCTTCATAAATATGTGGGTAAATACCACACGTTTGCCCGCGGAAGAAATCAATATGTTTAATCTTTTCTCCATTAATTATCTCCTGTAAAAACTTCCATAGTCGCTGAACTTCCTGAACTGATATCTTTTCGCAGAAACACTTTCTTAAGCGTAAGAAAAATAATTTTTACATCCAGTAAGAACGAAAGATTGTCAATATACCACAGATCTAATTCAAATTTTCTTTTCCAGGAAATAGTATTTCTTCCGTTCACCTGCGCCCATCCGGTTATACCGGGACGAACTTCATGCCGACGGATTTGTTCGGAATTATAAAGGGGTAAATAGTCCACCAATAGTGGTCGGGGCCCAATGAATGACATATCTCCTTTAATAACATTCCAAAGCTGAGGCAATTCATCTAACGACGTAGAACGGATAAATTTTCCAATTGGAGTTAAACGCTTTTCGTCGGGTAATAAATTTCCTTCAGAATCACGTTCATCAGTCATGGTTTTAAATTTAATAAGTCTGAATATCTCATTATTTTTACCTGGACGTTGTTGAAAGAAGAATATACCTGCTCCTTTGTTGGCAAAATGAAGATAAAAAGATAATCCCAGTATTATAGGAGAAACCAGAATTAATAAACTAAATGACAAAAAAAAATCAATTATTCGTTTTATAAAAATCGAATACATTTTTGTTTAATTTTCACTATCCACCTGAAATACAGGATAGAGATAAAAGGATGTGAGGGTTATTTATAAAGTTTACTCTATTATCTGAAATAAGGGTTCTATTTCCCAATACGGGAATAATAAAAACCTTGTTTTTCCATTTCTTTCTTTTCGTAAATATTACGTCCATCAAATATTGCTGGTTGTTTCATCGCTTTTCTTACAACAGCCCAAGATGGTAATCGGAATTCTTTCCATTCTGTAAGAAGCAATAACGCATCGGTATCAAGAACGGCATCGTACATATCATTGGCATAATATATCACATTTCCGATACGTCTTTTAGCTTCTTCCATAGCTACTGGGTCATAAACGCGAATTTTACATCCGGCAGCTACTAATTTTTCTATTATTACTAAAGAAGGGGCTTCCCGCATATCATCAGTTTCAGGTTTAAAAGACAATCCCCATATTCCAATGATTTTATTTCTCAAATCACCATTGAAATAATCTGAAAGCTTGTTGCACAATATACTCTTCTGTAATTCATTTACCTCTCCTACAGCTTTTAATACTAACATTGAGTAACCATTTTGTTCAGCAGTTTTTATGAGAGCTTTTACATCCTTTGGAAAACAAGATCCCCCATAACCAATACCTGGATAAAGAAATTTACGTCCAATACGGGAATCCGAACCTATTCCATTGCGTACCATATTAACATCAGCTCCAACTAATTCACAAAGATTAGCTATATCATTCATAAAACTAATGCGTGTAGCAAGCATAGAATTCGCAGCATATTTAGTCATTTCAGCGGAAGGAATATCCATGAAAATCACACGGAAATTATTCAAGAAGAAAGGCTTATATAATTTAGACATAAGTTCTTTTGCACGCTCTGATTCTATTCCGACTACCACACGATCAGGACTCATGAAATCGTTGATAGCATTTCCTTCTTTGAGAAATTCCGGATTAGATGCTACGTCAAATTCCAGTTGTATATTTCGTTTGTCCAGTTCGCTCTGAATAGTTTGTTTTACTTTCATTGCTGTACCAACCGGTACAGTGCTTTTAGTCACAAGCAAAATATATTTGTTCATATGCTGTCCAATTGTGCGAGCTACTTCAAGAACATAACTTAAATCGGCACTTCCGTCTTCATCAGGAGGGGTACCTACAGCACTAAAAATTACTTCAACATCATTAATAATACTTTCTAAGGATGTTGTAAAATTCAATCTGCCGGCTTTAGAGTTACGTAATACCATTTCTTCTAATCCATTCTCATAAATAGGGATTATACCTTTTCGAAGATTCTCTATTTTTTCTGCGTTTGTATCAATGCATGTTACATTAATCCCAATTTCAGCAAAACAGGTACCTGTTACTATACCAACATAGCCGGTACCCACAATGGCTATTTTCATTTTTAATGCTTTTAATTATCTATTTTAATACTTAATTATCCCCTACTTGACTTAAGTATATTATACCTGTTTCAGTACAGAATTAATTATATCTATAAACTGTTTTGTCAAAATTGACTTATCAAAACTTGATATAGACAATGATCTTGCATTCTCTCCCCATTTTTTCAATAAGATTTTCTCCTCTTTGTATTTTAACAGTTTATCTGCAAAATCTTGGGGATCATTCGGATTGACATAAAACCCACATTCATTCTTTTCTACCAAATCTTTTGTCCAACCCGCGGAATTCACCACAAGAGGTTTACCTGCCGATAAAGAATCAAAAAGTTTATTAGGGGAGTTTGTATACAAAATCGGAATGTTTAAAAAGCCAACTACACTAAGATCACAGCAATTCACAATCTCTGAAGTTAAACTCATTTCATGATTTCCTAAAAAACACACAGAACTTAAATTATATTCATTGACAAGTTGCTTAAGTGTAGGTTGAGTAGCTCCATCTCCTAAAAAGATAAAACGGATATCTTCATTTCCTACTGTTTTCAAGTATTTTGCTGTTTCAATAATATAAGTCAATCCATTTGCAACTCCCATAGACCCAAAGTGAATCACATTAAATTTTGAAGTATCAATCAAGAAATCTTTTGCAATTTTCTCTGAAATTTTTCTGGGATAAAATATATCCGGTTTGGACATATTGGGTATCACCGAAACTTTGTTTTTTGGTATTTCACAATTTAAAATACCATTTTGCATGCCTGGCGATAGCGCAATGATATGTTCTGCATTTTTATAGATATTTTTTTCTAATCTTTTTAGTATTCGAATGAGAAGCCTATTTTTAATAGCACCTATTTGTATTGGAAATTCAGGCCATAAATCTCTCACTTCAAACACATAATTCCAATGTTTTAGTCTCTTTAGCCACAGTGCGATAGCCCCAACTGTCAATGGAGTTGAAGTAGCGAATACTAAATCAACTTGTTTTTCTTTAGAAGCTTTTAAAATCGATTTTATAAAAAACTTCAAGAAGGATATTATTTTTCTAAACGGACTAAAATAATTGCTGTAATCATTTTTTACATAAATCACATTAATTCCATCTATATTAAATCGGCCAGGTAAAGGATGACTTGTATTTGTAGAGGTAATCATTGTTACTTCATGTCCGGAATTAATTAATTCTTTTGCGAACCAATAAGAGCGGGTTCCGCCAGGTTCAGCGGGAGTAACAAAATATTGATGAATATATATAATCTTCATAAATCAAACTTATTAAGTAGTCACTTCTTGTATGGTTTTTCTGCTTTTTATGGCATAGCAACCTGTTGTAAATTAATTAAGTTTATTTCGCTATATGGGCAGATATGAGTACCGGAAAAGTTTCGCCATTCTGTGGAAAGTAGAATCTTTCAAGATCTTCGCTCAAAAAATCCCTTATGTAAATACAAAAGGAGATGATTTAGAGAGATATGTTTTATATATGTATCATAATGTCTAATAAGATGATACCATAAATAGAGGTACCCGTAAACAGGTCCATATATCCTACGACTACTCCACCCTCTATCTATGAAATATTTATCCGTGTACCCATTAAACCAAAGACTGTCTCCATCCTTTATTGTAGCGATTAGAACTGGATAATACATCATCTGCATACCACAAGAAATCAATTGAAAAAGGAACCTATTCTCTTCAGATGCTCCATTCCCACTTCCACTACCCATTTTTTCATCGAACAGTATCTTAGTTTTCAACACTGTAGTGCGACGAAATGCTATTTGCTGACTACTAATCCGAGCTGAAGAAAACCGTTTTACTTTATAACAAACATCACTAAAAACTTTTTTAGAATAGTTTAATTTGAATGCAAAGATATCTATTTCGGGATGCTTATTAAAAGCATTTAATATTGTCTCATTATAATTATCTTCCAACACTCCATCATCATCACAAAGCAAACAAATATCACTGACCGCATTCTTTATAGCCATATTCCTGCTGCGAGACAACCCTCTTTCCGTCGTTGAGATAAACTTCGCTTTGCAAGTGTGACCCTCCTTGTTGACGAAGGTAAATTCCTCCACCTTGTCATAATCACACTGATTAACCACTACACAATCGGTTTGTACATTAGATCGTCCCACTATGCTCCAATCTTTTTGATGCATACATGATATCAGAACTGACAAATTCATATTTTCCATATTTTAACAATTACATCAACTTTCAGATCATTCGATTAACAGAACGTCTTTCTGAAAAAAGCAATGATTTTTTCAACAAATTTGAAAACGGAATAATACCTATAATAGAATTGGGTCAACAAATGAAACTGTAATGAATAGACGATTTTCAAATCTTCTCCTGAGAAGATTTTGAGGGGAGAATTATAAAGATATTTGGGATTCTCTATTATGCGAATCAGTTCTGCACTAATCTGATATTCAGATTTTCTAATATCTTCACATGTATCACGGCTCATCAGTTTATAGGGAGGCGTACTGTTCTCTTTATGAACACCTGTGCAGAAATAGTGTATGATTTTTGCATTACTTAGATTTGAAATATTATTTATTATCTGGCAATTCCAGATCCCATCCAATGTTGAAATAATATTCATCTCAACATTTGTTTTCAACAACGACTGCTGATCGGTAAATACTCTATGTTTATTACCTTCAATATAATTGTTATGCCATTTCCGATAGAAAGCTCTTGTCTCAGGAAGATC
>Ga0192264_1079_pt1 | contig 24969 bp, 23 predicted proteins | sample Koala_Koa23_J3_FD_131267 | JGI IMG/M metagenome (GOLD analysis project Ga0192264, IMG submission 131267) | Enriched cells from koala feces incubated with labeled cellulose particles, San Francisco Zoo, California, United States - Koala_Koa2-3_J3 ... | reverse complement strand
AAGCAGTGATAGGAGGTTCAACCTGAGACCCACGGTCGACGAAGGCAAAAGGTTGCATATATCTTTCAGGTAAGTATCTTATAGGAAAGTTCTCCAAGGTTGGATCTTTTGTACGCTTCATATACACGGGTTTCGCTTCCTGCTGCTTCACTGACCTTCCACAACATTTCACCCAGCCGCTGGGCGATAGTTCTATTCCCTTCGCAGAAGAGTGGGAAGCAGGTTATGGCAACAGGATCAAATATATCCGTTGCAGAAAAAATAAATAAACTCTTCACTTACTCCGCCTTCTTCCAAAAGATCAAGTAAAGAAAAATTAAAAACACAGGTCACACCCTCTTTTTATCTCTCACCCATTCTATTACACTACTAATAAGAACTTTATCTAAACGTAAAACAAAATAAAATGAGAATCTGGTGAGAGATGGTGAGAGATAAAAGACAATTTATTTCATCTCTCACCTATTTATTGCACTGATAATCTGGCAAATAGCTACTTAGGGGTGAGAGATGAGAGATAAAATAGCTTTTTATGCATAAGAGGAGTATGTTATCCGACGAACGCCTTTTTATACCAGACAGGATATCCCAACCGATCTTCAGATCAGCCACCAAAGAACAGGGGATATACCTTCCGGCATATCCCCTGTATGTATAAGTCTGACAAAAATCTGTTATCGGTTGCGGGACATAAAGATAAAGATATAGTAGACCAGCGTAGCCAATGAGCCGAGCGCTGCTACCACATAGGTATAGGCCGCCGAACGAAGCGCGCTCTCTGCCTGAGCATGATTCCGGGAATCCGTGATCCCTGAGCCATTCAGCCACACCAGCGCGCGCTTACTGGCATCGATCTCTACCGGAAGGGTGATGAAGCTGAACAGAGTAGTGGTGGCAAACAAAATAATACCTGCCAGCAGCAACTGCGGGAAAGACTGGAAAAAGATGATACCTGCCAGCAGGATCCATGTCATCCAGCGGGAAGCAAAGGTAACTACCGGTACCAAGGCACTACGCATCTTCAGAGGCGCGTAGGCACGCGCGTGCTGCACGGCATGACCACATTCATGAGCAGCCACGGCAGCCGCCATAATACTTGAACTGTCGTATATCCCCTGACTCAGGCTGATGGTTTTATTTTCAGGATTGTAATGATCGGTCAGGGTACCCTGGGTACTCGTGACTTTGACATCGTAGATACCATTATCCTGTAACATCTTCATCGCCACATCACGTCCGGTCATTCCATTGGAGACCGGTATTTTCGAATACGTCTTAAATTTAGACTGCAAATTTGCCCGTACAGCGTAACTGATAACAGCTATTCCAATAAAAATGATCCAAATCAATCCCATAATCCTCGTTTTTTATGTGTATACTACAAAATAGCATGCAAATAGTTTGCCAAAATTAAATAAAAAAAAGAGAGGCAATCAGCTGCCTCTCTCTTTTTAGGAAGATTTATAAGATATTACTCTTCTGTATAACGTTCGATGGTCTGTGCCCGGTCCGGCCCTACGGAAACGATGCAGATAGGTACGCCCAGCTGCTCTTCTAAGAAAGAGAGATAGGCATTGAACTCTTCCGGAAATTCGTTCTCACTCTGCATTCTTGTCATGTCTGTCTGCCAGCCCGGCAATTCTACATATACCGGCTGTACTCCCTCTTCGATGTCATACGGGAAATACGTAATCTCCTCTCCTTGTATGCGGTAGGCTACACACGCTTTGATGGTATCGAAAGTATCCAGTACATCGCTTTTCATCATGATCAGTTTGGTGACCCCATTGATCATGATCGAATACTTCAGTGCCACCAGATCAATCCATCCGCAACGGCGTTTTCTGCCGGTCACCGAACCGAACTCATGTCCCAGCGTACAGATCCGGTCGCCGATCTTGTCAAACAATTCCGTAGGGAACGGTCCGGCACCCACACGGGTACAGTAGGCTTTGAATATGCCGTATACCTCGCCGATCCTATGAGGGGCCAGCCCCAGTCCGGTACACGCTCCGGCACAGAGGGTATTGGAAGAGGTTACATAGGGATAGGAGCCAAAATCAATATCCAGCATCGTACCCTGAGCACCTTCGCAAAGCACACTTTTCTCTTCGTTCAAGAGGTTGTTGATCTCATGCTCGGTATCTACCAGATGGAATTGCCTGAGGTAATTAATGCCTTCGAACCAGGCCTGTTCCATCTCCTGCAGATCATAGGAATAATTCAGTCCTTTCAGGATCATCTCATGCCGGGATCTGACCTGCTGGTATTTCTCTTCAAAACGATGGAGGATGTCTCCTACCCGCAGTCCGTTGCGGCTGATCTTATCTGTATAGGTAGGTCCGATTCCCTTGCCGGTAGTACCCACTTTGGCATCTCCTTTGGCTGCTTCATAGGCAGCATCCAACAGACGGTGCGTAGGCAGGATCAGGTGAGCCTTTTTAGAGATATGCAATCTCTCTTTCAATTTGTGTCCCGCTACCTCCAGCGCTTCTGCTTCCGCTTTGAAGAGAGCAGGGTCCAGTACCACTCCGTTGCCGATGATATTTATTTTATCTCCCTGAAAGATACCCGAAGGAATGGAACGCAGCACATATTTCTGACCTGCAAATTCGAGTGTATGGCCCGCGTTGGGTCCACCCTGGAAACGAGCTACTACATCGTAACGGGGAGTGAGTACATCGACCACTTTCCCTTTACCTTCATCGCCCCATTGCAATCCTAATAGAACATCTACTTTCATTTTTCTTTCTTATGATTGTTATTAGATTTTTGTCGTTTGTTCTTGCGGTCACACTTGCCGCACAATCCGTAGATATAGAGCGAATAATGCGAGAGGTGAAACCGTTTGAGTCTGGTGTTCTCAATGGCAGACTGAAGCGCGTCGTTCTGAAACTCTTCTACTTTACCACATTGCGTACATATTTGATGATGATGAGTCTCCCGGTTGTAGGAGCGTTCGTACTGAGAAGAATGACCAAACTGATGTTTGATCACTAAACGGGCATTGATCAGAAGAATGATCGTGTTGTACAGGGTAGCGCGGCTGACGCGGAAATTCTCCTGATTCATCATTTTCAGATAAAGCGTATCAATGTCAAAATGTCCGTCGATAGAGTAGATGGTATCCAGTATGGCATAACGTTCGGGAGTCTTGCGATGCCCATTCACCTGAAGATATTCGGTGAATATCTGCCTTACCGTATGTTTTACGTTCTGGATTTCCATGTTGACACAGAGTTAGCGCCAACAAAGTTAATCCTTTTTTGTAGAAACCAAGGGATAAAAAAGTTTTTTTATATCCCCTCTGTTTCTTCTTTGACCGTGTCATACAAAAGCCGCTGGCGCGGGTCTTCGGAATCCTTCATCGCTTCTACCAGACGGCATACCCGGAACGCGTGTTCCTCACTGTGTTGCATATACTTACATACGGCACGCAACGCGGCTGTCTGTACCGGATAGCTACCCGACAGCACGGCACATACAGCCTGATCCAGGAACTCTCCGGAGGCCCGTTCGTCCATATCTCCCTTCTGTCCCAGCAGGCGGGCTATGGTAAGGAAACCGCATACCTGGACATATTCCCGCTCGTCCGCGATCCAGTGGAAAGACTTGGCCGGAGCATAGTCGAGCCAACAAAACAGGTTCATGCACGTCAGTTCAGCAATCTCCATAGTACGGATATTCTCCGCCCAGATGTCTGCTATTTCTGGATAAAAACTGTCGGCCGGTTGCAGCATGGCAGCCAGTATTTTGCACTCCCGGATCTCTTCTTTCCACAGCGCTTGTGCCAGCTGATGGTCCCGGGGCAGCGCGGAGGCGATCTCTCTGAGCCGGGGAAGTTCGACACCGAAATTCAGTTTGTAAGTAAGCCCCTTTTCGCGCATACTCTGAGCCACAGCTCCGTTCATAAAGAGGCGGAGCTGTGCTTTTATATCTCTGATCTGTTCGTTGACATCCATGGATCAATCGTTCCGGGTGGGTAAAAAAGAGTAGTCTCTGCTGTAACGCAACATCTGCCCGGCGAATCCCTCTTCGTAGCTGACCTTCACATCTGTCAATTCTCCGGCACCGTTCCGGATGGCTTCGTAGCGCGGGTTCACAAATCCTTTGTAAGGAGAAAGATTCAGTTTGCGATAGCGTTCCAGGACCTCCGCGTGCAACTCAGGGTCTACCTTCACCGCGTAATTCTCGACCAGCGCGCGGGCCTGGTCATAGTCTCCGGTAGATTTGACACGCTGGATCTCTGCCAGCAATTCACCAAACAGCTGACGGAGTTTCGGATAGTCATTGATCACCACATAGGTCTTCCCTTCCCTGGTCACCATCTCTACCACCCGGTCGGCGGCACCTTTTTCGTAGACCCAGCGAGCGATCAGCTGTCGGTTGCGCATATGTGCTTCTTCTACCTCATTGCCCGGCTCGATACGTACCAGTTGTGTCATCAGCCCATTCATCAGGAAGGTGTAATATTCGGCCTTGTAGGCCTCATCGTTGGGAGTAAGTCCCAGTTCCACCAACCTCGGATCGGCCAGGTAATAGAGTCCGAACAGATCGGCCCGGGTCTCCTCGATCGTAGAGCCGTATGCCTTCAGCGCGTCTGGATCTACTCCGGGCAGCAACTTACCCGATCCGTGTCCCAGACATTCGTGCAGATCGGTATGCAGGTTCCCTGTGAGATCTCCATACGTGTCGATCAGCTGTTTTTCCGTATCGCTGTAAACAAACTCTTCATGGAATCCGTTGCCACGAGCGGCTTTGTTGTAAGCGTCTGTTATATTGCCGATAGTGACCGACTTGGAACCGTGCCGGCTGCGTATCCAGTCTGCATTGGGCAGATTGATACCGATGGCGGTAGCGGGATAGAGGTCACCGGCCAGGATAGCCGCCGTGATCACCTTGGCAGAGACTCCTTTCACCTCTTCCTTCCTGAACCGACTGTCTACCGGAGAGTGATCTTCGAACCACTGCGCGTTGGCACTGATCAGTTCGGTACGCTTTGTGGCTTCGCTGTCTTTGAAGTTGACCAGCGACTCCCAGCTGGCCTTCATGCCCAACGGATCGCCGTACGTCTCGGTAAAACCGTTGATAAAATCGATCCTGGAATCCAGATCATGTACCCAGCGGATACTATATTCATCGAAAGTCCTCAGGTCTCCGGTGCGGTAATACGTAATCAGCGTAGAGATCACGGCCCGCTGTGCCTCATTCTCGGCCACCTCTTCCGCTTTCTCCAACCACCCGACGATCTGTTCCAGTGCTTCAGAATAAAGTCCGCCTACTTTCCAGACCTCTTCCTGTATCTTTCCGTCTTTCTTCACCAACCGGCTGTTGAGGCCATAGGATACCGGGGTCTGATCTTCCGGATCTTTCAGGGCCTGGTAAAAGGCTTCCGCTTCCTGCTGCGTGACTCCGTCGTAGTAGTTGCAGGCGGACGTAAGTACTAAGTCTTCACCGTCTGCCTGATTGACCCGCTTGGGCATCACCTGAGGGTCGAAAATGACAGGGAAGATCACGCTACAGAATGTTTCTGCACTTTCATCTCCGGAAAGGGGCAGCAGGGAGACATCGAGCTTACTGATCTGGGTACGCAGGAAATTTTCACTGAATCCCGGAACAAACTTCTCCATTCCGTAATGGTGATGGATACCGTTGGAAAACCAGACGCGTTTGAGATACACTTCCAGTTCCTTGAATTCCGGATCATTGCGGTCGCCCTCGTAGTGGGTATATACGGCTTCCAGCATCCGACGGATGGCTAAGTTGTATTTCCCGTTCTGGTCAAACAGGATGTCTCTCCCTGCCAGAGCGGCTTCCGAGAGATAATAGATCAGCTCTTTCTGTTTCAGGCTGAGTTCCTCAAAACCCGGTACGTCATACCTGAGTATCTGTAAATCGGCAAATTGTTCCACGTTGTATTCTAAATTATCTTTCCCGGCTGTTTCGTTTCCGGCTCCTCCGCACGACGCCAGGACGGTCGTAGCCAGAGCCATGGATAGGATGTTCGTTTTCATATTGTATTTTATGTTTATTTCTTTTTTCTATTCATTTCTTTGCTCCGCCAAAAAAACGAAGAGATTTACGATTAGACAATTTACGATGTACGATTGAAAACACGTCGTATAAAGTCGTATAAATATGATTTATATCTCTCCGCTACTTCGTTTGATATACGCCTCTTCGCAGGATAAACTCGCTCCGCTCAGACAGATCCTGCTCCCGGGTCGGCGTACATCTGCACTCCGTTTACGCTGCGAGACCAAAGGCGACGATACGCCTGTGCCAGGCGTGTTGCGGATGGTTGTGGCTGCGATTGATTGATTGACTGTTGGTTCGTAAATCGTAAATAACCAATCATTTACTGTTCCAGTCGAATAAATCTGTCCTTTTACATAGTTCCTTGTCCTCAAAGCTGTGCGGAAGATCAACATAGCCTATGTAACAATGGGCAAAGCTACTAAAAAACCAATAGCGCAAGGACAGGTTCACAAAAAGAAAAAAGGAAATACTCCTGTCCGGAATAGTTCCTTTTTCGATGCTGCTTTTCAGTATATCGTATGAAGTGTGTTACTTTTCCGTACTTCTTTTACGATACCCGTTAGGAGTTTCACCCACATATTTATAGAACGCAGCGTAGAACGACTGACGATTGGCAAAACCAACCATAGAACTGATCTCCTCTACATTCTTATCGGCATATCGCTTATCGGTCAATAGATGAAGCGCATCTTTCACTCTGTATTCATTCAACAGACAAGAATAGTTCATACCGAAACGTGAGTTTACTACTGCTGACAAATAGCGGGTATTTGTCTTTAACTCTTTCGCCAGATCCTTAGCCGAATAGTTGGGGTCTCTGTATTTTTTCTGTACGACCACAATATTCAGGATCTTGTCATACAGTTCATCGGCCAGTTCGGGTCCGATCAACGATCTGTAGGCTGCTTTTTTCTCTTTCTTCTCACGCAGGTTATAAGGCCGCTTCTTAGGAGCCTCTTCCTGCTTTTTGTTTTCTAAATCACTCATCGAAATTACTGGTTAGGGTTTGTAATAAATATACACTGTTCTTAAAAGCTTTAGCTGTTACAAATCTCGTATATTTTTTTCAAATACGCAACTTTTCGTATATATTTTTTCTATAGCAACAAATCAGAAGCGATCTTACCCGATGCTTTAACCTGATAATAAGAAACTTTAACATTACTTCATGGATGCAGCTACTTACCTTCAACTGCTGGTGAAGACTGATGATGAAGTGTATAAAGGACATTCTGTCCAAAGAGAAAGAAGCTCCGGGAAGGCAACCTCCCTGCTTTAGGAGTATTAAATTCATTCATTTTTCAGGCTATCTCCCTTTTTGGATCTGATTTTACAGAGGGATGGGTGTGCAGATTTAATAAATTGAGATAGTTATCAAAATCGGAACTTCATCCGGATCAGCAATGCCAAATAAATTCTTTTTTATCACTCTGTTTTATCAGATTTAAGAATTTACCATAGAATAAGAGCTGTCAATTGTTCCTTTTTCTACATCAGGGGGCAAGTATGGAGAATAGAAAAATTCATTGGACAAATAACCGGGAAAGCCCCTCAGAACCGATACGCGCCTGTTCTGAAGCAAACGGATAAGAGACCGGTCTCCCCAGCAGTAATCACCGGAAAACCAGAAAAAAGAAGATGACAGCGAGGCTATGGTTATTTAATACGTTTTAACTGCTCCCTGAGTTCCGAAGCAGGATATCCCAGGGAGATGGCTTTCTCGAAATTCCTTCCGGCCCAGGCATTCTTCTTCTGGGCAAGAAAGATCTCTCCGCGGATACAATAAGGGATCGGATTGTCGGCATTCAGCCGGATGGCCTCTTCCAGATCCAGCAAAGCAGCTTCCGCCTGATCCATATCTACATGCAGATTGGCCCGGATGATATAGAGTTCTTCTTCTTCCGGAAACTCAGTTACCAGGCCATTCAATACCATCAAAGCCTCCGGATGATGCCCGACCTGTTGTTCCAGGGTAACGACTCCCAACCGACCTGCATAACTTTGCGGATCGATCTGCAACAGGGATTCATAATCTTTACGCGCTTCCCCGTAGGCCCTGCGACTCATATAGATGTAGGCCCGCATCAACAGGGCTTCTGTCTGGTTACTATCTATTTCCAGGATATGATTGTAGTCGGCTAAGGCACGGTTGACTTCTCCAAGCTCCAGATAAGAGGAGGCACGGTTCAGCAATACCGGCACATAGTCAGGAAGCATATTCAAAGCGAGGCTGAACGATTCTACAGCCATCTCGTATTTTTGCATGCGATGCTGAACCACTCCCAGATTGGAGAAGATCAACGCATTCTGCGCATTGGCAGGCTCTGCCCGCAACGCCTCTTTGAAAAAATATTCCGCCTGTGACAAGCTATCCGTACGGGCCAGTTCCAGAGCACGGTCATAATACTCCCGGTAGGACGTTTGCGCATACATAGAAAAGAGCCCTGCGACAGCGCACAGGAAATACATACATAGTTTTTTCATTTTTCCTCCAATGAATATGCGTCGAACGCATATAATGTTGTTGATAGATACCGCTCACCGCTATCGGGCAGTAAGACTACGATCTGTTTATCTGTGCAGCCCTCTCTCGCTTCCCATCGGTAAGTACCAGACAGGCTCCCGGCGACTCCAGCAGATGGCGACGTTCCAGTGGCAGGGTTTCCGGCATAGTAAGAATCTGTTTATACCCTTTAATAGCCGCTACCACAGCCAGACCTACTCCTGTATTTCCACTGGCAGGCTCAATCAGGGTAGCTCCCGGAAGCCACACTCCTTTTCTTTCCGCGTCTTCCATCCTGCCGGCCAGCGCCACCCGGTCTTTCACACTTCCCGCCGGATGGAAAGATTCCGGTTTTGCTATCAGCCGGCTTCGCGGTCTGTATTGTTTTTCATACGCTGCCAGCCGCAACCAGGGAGTTTGTCCGGGCAGTTCGGTCAGGTGCTTCGCGATCTTTGCCAGGTCTGTGCCTTATATCGTTTGTTATCTACTTGCAAACTTATCATTCAAAACTCATCACTTAAAAACTTACCCGAAATAAGACACTTACCATGCATGGAACCTACGTATTCCTTCGGATACAGAGATCATCGGTTTATACCCGAAATCCTGTTGCAACCGGCTGGTATCGGCATAGGTGTGATACACATCTCCGGGCTGCATATCCATCATCTGTTTATCAGCGACTTTGCCGGTGACAGATTCTATTTCAGCAATGAATTCCATCAACTCTACCGGACGGGAATTACCTATATTATATAAGGTGTGCTTCACCTTCCCTGCCGGAGGAGCAGAAAGTATATATACCAATCCATTCACAATATCATCTATATAGGTGAAATCACGCTTTAACTTCCCATGATTGAAAACCCGGATAGACTGGTTGTTGCTAATGGCATTCATAAACAGAAAAGGTGCCATATCCGGACGACCCCACGGACCGTATACCGTGAAAAAGCGTACACCGGTAGCCGGGATCTGATAGAGGCTGCTGTAGGCATAGGCCATCACCTCGTCTGCTTTTTTGGTAGCGGCATACAGGCTGGCGGGACAATCGGTACGATCGTCTTCGGAAAAGGGGGTTTTTCATTGAGACCGTAGACGCTGCTCGAACTGGCATAGACTAAATGTTTCACCGGATAGCGGCGGCAACACTCGAGCAGATGCAGGAAACCCATTACATTGGAATCTACATAGGCCTCGGGATTTTCTGTGGAGTAGCGTACTCCGGCCTGCGCGGCCAGATTGACCACAGCCTCCGGATGCTCTGTCCGGAAGAGCCTGTCAAGCGCTTCTTTGTCGCAAAGATCCATCTGCACAAAACGGTAAGCCGGATACCGTGTACTGGTGATCCACTCTCCCGGTATGCCCGATCTGGCATCTATACCCGTCTCTCTGAGACGATCATACTTTAGTTGCACATCGTAGTAAGCATTGATATTGTCCAATCCGAAGACCTCATGTCCCTGCTCCGCCAACGTATGTACCAGATGCATACCAATGAAACCCGCGGTTCCCGTAACTAATATTTTCATTTATAGGATTCTCTTTATAAAACAACCACCGTATGCTTACCGACGACATACTTTACACATTCATGCAGATAATCGCAGAGTTCCTGGTCACGCCCCAATCGCCGGGTACGGATAAAAAAGATCTTACCTGCACATTTCCCCTTCAGCACCTCTTCCCGGGTCACGATTTCCACATCCTCGCGCAGAAACACATCCATATTCTCAGCCCGTGTCAGGGTATACGCACAGTATCCGTTGGTCTGATAGGTCTGCGACAATTCCAGAGCTTTCGTACATACGTCTTTGTAGCCGAACTGCGAATTGGTCTGCGGCAAACTGAAGGCAGCTACAAATATAGTGCAAAACAATCCTATCCCGAGTGTATGGATGGCTTTATTTAACTCTTTTTTCCTGTATAACAATCCGATACATACCATTCCTGAGAGCGTCAGTATGCCGGCTCCGGCATACAACCATCCATCAGCAAGGAAAGGGACCCCTTTCCGGGAAAGGATGAGTATCGTGGGTAAGGCAGCGATGTAAGCGATGGCCGGTACAGCCAGGGTCAGTGCCAGCCAATAGTTCCAACGGAAACGGGAAAGCAACAAGACCGTTAGATATATAAAAAAAGGAAAGGCCGGAGCCATATAGATTTGTATCTTGGAACTGACAGTAGACAGGAACACAAAGGTAGTCAGCAAAACCACCGCAAAGAAACGTTCCAGATCGGTGCGGATATATCTTCTGCACACAGAAACAGCCAGCACACCAAAGATCAGCAGGGACCAGGGAGCCAGGGAGTACCAGAACGAAACTAAGTAGTAATAGAAAGGTTCTTTGTGATGAAAAGAATCTACAGCGCGGTTCACAGTCTGGTGAACCAGCAAGTTAGAAAGGTATTCACCTCCTCCTTCCAGATAGACACCCACGAACCACAACAACGAACCTCCCAGCAACACCAGCCAGGTGCGCCATCCCCAATACCGTCCGATGGTCCGGATCTTGCCGGAGATCAGCAGAAAGGCAGAGGTAGAGAGCAGAGGGATGAACAATCCGATAGGCCCTTTTGAAAAAAGAGCAAGGTACAGGAATAGCGCGAACAACCCTTGCCTTTTCGCGGAAAGACGCTCCGATTGATACAGCCTGTAAAATGTATAAAGAGCAAGCACAATGAACATACACATAAGCATGTCCATGCGGTTGATTACAGTCAGTCCCAGAAAAAGGCCGGTACTCATCAGCATCAGCTGGGCCGAGAAGCGGTTTTCCGGACTGGCTTCTTTGCTGATCCATCGATCCATTGTCTGGATCAGGACCACAGCCGGAAGAAAAGAGAGCAGAGAGAGAAACCACATATAGTGTCCTCCGAACATCCAGCGTCCACACATAGCTATCCAGAAATACAGAGGAGGCTTATCTGCGTAGAGCTGACCCTGGTTGGTGAAAGTAAAGAACTTCCCGCTCCGCAATGCTTCCTCCACGATGTCCAAATAACGCAGCTCGTTGCCGGGTGTATAGTCACGTAAAATGAAAAGCGGCAACAAAGCCAGGAAATAGAAAAGCGGCAACCACCGGTTTCTCCCCATATCTATGTATTTTTAGCACTTTTATACCCGATTATCAGGTTGCGGCAGTAGGCCACAAACCCAACCGATTGTCCCAGGATCAATACCGGATCGTGACGGATGATACCGTAGGAGACAATTACTGACGACCCGATCAGACTGATGATCCAGAAACCTGCCGGAAGAAGAGATTCTTTGTGATGATAGGAATAGACCCATTGATACACAAAACGCAGGGTAAAGATGATCTGCCCGGCAGAACCGAAGATAAGAAGCCACAAAGGGACTTTTTCGTTCTGAAAAAAGTTGTTGATAAACGCGGGAATATCGTGGAGTACCACTCCTCCCGCGATTACAGGAGTGATCATCAGCAAGGCCTTGAAAAGAAAACTGAGTTTCTCCCACAAGCCTTTCTCATTGAGGTTCCACAGATAGATATAATAAGCGATAAATTGTCCCAGGATAATGGAAAAGTCGTCCCGAAGCCAGCCATATATGAACAGAAGGTAAGAACCGGCGATACTAAGTATCCAGAACGCGGAAGGGGATAGTACCCGCTTGCTTTTTTCCGTAACGATCCATTGATAAAGGATCCGCGCGGAGAAGAACAACTGGGCCAGGAACCCGATCACGTAGATAAAAGTACTTTCTTTCACTGTCAGCAGCCTAAATTATTGTCACCTACCTGATAATTGATATAGCGCTTTTTCATCCACCTGTAAGCAAAGCAATCCATAAACGGAGAGACTAAGCGGTTCCATAAATTATACTTGGACACTCCGGCCACCCGGGGAAAGTGCCGTACAGGTATCTGTTGTACACGACCGTGCTGCAATTGGATCAGGGCGGGCAGGAAGCGATGCATACCTGTGAAGAAAGGGATGCGCTTGGCATAGTCCGTATGCAATACTTTCAACGGACAGCCCGTATCCTGTACGCCGTCGTTGGTCATCATCCGGCGAAATCCATTGGCTATCTTTGATTGGAGATTTTTAAAAAAAGAATCTTTACGATTGGCGCGTATGCCCATCACTAATTCATACGATCCGATGTCTTTCAACAACAGATTGAAATCTTCCGGTGTAGTCTGCAGATCGGCATCCATGTATCCTACATAATCGGAATAGGCATAATCAATACCCGCTTTCATCGCTGCGCTCAGGCCTGCGTTCCGGCTCAGGTCCATATAGAAAAAGTGCTCATTCCGATCGCAAACCTCGCGGATACGTTCCGGACTGCGGTCCTTAGAACCGTCGTTGACAAAAAGCACGCAGGCTTTACAAACAGAGAGGGGAAGAAATTCACTCAACTTCTGCTCCAAAGCATATATATTGTCTTCCTCATTATATACCGGAACCACAATAGTGAGTTGATAATCCTGAGATTTATTCATGTATCTGTAGCAATGATTCGTTCGATCGGCAAAGGTAACAAAAAGCTGATTATAACAATATACAACAACAGAAAACTATTTATAATTATTTTTTGTTTAAACTCCCGTACATACTTTGGTTACATATGCCATAGAATTATTACTTTTCCATACATTTGTATCTGAAATCAGAGAAAACCTGACCATGGCCGGACAACATTCACACGCATCGCATCCTCACCCTCATACCGTACGCTTCGACTCGCTGAACAAAGCGTTCCTCTTAGGTATTGTCCTGAATATCACTTTTGTAGTGGCTGAGTTCGGTGCCGGATTGTGGTACGACTCCCTGGCCCTGTTATCGGACGCGGGACACAACCTGACGGATGTGATCAGTCTGGTACTGGCACTGATGGCTTTCCGCCTCACCCGTGTCAAATCCAGCGCGAAATATACCTATGGATACAAAAAGAGTACGGTATTAGTCTCTTTTGTCAATGCCATGATCTTACTGATTGCCATCGGAGGCATCGTTTTCGAAAGTATCCATAAACTACGCCATCCCTCGCCCGTGCCCGGAATGGCGATCGCTATGGTGGCGGGAATAGGGGTGTTGATCAACGGATTCACCGCGTTCCTCTTTCTGAAAGAAAAAGAAAAAGACCTCAATGTAAAAGGGGCCTATCTGCATATGGCTGCCGACGCGTTGGTATCAGTAGGCGTACTGGTATCGGGACTTATCATCAACCGGACCGGATGGTATATCATAGACCCGATCATCGGACTGGTGATAGCGGCTGTGATCTTTATCTCTACCTGGGGATTACTGCGCGACAGCATCCGGCTGTCTCTGGATGGTGTACCGGGAGACATCCGCATAGAGGATGTGAAATCTGCCATTGCTGCTGTATCAGGAGTGGCCTGTGTCTACCATGTACACGTCTGGGCCATCAGTACGACGGAAAACGCACTCACCGCGCACATAGTAGCAGAATCTCCGGAGCATACCGAACAGATCAAAGCACAGATACGGGACAGTCTTAAAAAAATTCCACATCGGACATGTGACACTGGAGTTCGACGACTCCAGGAAGGGACACGAAGCAAGGTGTTGCTGAGAATGGAAGATCGGATCCGGGATTCCCATCTACAGATCGTATATTTGGCTCTCCATTTCCGAACACCAAAACTACTTACGGATTTACGATTTACGATTGAAAATACGTAAGAGTTTTAAGTTATAAGTTATAAGTTATAAGTTTTAAGTTATAAGTTATAAGTTTTAGTTTGTATATTCTTTTTGTCTTATTTCCGGATGATACTCAAAACTTACAACTCAGAACTTAGAACTTAGAACTTAAAACTCAGAACTCAGAACTTCAATAAGTAAACATACGTTTCCACATATATATATATATCGTTTTTTCCGGAACAGATAACAGGGCTGATCACTCATCCTCTGTCATTTCAAATCGTACTTCGTAAATCCGTAAATCGTAAATCTATTTGGTGTAGTTAAAATCAAAACTGTTTCTTATCTTTGAGGTCAGATCCGTATATACAAACCTTCAGATCAGTTGTACAGAACATGAGAAAGATCCTTTTATCCTTTGTTGCAAGTATGTTGCTCTGTTGTGCCATCTGTGCCACAACTACACATGAACCCGCCATCCGCGTAGCCAGATACAAACATGATAAACGCTGTGCCATCAGTTATACATTTGACGATGGAATGAAAGAGCATTATACATGGGTATTTCCTCAGCTGGAGAAACACGGGTTCAAAGGTACGTTCTGGATCTGTGGTGGTTTCATTGAGAACAATGAGGGTGGTTGGCTCACCTGGCCACAGGTGAAAGAGATGGCAGAGAAAGGACATGAGATGTCTAATCACAGCTGGTCTCATCCGGATCTGACCCAACTGGATCGTCAGTAACTCATCCGGGAGATTGAAAAGAACGACAGCGCACTTCTGGAAAAAACCGGCCTCCTGCCCCGGACATTCTGTTATCCCTATAACGCGTACAACGAAGAGGTGTTGGGGCTTGCTTCTGCCCACCGGGTAGGTACCCGTACCCGGGAATACGGCATCGGCACGGCTTCTACTCCCGAAAAACTGGATCAATGGATAGAAGACCTGCTCTCTTCCGAAGGGTGGGGAGTAGCCATGATACATGGGATCACGGAAGGATACGACGCTTTCGCGGAACCTGCTGTGTTGTGGGAGCATTTCGACAAAGTGAAAATACAGGAAGAGCAGATATGGGTAGGTACGTTCCGTGAAGTGTCGGCATACACAGAAGCACAGAAACAGATCCGTTTGCAAGTCACAGAGAATGAAAATTCATGGACAGTGTGGCCGGAACTGCATCTGGATAAAGAGCTGTTTAACGAGCCTTTGACATTGGTCGTAGAAAAACCAGGCAGACATATCACAGGCGTCCGGCAAGATGGGAAACACCTTTCGGTCCATGGATCCGCGGACAACATCCTTTTTGAATTCGATCCGTACGGCGGGGAAATACACATAGAGTTGGCTCCGATGGATATACCATAAAAAAAGGAAGTGTTAACAAACACCTCCTTTGATTCAGAATGAGTTTGACCCCTTCTCAGGCATTGCGGACATAATCTGTCAGCCATGCTCCCACTTCGGAGGTCTTATATACTTTCTCTCCTTCTACCTGGATATCTCCGGTACGTACCAGTTTCTCCATGGAAGCATCTACCGCCTGACGGATCAGGGCAGCCTCTTCTTTCAGGCCGAACGCATATTCCAGCATCATAGCAGCCGACAACACGGTAGCCAGAGGGTTGGCGATATTCTGTCCGGCAGCCTGTGGCCACGAACCGTGGATGGGTTCGAATACCGAAGTATGGGTACCGATGGAAGCGGAAGGCAACAGCCCCAGAGATCCGGTGATCACCGAACTTTCATCGGTAAGAATATCTCCGAACATATTCTCGGTAACCATTACATCAAATGAAGTGGGCCACTGGATCAGACGCATGGCCGCGTTGTCTACAAACATATATTCGGTTTCTACTTCCGGATACCGGGGTTCGATCTCTTTCGAGACCTCTCTCCACAGACGGGAAGTGGCCAATACATTGGCTTTGTCTACAATGGTTAGTTTCTTGCGGCGTTTCATGGCATATTCATAGGCCAACGTCACAATGCGTTCTACCTCCTCACGACTATACACACAGGTATCATAGGCTACATTGCCATCTTCACTACGTCCCTGCGGACGACCGAAATACATGCCTCCGGTCAGTTCACGGATACACATAAAGTCGGCTCCCTTCACCAGGTCGGCACGCAGCGGAGACTTATGGATCAGACTTTCAAAAGTAGTTACCGGACGGATGTTGGCATACAATCCCAGCTTTTTACGCATAGCCAGCAATCCCTGCTCGGGACGTACTTTGGCCGAAGGGTTGTTGTCGAACCGCGGATCGCCCACGGCACCAAACAACACAGCATCACTTTTCATGCACAATTCGTGTGTTTCATCCGGATAGGGATTGCCCACTTTATCTATCGCATCTGCTCCACAGATACCATATTCATACGTCAACTCATGTCCGAACTTCTCACAAACCGCTTTAGTGACATCTAATGCCGCTGCCACGATCTCCGGACCGATCCCGTCGCCCGGGAGGACTGCAATATTCAATTTCATACGTTAAATGGGGTAAGACCGATCCCGGCAAACAGTCTGAACTGCCCCGCAGGGATCCGTCATGATTTATTTTGTCATCAATTCTCTATAATATTCAGCATCTTGATCGTTGCCTTGATGGCCGCCTCCGTCTGGTCGGCATCTAAGCCGCGGGTACGGAATACTTTGTTCTCAAAACTCCAGGTGATCACAGTCTGTACAAACGCATCGGTACGGCCACCGGGAGGAATACTCACGGCATAGTTGATCAGCATCGGGAACTTACGTCCGAGTGTCTGCTTGTATATCTTCCGGAGCGCCCGTACAAACGCATCGTACTGACCATCTCCTGAAGAACTCTCCTCGTAGGTCTCCCCATCAATCTCTATACGCACGTTGGCCATGGGTTTCAGACCGTGAGCCAGAGTCACCATGTAGCTCTTGAGTTTGACACGGCTATTGATCCCTTCGCGTTTCATTACGTCAGAGATGATGTAGGGCAGGTCTTCCTGGGTCACTAATTCTTTCTTATCTCCCAGTTCAATGATCCGCTCGGTCACCTTTCTCATGGAATCTTCATCCAGTTCCAGTCCCAGACTTTCGAGATTCTTCCGGATATTGGCTTTGCCACTGGTCTTGCCCAGCGCGTATTCACGTACGCGTCCGAAACGTTCGGGAAGCAGATCGTTGTAATAAAGATTGTTCTTATTGTCTCCGTCCGCGTGTACCCCAGCTACCTGGGTAAATACGTTCTCCCCCACGATCGGCTTGTTGGCCGGTATCAGGATGCCCGAATAGGATTCTACCACCTGGCTCACATCGTTCAGACGGCTTTCATCAATACTGGTCTGCGCGTTGAACTGGTCTTTCAGGATGGCCTGTATACTCGCCAGAGGCGCGTTTCCGGCACGCTCTCCCAATCCATTGATGGTGGTATGTAATCCTCTGACACCACTCAGCACCGCGGCTAAGGCATTACTTACCGCCAGATCGTAGTCATTGTGCGGATGGAAATCGAAATGTCTGTCCGGATACCGCTTCACCATCTTCCGCATAAATTCGATCACCTGCAAAGGATTAAGTACCCCAAGCGTATCGGGAAGCATGAACCGTTTGATAGAAGTATCTTTCAGGTCGTCCATCATCTGGAATACATATTCCGGGGAGTCTTTCATCCCGTTACTCCAGTCCTCCAGATAGATATTTACCTCCATATCCATTTCATCGGCATGCGCCAATACGGTACGGATATCCGCCAGATGCTCTTCCGGAGTCTTCTTCAACTGATGGGTACAATGTTTGAGAGACCCTTTACAAAGCAGGTTGATCACCCGGCAGCCGGTACCATGTATCCAGTTGAGCGAAGCACGTCCGTCTACAAACCCCAGCACTTCTACCCGGTGAAGCATATTACGCCGGGCCGCCCAGTCACAGATCATCTTCACCGCGTCGAACTCTCCTTCCGAGACACGTGCCGAAGCCACTTCCACACGGTCTACCTTGAGTTCTTCCAATAGCAGCCGCGCAATCATTAGTTTTTCATGGGGTACGAAAGAGACTCCGCTGGTCTGTTCGCCGTCGCGGAGTGTCGTATCCATGATCTCTATTTTGACTGCTCTTCCCATGCTTCGATCTTGTCTTTGTTACTCAACAGAAAATCGATATCATCCAGCCCGTTGGCCAGACAATGTTTCTTGTAGGCATTGATCTCGAACGATTCGCTGCGTCCGGTAGCTTTGTTGGTTATCGTTTGCGCGGGGAGGTTGACCTCTACCTCGGTCTGCGGGTCTGTATGTATCGAATCGAACAGTTCGGCCAGGAATTCTTCGCTCACGATCACAGGCAGTACAAAATTGTTCAACGCGTTGTTGCGGAAAATATCCGCGAAGAAACTGCTCACGACCACACGGAATCCATAGCCGGCGATGGCCCACGCGGCGTGTTCACGGCTCGAACCGGAACCGAAGTTCTTTCCTCCTACCAGTATTTTTCCGGAATAGGTCGGATCATTGAGTACAAAAGAATCGATCTTATTTCCCTCTTTGTCGTAACGCCAGTCACGGAAAAGATTGTCTCCGAAACCCTCTTTGGTAGTGGCTTTCAGGAAACGGGCAGGTATGATCTGATCGGTGTCCACATTTTCCAACGGAAGGGGTACACAGGTCGATGTCAGTATATTGAATTTTTCTTTCATTGTTATGCAATCTGATTAAGTGAAACGTAAGATTAAAGCAACGTGCGCGGATCGGTAATCACTCCGGTTACGGCTGCCGCGGCAGCTACCAGCGGACTGGCCAGCAGGGTACGTGCTCCCGGCCCCTGACGACCTTCAAAGTTACGGTTGGAAGTAGACACGGCATACATTCCGGCCGGTACTTTGTCGTCGTTCATCGCCAGACAAGCCGAACAGCCGGGTTGACGCAGGGTGAATCCTGCTTCTTCAACTATCTTGTCCAGCCCTTCTTCACGGATCTGCTGATCTACAACCCAGGACCCCGGCACAAGCCATGCCACGATATGCGCTGCTTTTTTCTTCCCTTTCACTACGGAAGCAAATTCCCGGAAATCTTCGATACGCCCGTTGGTACAGGAGCCCAGGAATACATAATCTACTTTCTTACCCAACAGCGATTCTCCGGCTTCGAAGCCCATATAATCTAATGATTTTTTGTAGGAGATGCGTCCGGCTTCCGGTTCGCTTTCCAACGCGGGGATGTGCTGAGTAATGCCCATACCCATACCCGGATTGGTTCCGTATGTGATCATCGGCTCAATGTCTTCGGCATGGAAGGTGATCTCTTTATTAAATACCGCGTCTTTCTCTGACCGGAGGGTTTTCCAGTAAGCAACGGCTTTGTCCCACTCTGCTCCCACAGGCGCGTATTCGCGGCCTTTGATATACTCAAAAGTGGTTTCGTCCGGAGCGATCATACCGCCACGGGCTCCCATCTCAATAGACAGATTACACAGCGTCAACCTTCCTTCCATGGATAAGCTCCGTACTGCTTCACCTGCATATTCCACAAAATATCCGGTAGCACCACCGGTAGTCATTTTCGCGATAATATACAGCGCCAGATCTTTTGCGGTAACTCCTTTACCCAGTCTGCCATCTACAGTGATGCGCATGGTCTTAGGTTTGGATTGCAGGATACATTGGGAGGCCATCACCATTTCCACCTCACTGGTACCGATACCAAAAGCGACTGCTCCCATGGCACCGTGTGTGGAGGTGTGTGAATCGCCACAGACGATAGTCATGCCCGGCAGAGTCAATCCGCGTTCGGGTCCTACTACATGAATGATGCCGTTCTTGGGATGTAACATACCAAAATGATTCAGTCCGAAGTCTTCCGCGTTCTTTGCCAGTGTATCTACCTGTGTACGGGATACCGGATCCTCAATGGGTTTGTCCTGGTCGTGGGTAGGCGTATTGTGGTCCGGCATACAGAAAATCTTCTCCGGCCGGAAACAACCGATTCCCCGTGCTCGCATTCCGGCAAAAGCCTGCGGACTGGTTACTTCGTGACAATAAAGCCTGTCGATATAGAGCTGTGTGGGACCGTCTTCTACCAGAGTCACCACATGAGCATCCCAAATCTTATCAAATAACGTATTCATCTTGGTTTATAACTATGATTAGAGTATTTATTTATTCTGAAAACAAATGTCTTTCTGTGAAAAATCACAGACGGAACTTATTGATACAATCGATATAAGCCCCTACCGAAGCGGCAATGATATCGGTATTCGCGCCGAAGCCGTAGTACATCTGATCGTCGTATTCTACCTGCATATGCACTTTTCCCATATCATCACTTCCTTTACTGATGGCCTGAATAGTAAATTCTTTGAGGGTCATCTGCCGGTCTATGATCTTCTTCAGTGCTTTGATGGCGGCATCTACAGGACCGTTGCCACTGGCGGCTGCTTCAAATTTCTCTCCGGAGATATTCAGTCCCAGACTGGCTACCGACCGCACCCCTACTCCACTGGTTACCTGCAGGTACTCCATCTTGATGCGACGGTTCTCACTGCGCTGTGCGCCGGCAAGCAACAGGATATCGTCGTCATTAATATCTTTTTTACGATCTGCCAGTTTGAGGAATTCTTCATAGATCTCATCCAGTTTTTCCTGGCTCAGTTCCACACCCAATACGGAAAGTCTGTGTTTGAGAGCGGCTCTTCCGCTACGGGCAGTAAGCACAATAGCGTTGTCATCAATACCTACATCTTTCGGATTGATGATCTCATACGTCTGTATATTCTTCAATACACCGTCCTGATGAATACCCGAAGAGTGAGCAAAAGCATTCCGTCCGACGATGGCCTTATTGGGTTGCACCGGCATATTCATCAGGCTGGATACCATCCGGCTGATCGGATAGATCTTCTGGGTATTGATGTTGGTCTCGATTTTTGTCTCTTTGTGGCTTTTGAAAATCATGGCCACCTCTTCCAGGGAAGTATTCCCGGCACGCTCCCCAATCCCATTGATGGTCACCTCTACCTGACGGGCACCGTTGAGCACTCCGCTGATGGTATTGGCGGTGGCCATTCCCAGGTCGTTGTGACAATGGGTAGATAGAATGGCCTGATCGATGTTATTCACATGTTCTACCAGGTAACGGATCTTCGCACCGTATTCATCGGGCAGACAATATCCGGTAGTATCGGGTATGTTCACGACCGTAGCCCCCGCTTTGATCACTGCTTCCACTACACGCGCCAGGTATTCATTGTCTGTACGCCCGGCATCCTCAGCATAGAACTCTACGTCGTCTACAAACCGACGCGCGTATTTCACGGCTTCCACAGCACGTTCAATAACCTCTTCCCGGTTGGAATTGAACTTATATTTGATGTGCATATCGGAGGTACCGATACCCGTATGAATGCGTTTGCGCTTCGCGTATTGCAACGCTTCGGCGGCCACTTCAATGTCCTTCTTCACCGCGCGTGTCAGGGCACAGATAGTAGGCCAGGTCACCGCTTTGGAAATCTCAATCACAGAATTAAAATCACCCGGACTGGAAACAGGAAAGCCTGCCTCAATGACATCTACACCTAATCCCTCCAATGCCTTAGCCACCTGTATCTTTTCTACAGTATTTAACTGACATCCCGGCACCTGCTCCCCATCCCGGAGGGTGGTATCGAAAATAAACAATCTGTTGCTCATGTTCCTAATATATATTTTATAGTTTTATTTATCATGAAAAAAAGCCTTTCACACCGGGAAGTGAGAAAGGCTTTTATATATTTTACGCATACATATTTACGCACGACACTCACTTCCACTATATTTTCGTAGAATAATAAGGCCGGACAGTAGAATATGTATAAACGTTTGATTCATTTGTTGTCTTTTCTTGTTTCGACGCTGCAAAGGTATAGAATATTTCTTAGCAACCAAATAATACGTTACTTTTTTCTGCAAAAAAACGTCATTTCATAAGAAGAAAGAAGGAATGAACAGGAATGTATCACTCACAGACAAGGAAACCGAAGGGAATGATACGGTATGCTGCGTATCTGTGTATAGTTAAGTAACTTTTCAACGGGGAACAGCAGTATGGGTGCAGTGGATACGGATCATTTTCAGGAGAATGGCCTACGCGCTGTCAGTAGCCTATCCGCAGGGTAAAAGAGTAGGTCAACTTCTTACGGCCTGAGCCGTTCCCGTTGTATAAGACAGGCCCAACTGCCGGTAGTGCATCGGATGTAACCGATCCGATCTTTCTTTGGTATATACATGGTTCAGGATATGGAAGAGGGTTTGGCCGGTTACGCCTGTGTAAGAACAATGCTCCCGTCTTTGCAGGACAAAATAAACGTGTCTCCCCTGCTTGTCAGATGTCCCGGAGGTAAGTGTATGGTTTCGTTGGAACAGCTCTGTGGCACTAAGGCTGTATGGGAAGGTAGATCAGGTACATTTTCCGGAAGCACTTCCGGGAACCCCCGGAGGAGGTGCCAGATACGTTCCGTGGGCCATTCGTTCCAGTGGATCAGGCCCCGGTAGTTGCTGAGGTTCCTGGCTCTGGGAGTAGGTGAGACAGAGGGTTGGGGCAGGCTTTGTATGTGGGGAAGGTTGCAAAGGACACGGACCATCCACGCTGCTCCCAGCTCTGTGGCTGTCTGTTTCAGATCATCCAGTCTTATTCCGGTGGGAACAGGAAATGTGTGTTGACACACCATATCTCCGGTGTCTTCACCTTCGTCTATCCGGTGGATGGTGATCCCACTTTTCTCTTCCTGGTAATAATAGAGCCAGAACCAGGGATTGGGTCCCCGGTAAGCGGGCAACAGAGACGGATGCAGGTTCAGACTCCCGTAGCGTGGCAGGGAGAAGATCTCTTTCCGGAGAAGGAAAGGCATTCTGAATACCGCGATCACCTCCGGCTGTCTTTCTTCTATCCACTTTTGCAACAGGCTGTTCTGGTCTTTCAGTATCTGGTAAGGAACACCTTGCCCGTTGCAATACCTTTCCAGCCGGACAGATGCCTGGCAATCCAGTACACCTGTCAGAGTCAACTGGCTACACTCCTGTATGCGGGATACAAAGGAAGAATAGCCAGTTGTAATGATCAGGACCCGTATCATGGATATGCTTCCTCGTCGGGGGTGTCTGTGTACTCTTGGACGTTACTGATCTGTTTGTTCTTCTGAGTGGCGGCGCGCCAGAGGGCGGATACGCCTGCTACCAACAGGGAGAAAAGCCCGACGAATAACCACCCCGCGATCTTAAAGGCTATTTTTATAAACCATCCGAACAGATCAATGATCCATTGGAACATAACGTCTACCATATCTCCATCTTTTGCCATAATTGTTTTTTAAAGATTTATAAATAGATTACTTCTGATAATCGCCGATCTGATAAGAGATGCCGTTGTTGCGGGATACTTCTCTGACCAGGTCGCTGAATGCTTCGTTGCTGATGTAACGGGACAGATTGATCACCGGGCACCCCTCTTTGAGGAAGCGGACCGGATCTTTGATCTTACCCGACTTACAGGCATTTTTGTACAGGGTAGACCCGGGGAACGCAATGATCATATCCAGCGATATGGAAGAGAATTTCTTGTTTTTCTGCCACCAACGCAGCGTGCGGTAGAAAGATTCCGTGGTTTCGTTCTCATCTCCCAGAATGAGGGTGGAACGTGTGTCCAGGCCGGATCCGATGGTCAGTGCCAGTGCCTCTTCCACCTGTTCGATGGTGATGTGTTTACGCATACTGTGGAGTATGTGGTTATCCGCGCTTTCGATACCCAGGAAGATATAGCGACAGTTGCTGGCTTTAAGCGCGTCCGTTATTTCCTGAGTTACGGAATCTACCCGTAACTGGATAGACCAGGTAAAGGAGTATGTCCTGACGCGTTTGCAGAAATCCAACACCCGTTTACTGTCCGAAGCAAAGAGTTCTTCACGCAAGGCAATGTAGTTGATGTTGAAATGGCGTGTCAGGAAATCAATCTCTCTGAAGATAGAATCCAGCGAACGTTGGCGGTATTTGCTTCCCGAAGGATGAAAGCAGAAGGTGCAGTTGTATTTGCACGAACGTCCTCCGATGACCGCGACCGGAGAGTACCTGATGCCATTCTCTACTTCACCGTTGGTTGCCAGATACTTGTCGTAATCGAAACTGAGATAGTCAGGAAAAGGCAAACGATCCAGATCCTGTATGTCTGGCCGGGGAGGAGTACGGTGATAGTTACCCTCTTTCAGGTAGATCAGACCGGGAATAGGGTCTACAGGAAATCTCCGCGTGAATGCCTCTATCAGTTCCGGTACAGTGATCTCTCCTTCACCGATCACTCCGTAGTCTACTGTTTCCAGGGCTTTCATCGCGTTTTCTGGGTCGGAGGTGATCAGGCCGCCACCTGCCAGGGTGATGATCAGGGGGTTGATCTCTTTGGCCATCCGGAACAGCGGGGCAATCTCCTGAAACTGCCCGGAAATGCCTCCGATACCGATCACATCAATCCCGTGATTTTCTATGGTATCTTTCAGCAAGATGTAGCAGTCGCCTTCGGTATGGTTGAGATTCAGTGTATATACATGCGCCACTTCCGAGCGTTTCAGAGCCGATGATACATAGAGGGTACCCAATGGCATGATGTATCCCCATTGTTCGGTAGAGAAATACCGGGGTACTACCAGTAAGACCTTCAGTTTATCTGGCTGTAACGCATCGGATCCGGTGGATGGCCGGACCGGCCGGGTGTGGCCTGTTTCGGTTATGCTGATTGTTTTTTTCATTTCATGGATAGTATGACCGGATGGGAACGGATGTATGAAAGATTTTCGTGCG
>Ga0192264_1045_pt2 | contig 25449 bp, 21 predicted proteins | sample Koala_Koa23_J3_FD_131267 | JGI IMG/M metagenome (GOLD analysis project Ga0192264, IMG submission 131267) | Enriched cells from koala feces incubated with labeled cellulose particles, San Francisco Zoo, California, United States - Koala_Koa2-3_J3 ... | reverse complement strand
GCTGACGGTGATTTTGCCATAACCGTTGACGGCTCCGAAGATCCGGATGATTACGGCGTCGTATACGACTGGGAAATCCAGTTCAAGGAAGCCTGGGAGGGCGAAGCCGCGGCAGCAAGATCCGCATGGGATGACAGCGATGAAGAGCAGTGCTGGTCCTCTTTTGCTCCCGTATATGACAGTGAGGGCAATGTTGTATGCATATTGGGAATCGACTATCCATGCACTGATGTGATTGCAAACAATCCTCAGTGGAACCGCGATGATGAAGAGTGGAACGGATACGAAGATGAAATCAACGGCGACATCCCTGATGTCGTTCAAGAGCTGATAGATACAGTTACCGATATGGCAGCTTCCTATGCAGAGCAGCTGGGCACAGTTAACTGAGTTTGAGATAATAAATATAGATTGTTAAAATTAAAGGCATCGGAGAAAACTTTTTTCGATGTCTTTTATATGTATGACGGGCATGCCGTCATACATGAATACGGTGTAACTCACTTGAATAAGTTACACCGTGCTTTAAATTTACTCTCTTATGAAACACTCCCGTTTCGAGAGAGTCCTTTTTTAATACAAAATTATGGGCAAGACGTAAGCCGGGTTCTGTATCAGACGATCATCTATCTTGGCATGCCGTTACCGACATGCTCATGCGACCTACCTACCGGGCAGCGACGGGCAGCCGCCTTTTGCGCCCTATTTGGTCTTGCTCCGGATGGGGTTTACACGAGAAATATGTTACCATACCTCCCTGTGAGCTCTTACCTCACAATTTCAACCTTACCACGGCATTATCCGTTTCGGCGGTGTGTTTCTGTTGCACTTTCCCTATAGTTACCTACGCCGGACGTTATCCGGCATCCTCGCCCTGCGGAGCCCGGACTTTCCTCATATATTCCGAAAATATACGCAACCGTCTGTCTTACCCAAATATCTCTAATATTTTAAACGCAACCGATTTCCGTGTCAAGCGCCTTAATTAGAATATTCTTCCATAAGCTCTATAGCCTTAATAAAGCCTTCCTTCTCCGCTGCGAGAGTTTCATCGAGATACTTCTGCTGGGTATCTCTCAATTCCTTGAGCTCCGTAATTTCTTGGCTGACATCAGCATCTTCCGTATCGTATTTTGCTTTCAGGCTCCTGACAACATCGCCTGTATCGGCATGCGGATATGCTATCAGATCCGCTCCCCAGGTATCATCCCTGTTTTCAAAGAGCTGATTTTCCATATAGCTGCACGTTTCTTCATCGAAATACATTTGATACCATGCCCAGTCCACACAAGAAAGATATTCGTCGTAAGCCTCCTGAATTTCTCCTTCCTCCAGAGCCTCTATCGCTGCATCGAGATTTTCAACATTACTCTGATAAAGCTCGTGCTTATTGATGGTTTCCGGATCGAAGTTGAGACCTAAGAATGCATCCTGGAATGCCAGATAAACCTCCTGCGTTTTTGCATTCATATCGACAGCTTCATCCTTATCTCCGCTTTCTTCGATCGATGCCATCTTTTCTTCCAGAGCAGCTGCCGCCTCATATGCCGCATCGAATTCGTCTTCAAATATCGAAGCGTCCGTCAACGAATCCTCTATGTCCTGGATTCGCGCCGTAAAGTCCATCGGCCTTATACTCTTAGCATCCAGATCAATAACGAGCTTTCCATAAGTTTGGATCGATTCACGAAGTCCATCCTCATCGAGAGGCTGCGCATCCCAGCTGTCATATGTCGAATGATATCCTGTCTCATCATACAGAACTCCCTCACCCGAACCTGCTACGATTGCCGGGATTCCGACACGTGACCACTGAAAATCTTCTGTATACGTCGAGGTCTTCTGATATGACCATTCGTATTGTGAGTCTTCGTTGAGATCTCCGATACTTTCCTCTATAAAGGACATTAATTCGACTGCCGATCTGGTTCCGGCATACGTTTCACCCTCTACATTGTAGCCTCCGTCGTTATTGATAATGGCAAAACCGCCTTCAACCCATTCCGGATGCGTAGTCATAATTTCTTCATAAGCTCCCATCGACCAGTCGTATTCACTGCCGCTGCGTCCCCATTCTTCGGCGCAATGGAAGCAAAATCTTATGGTCTTGTCGGAAGTATATCCGCTGTCTATAAGCCCTTTCGCTATAGCCATGGAAACAGCTACGCCCTGAGCATCGTCATATTGTGAGTGGAAATATCCGTCCATATGCGCAAATACGAATATGGTTTCAGAGGTTTCTCCCGGTATTTCACCCCACAGGTTGTAGGATTCGCCATCCTCCGTAACCGTAGAATCGCAGTTCAGCGTCACCGTCACGGAATCGCCGCCTCCGGCTTTTATAGCTTCCTTAAGCGCTTCACAGTCCTCTTCGCTTATAGCAAGCGCAGGTGCATCAGCGGGACCGCATATATCCTGAACGCCGACTCTGTCTTCACCCTCTACAGGATATACCGACATGGCTATGCACGCTTTAGCTCCTTTTACCTTTGCCTGATATGCCGGATAATTGATCCACCAGTTTTCATTCTGATCCACCTCGAGCAAAACAAGCTTATCTGTAACGTCGAGGCCTTCATAATCATCTTCCGTACCCTCGCCTACATAGACAAGCTCCAATTCCTCGTTATCCGCCTGCAGCGTCGTCTGATAACCGCCGAGATCTATCTTTTGCTCTTCTCCATCGGCATCCGTAAATGTAAGGTTCGCACCGTTGAACACCCAATTATCGACCGTAACCTTATCCTTGGTGACGTTTTCAAGGCCGATTGCTTCCATTTCTTCCGCAAGGTATTCGCGCACCTGGTCTTCGGCAGGAGAACCTGCTGAACGCATACCCATTACAGGATCATCTCCGAAGCTGCTGATAGTTTCTACTATTTCCTTGGCATAATCCACATCTATTGCAGCGTCATATGAATTGAAAGTTTCACCGTAATCAGCGCTTCCGCAGGAGCTCAACCCCAGTGCAAAGACGATCGCAATAGAAACCGGCAGTATGCCTTTTAGCAATATCTTCTTCATAGCGTGATAATACACCCCCCTCGTTGTTAAAAGCAGAAATGCTTTAGAAAGTAATTAGTGTCTTAACATCATACCATTTTCAGAAAATTAAATCAAGTGTAAAATCAGCTAATAAGACATTAAATCCTATTTCTTATTTGTTATTTGCTCTTTCCTATTTCTCAAATTTCAAAACACCCTAAACGGCTCTAACTCTACGGTCGACTCAATGATTTCCACGTCTTCCGGCAGCACAGGCTCCAGCTTCTTTGTCATGGCTTTCGCGAACAGCTTTTCCGTGCCGTAGTGCCCTGCATCGAGCAGACATATTCCCAGCTCCAGAGCGGCCTGTGCCTGATGGTACTTCACATCTCCCGTTATCAGAAGCTCGCAGCCTGAGTCAGCAGCCATCTCTGCAAATTCGGCTCCCGCACCCGTACACACTCCGGCTGTCGATATCGTACTTTCCGGCTCTCCTACAGCCCTGATACTTCTCAGCTCCACGTCGAATTTCTCCGATACCATCGCTGCCGCCTGTTCGAGTCTCACAGGCTCAGCAAATCTTCCGATTCGTCCTATATCAGCTTCGTCGTTATTTCTTATCATATCCGCAGGCTCCGCAACTCTTAGGCCTTTCAGATTTCTCACGTTTTCAAGGCCCAAAAGCTCTGCAGCCGTATCGTTATTTCCGCCCTTTACCTTATCAAAGGATGTGTGCGCCGAATAGACGGATATCCCGCGCTTTATAAGCTCCATGACCATGCGATCGCTGCATACACTATGATTGAGCGTTTTCTTGGCGGAAAATATCAGCGGGTGGTGCGATACTATCATTTCTGCGCCGATCTCCGCCGCCTCTTTGATGACATCTTCATTGATCTCAAGGCAGGTAAGTATTCGCTTGACGCTATTGCTCTCAAACCCTATGATAAGTCCGCTGTTGTCCCACGGCTCCTGCAAAGCAGGCGGAACTACGGATTCCAAAGAATCTCTGATATCCGCAACAGTCATTTTTCTTACTGCATTATTCATATCGCTCTCCCTATTCTATATATACCGGTATTCATACTATGTCATCATGCTCCATAGTTTTAAAACAAATTTCACCGTTTTTTCATGGGCTTCCGATATTTCATTTAGTTTTGGTTTCCGGTTCAAGCTCAGGCTGTCCTCATTTTCGTTCTATCTTCAACTCTTTGCCCTGATACTTTACCAGCAAATCCTCCAAATACCGCATGCCGCCGCATATATTTTCTTCAAGCTCTCTGTTTCTTTTCTTCGAAAGCTTGACGTTTTCCAGCTTCGTCTTTTCCGCCTCTATATTCCGCAGCAGGAATTCCTCCACAGGACCGGAAGCGTTCACTATCCACGGCGGTATCCTGCATATCATCTCGCTGCCGTCAGCGCTCTCGCTGATCATTTCCTGCTGTTCCGTCTTGCTGCCCGCCATACCTTCAAAACCGCTTTCGCCCGCACTTGCGCAATTAGGACTTACGGCGGTTATCACCTCTGCAATATATTTTCCCTCGCGAACAAGATCTTCATAAATGATTTCAAACCCGTTATCGAGCAGCCATTTCCTGAGATACCCCTGTCCGATTCTCGGCTGCAGGATAAACTTATCGAAAGAAGCCGTCAGCTCGATATCCTCAGCCATTATATCCGCTATGAGTCTGCCGCCCATCCCGGCTATAACAACGACATCCACCTCCGAGGGCTCCAGCACCGAAAGGCCGTCGCCGACGCGAAAATCACCGCTGCCAAGTCTTCCCATATCTACATTCATATTGAAATTTTTTCTTGCTTTATCAAGAGACGGTTCGCTGATATCCGCCATTATCACTTTCGGCGACACCTCTTTTTCTAGTAGATAAACAGGCAAAAAACCATGGTCTGTTCCTATATCGGCCATGGTTTCTCCTCTATCTATCCTCGCTGCCATCGTCTTCAGCCTGTCGTTAAGTCTTATCATAAAACCCCGCTTCTCCGCTGCAATGCCGATCACCCTATTCCAGATAATCCTTCAGCTTCTTGCTCCTCGTAGGATGTCTCAGCTTTCTCAGCGCCTTGGCCTCTATCTGACGGATCCTCTCACGAGTAACGTCAAACTGCTTTCCGACCTCCTCAAGTGTCCTGGCTCGTCCGTCCTCAAGGCCGAATCTCAGCTTGAGCACCTTCTGCTCCCTTTCTGTAAGCGTTCCCAGCACATCCACAAGCTGCTCCTTGAGCATGGAAAATGCAGCCGCCTCTGCCGGAGCCGGAGCATCGTCGTCGGGTATAAAGTCGCCCAGATGGCTATCCTCCTCTTCGCCTATCGGCGTTTCCAGTGAAACAGGCTCCTGCGCTATCTTTAAAATTTCCCGCACCTTTTCCACGGAAATACCCATCTCGGCAGCTATCTCATCGGGGGTAGGCTCTCTTCCCTTCTCCTGAAGCAGCTGTCTGGAAATTCGTATCAGCTTATTTATCGTTTCCACCATATGGACAGGTATCCTGATGGTCCTCGCCTGATCCGCTATCGATCTCGTTATCGCCTGCCTTATCCACCAAGTAGCGTATGTGCTGAACTTGTATCCCTTGGTCCAGTCAAACTTGTCCACCGCCTTTATAAGACCTAAGTTTCCCTCCTGTATAAGATCGAGGAAAAGCATACCGCGTCCTACATACTTTTTAGCTATGCTGACTACAAGTCTGAGATTCGCTTCGCAGAGCTTCTGCTTCGCGGCTTCATCGCCCGCCTCCATCCTCATGGCAAGCTCCACCTCTTCTTCCGCCGTGAGCAGAGGCACCTTACCTATTTCCTTGAGATACATCCTCACGGGATCGTCGACCGCGATGTTCTTTGAAAGGGTAGCCTCAAGGTCTATTTCCTTCGCATCCGGATCTTCCGCAATAGCTGCGTCCACCTCGGGGTCGTCCACCTCTTCGTCGTCCATTTCCATAAGCTCGATATCGTCGGGTTCATTTTCCATAGGCAGCTTAACGCCCGCTTTCATGAGATCCTCGTACAGATCCTCCGTCTGGTCGGCATCGAGCTCTATTTCACCAAGCCTGTCGGAAATCTCCGTATAGCTCAGCACCTTATTCCCTTTGGTCGAAGCCTTAGCTATCAGATCCTTTAGTATCTGCGCTCTGTTTTCCTCATTCAAAACCGTACCGGCCGACGAATCAGCGCCGCCGTTTCCCGTATTATTTTCAGTGTCTTCCATTTTTTCATCCATTTCTTCAGTCGTTTCTTCAAAGATTTCCACGCTTGCCGCCTCCGTATTTTCGTCCTTAATCTCAAACATCGTATTGCCCCCTCATTTTCTGATCTGCATTTGTATATCCATAAGCTGCTTCATAAGGTCGACTATTTCCTCCTGATTTTCATCTTCATCAGCCATGGAAATCCTGATCCTTATTTTTTCTTCCTTATCCTTTAAATTCTGCCTTCTTACCGTAGCTATATCCTCTTTGAAAATCTCGTCCTCCCTACCGGGGGTTATGACGTTTTTTTCTATCAAGCCCAGATATCCGTATGATTTTTCGTCAAGAAGCTCCTGCAGCCTGTATTCGTCGATCGGTCTTTTCCCATCATCGATTGCTGTAATAGCTTCGTATATGACTCTTCCCATACTGCTGTGAAACAATTCTCCCTCCGTATCATCCGGTATCGCTGTAAAGCGTGCATCGAGCAGCATCAGCTTCAGAAGCTCCTGCTCCACCGGAGGAATATCCGTTCCGTCCGTATCGTCTCCGCCGCGGCTGCCCAAAACAGCTTCCGCACGTGTAAAGCCCTTTTCCTGACTATTATTGCCGGAATACTCAAATCTTATAGCTCCCTCGGAAACACCTGTTTCTGCGGCTAGCTTCTTTATGTATACGTCGGCTTCTACGGCCTTCATCGAACGGAGGATCTTCACCGCTCCGCGAAGAAAATCTATGCGCTGCTGGTCATCATCAAGGTCATATCGGCTTTTGACTCTGTTTATTTTAAAATCTCCGTAAGGCTCCGCCTTATCAAGAAGCTCGAGAAAGGCTCCCCTGCCGTTCTTTTTTATGAATTCATCGGGATCCTTTCCGTCAGTGACCTTCAGCACCCTGGCCCTGCAGCCTTCCTTGTAAAGGACGTCCAGCCCTCTGAAAGCGGCGCTTTGTCCTGCTTCATCCGCATCGTATGAAAGGATCACATTGTCGGTATAGCGCTTTATGAGCCTCGCCTGATTTTCCGTCAAAGCGGTCCCCAGGGATGCCGATACATTCCTGATCCCTCCCTGATACAGCGAAATCACGTCCATATACCCTTCTACAAGTATTATCGCATCCTCTTTCCTTACCGTATCAGACGCCAGGTTCAAACCGTAAAGATTGTTTTTCTTCTGAAATACGTCCGACTCCTGAGAATTCAGATATTTAGGCTCTCCGTCTCCGATCATCCTGCCGCCGAAGCCTATCACCTTGCCCGACGTGTTCATTATCGGAAACATCACCCTGCCTCGGAATTTATCGTAATACCTCTCTCCGGAGCGCGATATGAGACCGAGCTCCATCATCTTGTCCTCCTGTATACCCTTTTCCTTTAAAAAGGAATACAGGCTGTCCCATCTATCGTCGGCATATCCTATACCGAATTTATTGAGGATTTCCTCGGAAATCCCTCTGTTCTTCATGTAAGTATATCCGGGATTTGCCCTTTCTCTCAACGCCCTGAAAAAGTAGGTGGCAGCCTGACGGTTTATCTCGTAAAGCTCCGCCTTATTTTTACTTCCTCTAAAGGCTCCGTCGAGATTTATCCCGTACTCCTTTGCCAGCATCTCCGCCGCGCCCTTGAAGTCCAGACCGTAATAGCGCTCGACAAAGGCGATGACATCTCCCGTCGCTCCGCAGCCGAAGCATGTGAATATCTGCTTGGTTTCCGATACAACAAAAGAAGGTGTTTTTTCATTGTGAAAGGGGCATACTCCCTTGTAATTGCTTCCCGCCTTCTTCAGAGCGACCACTCTGCCGACGACGTCCACAATGTTACACCTGCTCTTGATTTCATCGCCTATATTTATACCGCTTCCTGCCTTCACTTTTGCCTCTCTTAATTCTGACACCTAATTACTTATACGACAAAAGTCAGCAGTTTCCTTTTTTTATTGTGATTTTTTTGCAAACTATCTCCACCCTTTTGCCACGAACAACTCATCGTACAGATTCATCGCATATCTGTCCGTCATTCCCGCCACGTGATCCTTAGCCAGCTCGTTTATGCTGTATTCATCTCTCATGGCAAGCAGCTCGTCCGACAGCTCATCGGGATTTTCCACAAAGTAATTGTAAAGCGATTCCACTATTATTTTCACCTTGTTCACATCCTCCGCACGCTTTACCCTGCTGTTGTGATAGACGGATTTGAACATGTATGTGCGGAGCTCGTTCATCGCCTCCGCTTTTTCCCTGCTCAATGACGCTTCAGGCTTGCCGAAGCTGTTTTCTATCATATCTCTCACCAGCGTATCTATCCTTTTCTTATGGGTATCTCCCAAGATCTCGATGCAGTCCTTCGGCAAATCATCCGCCGTAATAATGCCGCTCCTTATCGCATCGTCGATATCGTGATTTATATATGCTATCCTGTCGCTTATCTTCACTACCTGACCCTCCGCTGTCGCGGGAGCCGCGTTTCCCGTGTGATTGAGTATGCCATTGCGTACTTCGTATGTAAGATTCATGCCGCGCCTGCTTCCCGACGATTCCAGCACATCGACCACTCTCAGGCTCTGAACGTTATGCCTGAATCCGCCCGGATGCACTTTATTGAGGACCTCCTCTCCGCTGTGACCGAAGGGAGTGTGACCGAGATCGTGCCCCATGGCTATGGCCTCGGTGAGATCCTCATTCAGTCCCGAACCTCTGGCGATAGTCCTCGCTATCTGCGATACCTCGATCGTATGCGTGAGCCTCGTCCTGTAATGGTCACCCTCAGGTGCAAGAAAGACCTGAGTTTTGTGCATCAGCCGCCTGAAAGCCTTTGAATGTATTATCCTGTCCCGGTCGCGCTGAAATTCCGTCCTTATGCTGCACTTTTCCTCTTCCGTCATCCTCCCGCGCGATTCCGATGATCTCATCCCGTATGGCGAAAGGAATTGTTCCTCACGTTTTTCCGCTTCTATTCGTCCAAACATCTGCCTCCTCCGTTGATACGTCCTATACGATATAAGTTATAATACATACATGGAGCGAAGTTGTAAAGGCGTTTCTTTTTCCGTTATCATATCGGCAGCCATAGCTTCGTACATATATTCGCTTACATCCATCAGTCGATTATCCGCCTATATTCATAAGCCTGTTCGAGATCATGTGATATCGTTGATTTTCTTCACGTTTGTTCCCAGGCTGCCGTCTATCCGGCTCAAAAGCAGCATAGCGCTTTCCCTGAGTTCATCCTCAAGAAAGAAAATATCCTCTGCGATAGCTTCTTCAAGCTCGCTCTTTTCCTTTTCCGGCAAGGCTCTGTAAAATTCGCCTGCCTGCACTAATTCATTCAATACCATCCGCCCCTCTCGATAGCCTCGCATTGATAGATATAATCTATCACCTCCCAAAGCTCGCTTCTGTGCATTTCTATTCCTTTTACCGTATTCCCCGGAGCAAAGCTGAGGAGCTCGCATTCGTTCCTGTAGTCCTCCGGGATCTCCGTAAGCTTCATCATACCCGCGGCTACAAAAGGATTCCGCTTTTCATCCCAAATCAGCGTTGCGGACGTGTATCCGGCGTCGGATGATGCACCGTATTTTTCCATCTGTATGTAAAGCTCATACTGAGGAAATCTCCCGTCAGCTATCGCTGCGCACAGACGGTCTGCTGCTCTGTCGGCATCAAATCCCGCCAGAAACTCTGCAGATGATCTGTCCGGACGTTCCGCCTTTCTTCTCTCATCATCCGCACAAAGCGGCTTCCACATGTACCTGACGAGAAACCTTTCACCGCCGCTGTTTTCCCAGACAGTGCTGCCTGAGGAATACCAGCTTTCAAATATATATGAGTCCGACAATCCCATGCCGGAATACAGCCTGATGATACAGTTCATCGCCTCCGGGTTTTCCACCGCAAACTGCCACAGCCCGCTGCTGTTTATCCCGTCGAAGTATTCATGCACGGTAAAGGCATTCACCAGCTTCGTGAGCTTTTCTCTTTCGTTTATGAAAAACACCGGCATATTCCGGCACATCATATCGTACCTGCTTCCCCGGCTGTAAAACCTCACGTCCATTCCTTTTATGTTTCTCACCGTATCGGCCGTCCCCTTATCGCCAAGCATAGCAGAGAATCTCACTGTCACCTGAGTTATCTCATCGTAGCTGCTGAACATCTCAGCCTCCGTGTAGTCGGCAAACGACATGTACGGACGGAAAAAGCCCTTCGCCGAAACGCCCTTTTTAAATGCCAGTCTTGGCTTCAAAACTCCCTTTACCATCTGCTGAAGCTGCTTGAGCAATAAAAAATCCGTCATCTATACCACCTCTTCGATAGTATATGCGACGGATTTATTTGAGTTACATCAGCGGCCCGTATGCCCGAAGCCGCCGCTGCCTCTGTCTGTATCCGAAAGCTCCTCCGCCTTTTCCGGCGTTATCCTTTCGTACCTCGCCGCCACCATCTGAGCTATTCGTTCGCCGTTTTTCACCGTGAACGGCTCTTCTCCCCAGTTGATAAGAGGAACCTTGACCTCGCCGCGATAATCGCTGTCTATCGTTCCCACACCGTTTACCAGTCCTATGCCGTGCTTTACGGCAAGACCGCTTCTCGCTCTGATCTGCACTTCGTATCCCGGCGGTATCTCCATAAACAATCCCGTAGGTATCAGCGCTCTTTCACCCGGTGCAAGCGTTACCGGCTCCCCGACATATGCGCGTATATCCATACCTGCTGCGCCTTCGGTTTCGTATGCGGGCAATGAGCCTGACAGTGTCTTGATCTTTATCTTCATCTCTTTATCAGCCCTTCGAGATCGAATTCATTTCCCGTAACCGTTGCCGCACAGTACGAGGAATAATCTCCGATCATATCCGCGGCTTTGATCACATCCTCTGCGCCGACACTGTCAAATCCCTGCAGAACCTCCTCCGGGCTGTAGACCTTATCGAGCAGAAGCTTGTTCTTTCCTATGGAAAACATTCTGCTGTTTATGTTTTCCAGACCGAATATATACGAGCTCTTCACCTGCTCCTTTGCCATCGAAAGCTCTTCATCCGTAACCCCGTTTTTCCGCAGGTCCTCCAGCTCGTATTTCACCGCATCGAGGGTCTCCTCCTCCTTACCTGCCGCAACTGCCGCATATATGCTGAAAAAGCCCCAGCAGCTTGAAAATACGTTCATCGAGCAGACAGAATATGCCAGTCCTCTTTCCTCTCTGATGTTCTGGAACAGCCTCGAGCTCATGCTGCCGCCGAATATGCTGTTCATGATCACGAAAGCGTAGTACTCCGGAGCATCCAAGGAAACCCCCGGAGTCGCCAGACATATGTGCGTCTGTTCTATATCCCTCACCTTTACGTCAAAGCCCTGTTTGTACGGTTTAAGCTCTGTTATTTCAGTCTTTTTCTTCTCCGCAAGGCTGCCCAAGCGGTTTTCAAACAGCGCCGTTATCCTTTCCTCATCGAAATTTCCCGCGATGGCCACGACTATGCTGTCTCTTGCATACTTTTCCCTGTAATATCCGCTGAGCGCTGCCCTGTCTATACCTGCCAGGCTCTCCGGAGTCCCCAGTATGCTTCGCCCGAGAGGGTTGCCGCACGCCACAAGCTCCGATATGGTGTCGTACACATCATCGTCAGGCGTATCCTGCACCATCTTTATCTCCTCGCATATTACCTTACGCTCTTTATTCATTTCTTCCTCATCAAAGCGCGAGCCGGTGACCATATCTAGGAGTATTTCGGCCCCCTCATAGATGTTCGATGACAGCGTCTTGATATAATAGCAGGTCGCTTCCTTACCGGTAAAAGCGTTGAACATGCCTCCTATCTTATCCACATCGGAGACGATTTCCCTCGCAGTTCTCTTTTCCGTACCCTTGAACATCATGTGTTCTATAAAATGCGAAACTCCCGATACGCTGTCGTTTTCATCGACAGCCCCGACCTTTACCCATATTCCGAGCGCCGCCGACTGCACGTAATCGGTCTTTTCCATTATTACCGTAGTGCCGCATTTAAGCTTTATCGTTTTAACCATTTGATTTTGCCTTCCTTTAAAAAGTCCTGTAATTAAGTAATTGTAACATAGAAATATTCTTTTTCATATACTATCAATGAACAATTCAGTATAAATTCATGTCGAAACAAACTATCAAGGAGGTATACGATGAACTGTTATTGTACATCACAAAACGGAGCTGCGGAGGACGGATGCTGCCGTGCCAATGAGCTGTGCAGCTTCAGCGGGAGTCTCGACGATGTTGTTTCCACTCCTGTTTACGTACAGAGCGTTTACGATGCGGTCACCTTTCACATGCAGGGTATGAAAACGGTACAGAATCTCAAATTCACCCCTGCGGTGCCATGCGGCTGCAGCATAAACAGGATAACCGATATACGCTGCAGGAAAGTATTCGATCCGACCCAGCCTCAGAGCTGCGACAACCTGACTCTGGATATGGAAACAGGTATATCAGGAGCATATCTGTTAAACGACGGCAACGGAGTGATAGAAACCATAGGCCCTGACGGCATCCCCTCGGAAAAGATTCTCTTTGCCGATACAAGCGAATGTGAGGAGAGCGGCGGCGGCACCCCCATCTTCGGTACGCAGAACGCAAAGATATGGGGGAATATCGCAGTATATATGGATATAGTCATCTGCGACAGCTGCGGCAGGGAAAGCAGTATGACCGTATGCGCGGAGGTCAGCATCGCTACGCCATCATACCCGCTGGTGCTTACAAATTTCTTCGAGCTGTGTATGCCCGCCACGTCAAACTCTGCGTTCATGCCCAGACTTACAGAGCTGTCCAACGCAGGCTTCAGCTGCAGGCTGGCAACCAATAATGCGTCGAGAGATCTGTCCGTAGGCTCGGGAGGTGAAATCACAGCCAACCTGATAATCACCGTTTGTCTTACCGTGGAAAAAAAGATAACCGTGCCGGTGCAGCTCTGCGTGCTTTCAACAGGCTATGCCGAAGCCCCGCTTCAGGAAAACATTTCCGGCGTAGTAACGTGCCCCGGCCTGTTCCCCGAAAGAATAGACGGAAGCAGCGACAGCGGAGAGCCTCAAAGCGCATCTAATGCCTGCGTCGCAAACAATCTCTGTGATACGAACTAGTATATCGTCTTCGAAATAACTCAACCTTTATACTGGTACCTCGAATATATAGCCGGTTATTAATTATTCGATGTACTAGTACCCATTTGAACGTTATGCCGGTGCAGCCTTTTAAAAATAACCGAGCTTTATATCTGCGGCAATGAACCTGCAATATACAGTATATAACGGCACGAAACGCAAACGCATAGTACGGAATACGGAGCTTCCGCATCGGATGACACCGGATGGCATCCGATGCTCCCGGCTCCTTTTTTCGCGCCGGATCTTATCTGCGACTGCCGCACCGCCATATTACAATCACAGCACGTCAGCCTGCCGCTATGCTGCAGCGGCTGCTGCAAATCAGCTTGCACGTCTTTCTATCCTCAGCTTATCGGCTATTATAGCTATGAATTCCGAATTCGTAGGCTTGCCCTTGTCGTTCTGTACGGTATATCCGAACAGCGCATCGATCGTCTCCAGCTTTCCTCTGTTCCACGCCACCTCTATGGCATGGCGTATCGCCCTCTCGACTCTGCTCGGAGTCGTATTGTTTGCCTTGGCTATTGCCGGATAAAGCTCCTTCGTCACGGCTCCCAGAAGCTCTATATCCTCGACCACCATGATGATGGCGTCCCTCAGATAATGATATCCCTTTATATGCGCCGGTACGCCTATCTCATGTATGATGTTAGTGATATCTATTTCCAGATTTCTGGCAGAGTCTTTTTCCCGTTCCTCTATGACGGCTCTCGCATACTGTATCCTATTTTCTTCTTTATCGTCCAGCCCCGCCATTTGATTGATGCGTTTCATTAGGATGTCCAGATTGAAGGGCTTTACTATGTAGTATTCCGCTCCCAGGTTTATGGCTTTCTGAGTTATCGGCTCCTGACCTACGGCTGATAGCACGATTATTTTAGGGTATCTTTCCAGCTCCATATTGTTGATCGCTTCGAGAACGCCTAGTCCGTCAAGATGCGGCATCACCATATCCAGTATCAGTATTTCGGGCATGGTCGTCTTGACCTTATCCACGGTCTGCAGGCCGTCATGAGATACGAATGCCAGCTCTATTTCCTCCTTATCCTCAAAGTAATCGGTGATGATCCTGCAAAAGTCTTTATTGTCGTCAGCGACACCTATCCTGATTTTTTTCATTTCGGTCCTCCCTTGATCCCCGATAACAGTTGATTCGACAACCGTAAGGTCAAATATCAAAAACAAATTGGAAATAAGATGAATTATGTTCCATATTCAATTTAAAATGTATCGGTTGCGTTATCAATATATTAATGAATACAATTTGCCTTAATTTTCGACAATATCGGATTCTTCCAGCATCCATTCGATAAATATACCGTATCCTCGCTCAGGATCGTTGACGAACACATGTGTCACAGCCCCTATTATCCTGTCGTTTTGTATTATAGGGCTTCCGCTCATTCCCTGTACTATCCCGCCGCTTTCCTCAAGCAGCTCCTCATCGGTCACCCTTATCACCATGCTCTTATCCGACGGTGAATCCTGATTTTCTATTTCCTCTATTTCTATTTCATAGCGCCCGACCTTGTTATCGGAAACCGTCGTCAGGATATAGGCCTTACCCAGCTCCACCTGGCTGCGCGTGCCTACCGCTATCGCATGATCGTAAACCGAGCTTTCTATCGCATGATATGCCGTTCCGAACACGCCGTATTCACTGTTTCTCTCAAGACTGCCGAGAGGATCGTTCGTGTTGTAAAAGATCCCGCGTATCTCTCCGGGCTGCCCGTCCTCGCCCTCCTGTATCTCCTGTACCTGAGCTTCGAGCAATACGCCTGATTCCACCGACAGTATCGAATTCGTTTCCGTATCCACGATGCCGTGTCCCAGCGCGCCAAACGTGGAATTCGACGGATCGTAATATGTGAGCGTTCCTATGCCTGCGGTCTTGTCCTTTACCCATACTCCGAGCTTATACATACCGTCGTCCGCGGATTCAACGGGTTCGACGCTTATGTTCATCACCTCGTCGCTTCTCTTTATTTTCAATTTTACAGTGTCCTGAATTTCATTTACGATATCCTCGACCTCTTCCGCATTTTCCACCTCTTTTCCGTCTATTTCCAGTATCCTGTCACCTATCTGAAGGCCGCTCAGAAGCCCCGGATTTATCTTTTCTCCATCGCTGCTTTCTATCTCCTCAAGCCCGACGATCAGAACGCCCTTGACGTCCATCTTCACACCTATGCTCTGGCCTCCCGGCACCAGCACCTTTTCCGTAACGACCGCGGTGTTTACCGTGCTCTCTTCTCCGGGCACGATCTGACCGATGATGATAATAGAAAGAAGAAGTCCGCATAAGATAAACGCACTCTTCTTAAAAAAACGCTTCATTAAGACCTCCAAGTTTACACAGCTTCCTAGCTTTCAAAGTTCTCCAGAAATTCTCCGAGGTCGTCCTCTGTTTCCAGCGTCACTCCGTCTATAAAGAGCTGCTGGTCGCTCTCCGAAAGCAATTCGAACGGTATCGACGTAATGAGATACAGCTCCTTGCTGCCGTCTTCATCGCATACGTATACCTTAACGACGCCGTCGACCTCTTTTATTAGATATGTTTCCGGCTCCTCTTCTGTGCCTGTCCCGCTACTGCCGTCTGCTGCATCCTCTCCATCCGCTTCATCCGAGGCCGCGGTCTCCTCCACTTTAACATCGTTCACCGCATCCTCCGCGCCGTCCATGTCACCTGTCTCCGACGTCCCATGCAGATTGAGCCATATGCCGAAGCCGAGCACGAGTATACCGGCAGCGGCGAATGCAGCTCTTTTTCTCATCCTTTTTCTTCTTGTATCGCTAAACATGATTCACTTCACCTCAAGTGTATTATGGTCATTATTTCCTTTTTTATTCATCAGTCTACTATCCATCCGTTTTCTATTCATAGATTGCCCATTCATGCTTACGCCGCTGTTAGTATAAGATTTTGAAAATAAGCGAGTTTTATACTTTGAATTCTTTTCCGGATTTTCGGACAAAACCGAAAAGCTATCAACGTTCTGCTGAGGATTTTGGACCCGTGCTATCGGAGACGAGCGCTTTCGAATAAGGCATACTAAAAAAGCCCTTCGCGCGCTGCCTGTCATGCTATGCTGCGTGCAAAGAGCTTTGTGCCGGTGTTTTATTTTCCTTGTCTTATCATGACTGCATCATTGTACCTGTTATTTCAATCCGAATTCAACCAGCTTGTTAAAGAGCTGCCTCCTTGATATCGAAAGTATCTCCGCCACCTTGTTCATATCCTTAGGGTACTTTTCTATCAAATTTTCAATGTATGCCTTTTCGGCCTTGTTTCTGTATTCTCTGAGCGATTCGGTATAATCAGTCGGCAGGATGTTTTGTATGTGTCCCGACTTACTGCCCGAACAGACATCAGTCGGCAGGTATTCCTCTTTGATTTCTCCCTGATCAGACAGGACCATGCACCTTTCGATTATATTCTTGAGTTCTCTGACATTGCCCGGATAGTCATACGCCTCAAGCAGAGACCTCACCTTGTCCGGTATCTCCGTCATGTTCTTATTCATTTCCCTGGCATACTTGTCCACAAAGTAATTGATGAAGAGCGGTATATCCTCGCGCCTCTCTCTCAATGGCGGTATCTCTATCACTATGGTGCTTATCCTGTAAAAGAGGTCGCTTCTGAAAACCTCTTTATCCATATCCTCCTTGAGATCCCTGTTCGTCGCCGTTATCAATCTGAAATCCACGTTTATCGGCTTGCTGCTGCCCATCCTGTAAATTATCTTGTTTTCGATAGCCTTCAGCAGCTTAGCCTGAAGATTCATCGAAACTCCGCCGATCTCGTCAAGGAAAAGAGTTCCTCCGTTCGAAGCCTCAAACAGCCCGCATCTCCTCTGATCAGCGCCTGTAAATGCTCCCTTTTCGTGACCGAAAAGCTCCGACTCCAGAATCGATTCAGAGAGGGCCTGGCAGTTGAGCTCCAGCATTTCGGCTTCGCTGCGCTTGCTGTTTTCATGTATAAAGGAGGCAAGCACCTCCTTGCCTGTTCCCGATTCTCCCAGAATGAGTATGTTTGATTCGCTGGCCGCCGCTTTCTTTGCAAGCATGAGCATCTGTTTGTACTGATGATTTTTGCTTTGCAGCATATATTCGCCCTTTACCATCTCCTCGAGCCTCTTGCTCTTTCTGGAAATCAGACGCAGCTCCTTTATCTTTTTTATTTCCAGCAGCAGCTCCTCGGGGTCGTCTCCCTTTGTCACATATGTATACGCGCCCGCTTTCATTGCCTCTACAGCTCTTTCTATCGTACCGAACGCCGTAAGCATGACCACCTCGACATCATATTTACGGTTCTTTATTTCCTTGAGCAGATGGTATCCGTCCATCCCCGGCATATTAAGATCAGATATGACGATATCAAAGCTGCCTTCCTCAAGGCATTTGAGAGCAGCGTTGCCGTCGCAGCATGTTTCAGTCGCATATCCGTTGTTTTCCAGTATCATCTTGAGGACTTCACAATATTCGGCCTCATCGTCTACCACTAATATCCTGACATTTTCTTTAACCATTTTATTCTTCCGTTCCTCCTGCTTCAATCGATGCGCAGCGGCAATGTGAGTCTGAATTCCGAACCGGCTCCCACTTCGCTTTCGACCTCTATTTTACCGTTCAGCTTTCCTGTCTCATTATGGACTATATAAAGCCCCAATCCGTTTCCCTTCGTACTTCCCTTTGTAGTGAAAAACGGATTGAAAATTTCCTGAAGTATCGCCTCGTCCATTCCCGTTCCCGTATCGCGAACGCTTATTTCAAATGTATCCTTATATTTTACCACTTTTATCGTAAGATTTCCATGATCATACATCGCATCGGTGGCATTGGATATGAGATTGAGCAGTATCATGTTCAGAGATTCGACTATTATATACGTTTCGACCCTTTCCGGACATATCACATCCGTATGTATACTCTTTTTCTTAAAGATGTTTTTGTTGAGTCTCAGCAGCTCCTTCACATGCTTTTCTATATCTACAAGCGTCTCCTCATTCCCTGATGCCCTGGAAAAGTCCAAAAGGCTGTCGATTATCTTTCCCGACGTATCGACGGCTTTTTCTATCCTGTCTATGGCCTTTTCTCTTACATCCTCGCCCTTCATGTTCTTAAGCACATAGCAGTAATTTCTTATTATTCCCAATGGGTTTCGTATCTCGTGCGCTACTCCGGCTGCCAGCTGTCCCACGGCTATCATCTTATTATCCTGTATCATCTGGCGCTCCGCCATTCTTTCACCGGTCACATCCGTTGCCATGAAAAGCAGCTTTTCCATGATCCCTCTGGCATTTTCTATCGGAAATACGTCGACCTTGATTATCTGCTTTTTCAACACTATTTCCGTACTGCCGACGCCTTCATCCGCACCGGCTCCCATCACCATCTTCCGCAGCTTTTCTCTATTCTCATCATCCAGATCCAGCACATCCCATATCCTTCTGTTTATGGTGTCGCTTCTGACAAAATCGTAAAACGCTCTGTTTATATCGGTGATCACACCTTCAAGATCCATCTCTGCAAGGTAATATCCTACGCCTTCAAAAGTCGCCTTCAATTCCTTTCTGCTCTCCGCCAGCTTTTCTATCCTGTCGTTCAGCTCATCGTAGAGATTCTTGTTCGTATTGTAGTATATGAAAAAGACGAGCAGAATGGCTGTAAATATTACCAGAATAAGGATATATGAATCCCCGTACGCTCCCTCCTCGTAGAGAGGTCCGTTGCCGTCAAACCATTTCTGACTTGCTTTATATGTAACAGCGTACATGTCCGCATTGTGTACGCATTTGTTGAGTATCCCGTGCAGAGCTTCACTGCTGCTGTCCGTTATCAGGCATACGTTCAGACTGTATAAGCTTTCTCCTGTGGAAATATAATCCTTATCGGCTCCAAGAGCCTCCAGTACGGCGCTCCTGTCTCCGAGTATAAAGCTAAGCCCGTCGTTTCTCGCTTTTTCCAACGCTTCCTCTGCGCTCGATGCCGTTTCAAAGCTGAGGCTGTTTCCGTCGTACTTCACCCTGCTGAGCTTCCTGCTGCTCATCCTGTCATCCATTACTACGCCCGACATCTCCGTAATATCTTCCGAATCACTGCGGACGAACAGTACGCCGTCCTGCTTGAAAAGCGGCGATGTATAGCTTTTATCGTCATCACTGCGGACTTCATCCGTAACTATCATCAGGGAGCAGTCGGCAGTCTCTTCATCGTCAGTAAAGGTTATGCCGATATCAATATCGCGGAAAACATCATCCATCACATCCATGAGAAATCCGTCATATCCGTTTCCCATCAGATATCTCAGCTGTTCATCCACGTAGACACATATCTCATCGTTTTCCTCTATGTACTTTTCTTCGGAGCTGTTCAATTCATATCCGACCGTTTCGGCGGTATCGCTTATATTGATATTACTCCTGCTGAGCGAAAACAACGCTATTATAGATACCAATATTACTATCACAGCGATAAAGGAATACTGTACGAGCTTATTTTTCATACTTTCCTCCCTTTCTTGCCAGGTGTTCACCGAAAATCAGCAGCTCCTGCTCTTTCCTGCTTACATTGCTCGCTCTTCTGCCTGCAAATACCATAACAGCTCCCAGCAGCAGCCACAGAAAAACGATAATGAATTCCGGATTCGGCTCGGAAACGGAAAAATTGCTCGCCATATACAGGATAAAATAGCTGCATATGACAACGAGGATAAGCACGCCGAAGCCTATGCCTCCTCCTATTCTCAGCGGACGCTGCAGCTCCGGCTCTTTCTTTTTTAGTATGACAAATGACGCAACCACGAATATATATGAAAACAATGCGCACATTGCACTCGTATTCATAAACCAGTTCAGCGCATTCATCCCCAGAAACGGAGCGGCCATGCATATCGCTCCCACCAGCAGCACGGCTGCATACGGCGAACCGTATTTCTTATGAACACGTCCGAATACAGCCGGTATCACTCCGGCTCTGCCCATTGCGAATATCAGCCTCGTAGCTCCCATGAAAAATCCGTTCCACGATGTCAATATACCGAATATGCCGCCTAAAACCACGAGCACCGAAAATATCTCTCCCCCAAAGAGATATTCCGCTACCTCCGCCATCGGTATTATTCCCGAATCCCTTATCTCAAACGGCGCTGCCAGCGATACGCCTATGATCAGCACGAAGTACCATGTCATGCTCACGACTATACATACCAGCACCATCTTGCCTACATTCCTCGGACCTATATTCATCTCCTCCGCCGACTGCGGGATAACGTCGAAGCCTATAAGCATAGCCGGTACCATCAGCAGCACGTAGGAAAACCCTTCAAATGACGTCAACGGCTTTCCGATGTTTTCCACGCTGCCAAACGATATACCTCCGAAAAAGATTATCAGCACTACTATCATAAGTGCAGCGGCTGCCATCACCTGAAAGAGTATCGCAGGCCGCATTCCGAAGAAGTTGAGAAGCGTTATTATAAGAGCTCCGCACACACCTACAACGACCCATGAAAGATAGACCTGATACCCTGCCACCTCCCACAGCGGAAAAACAGAGGGTATCGGAAGCACGAAATCTATAGCGGTAGCTATGGATATTCCCTCCCATGCTGCGACTCCCATATAAGCCATAGCCATTATCCACCCTACGGCGCAGGCTGCATTTTTGCCCATTGCTCTGTATGTAAATACGAACTCACCGCCCGCGAGCGGCAGCGCAGATGTCAGCTCTCCGTATGTGAGACCCACCGCAAGGATTATCATCCCGCCCAGTAAAAATGCGCATAGAGTCCCCTCGAGACCTGCCTGATTTATCCACGATGTCACCATCATCACCCAGCTCCAGCCCACCATAGTTCCGAAGCCTATCGCTATTATGTCAGTTCTTCCGAGCACCTTGCTCAGGTGATTTTTGTTCTCGTTCATTCTTCAGCGTTCTTCCTTTATATATCTCAAATGTGTTTAGTATAACGTTGTACTAAAATGAAATACATTCTTTTATTATTGCGTATTTCTCCATTGTATTTTCCTGTATGATTTTCACTCAAGCTCCATTCGTTTCCGTCCGCCCGGAGCCGGAACAAGCGACGCCAGGAACGCTGCTGCTAAAACGGGTATTATATACGTTATCGGAAAGCAGAGGAGCAAAATCGTCGCAGTTGTAAGCGGCTTTCTCATTATGTATCCGTACATCGCCGCAACCGTGACTGCAACTGCAAACGTGCCGTCCGCCCCCACTACCATAGCCATAGCGTATCCCAAGGCCACGCCTGAAAAAATTATCGGGAATATCTTGCCGCCTTTCCATCCGAGATTGATGCAGAAATTCACTAAAAACAGCTTCCCTACGGATGAAAGTATCAGGATAAACGGCGAATAGCCTTCCCATGCCGTCATCAGCTCTCCCATCTCATCTTCTCCGGAAAACATCGTCAGAGGAAGGTAGTATCCCATAAGAGCAACTGCAATCCCTGCAATGACGCAACTCGTTATCCGCCGCTTTTCAAGCAGCTTTCCTATTTTCGCAGTAATGATATCGACAGCTATATAGAAAAGTGCGAAGACTATCCCTGCCGCCATGAATAAGAGCGTCCACTTCCACTGCGTAAGATCGAATTCATTCCTTGCGGAAAACCTCGGAAGTCCCATGCCGCTTCCGAGCAGAGCTCCCAATCCTTTCATTGCGAGCATTCCTCCTGCCACTCCCATGACATATATCAGAGTTCTCACAGGCTTGCTTACGAGTCTCTTTCTCGGGGTTTTTTCGTTCCTCCTGTGCTCCAGATTGTCTGCGATACCGAAAAGCGGCGCATTGAAAACCACTCCCACAACGGCAGCCATACCTGCCTCCGCAAGCGCCGCCACCTGGTCGCCCTTATATTTCAGCTTGTCCCCGATAAAGCAGCACATACCTGCTATGAGTCCTGTAAGACCGGCCTCCGGCCCGAGCGCGCCGCCGAATATCAATGGAAGCAGCGCAGAGACGGCCAGAATATGCAGCTTATCGTAGGGATAAAACCCATCCGTTTTCAGCCTGGCCATAACGACTTCAAGCTCATCCGGAAAGATGCCGTATTTTCTCTGCCACATGCCTATTATGATGCCGCCCGCTATACAGACGAACAGATAATACGCGAGACGATCGCCGGTTCCCAGGGCTTCCGGTATCACATCCCACAGAAGCCCCGTCATCAGATGCATTATCCTGAGGATCGCCCATACCACCGCGCCTGCGCAGCACCCAAGTACAAATGATAATACGGCAAATACGATTATTTTCCCCGCTTTGTTCACTGCACCTGCTCCCATTATCCTATCATCCTTTCCCACGTCTTTTTCTTCGATTTGTTCGATGATTTTTCTACATGTTTATTTTTCGCGGTTCATTCGATTTTTTGATAAAACGGTCAAATGCCCGCTTTTATATTATAATACGAGCCTTTCTATCTTAGCAATGATTTTATTCTGCTCCTCCTCTATCCCGCTGAAATCCATATTGGGTGCGTAATACTCCTCCAGCGTATCATGTCTGCTCTTTGCCTGTTTCAGCATTTTCACGGCTCTCGTGATATTTTCCCCGCTTTCCTCGGTGAGCTCCTCCAGCATATCCGCGACTGCGGGATTTGCCCTCATACCGCGCCTCACATCCGAGCAGATGCTCACGTTTGCGGCTGCCCTGCACAGACCCATATCTTCTATGTCATGGTACTCGCTGCACGTAATAACGGCAACCCCAGCATCTCGGCATACCGCATGCTCCGCCTTTTCCTCCGGAAACATCGGGCAGTAATACTCCTCGACATCAAATCCGGCATCCGTGAACCTCTCCGATACGGATACTATTATACTATCCGCTCTGAATCCCAAAGGTACATCCACAACGATTATTTCCCTGATATCAGAGATGATGGACGGCAGGTGATTTTTTATTCCGCCCGGAGTTATCGCCGTGGCAAACGCTTTCTTTTTCACGCCTCGCGTTGTCTTTTTTCCCGCTCCACGGCTCTTTTCGACCCTCTCTTCCGCTCCGGATACGCTGCCTGTCCTATCGATCTCTTTATGCACTATACTCTCATATATTTTCATATCGTCATGCGAAACGAGAGAATCAAACAATTTTTCCATGAACATGTACTGCTGCTGTGCGCATTTTAAATATTCGTATGCATACTCAAAATATCTGCTTATCTCCTCACCGCAGCCTATTATCTCATCCCTGTGCCTGTATAGAGCCTCCTGATCCCAATGCTCGCCTAAATTCACGATTTCATCTACGGCTCCGGGATTTTTCGGATCCACGATATGCGGTGCCGTACCGTCTACGACCGCAACGTTTCTGTCCCTTATCAGAACTCCATCCAGTGAATCAGGGTCTGAAGAGCACCAGAGAAAATCCACGTCTTCACCGCAGTCGGCAAAATGCTCGCCGATACGCTTCATAAGCGTAGATTTTCCCACACCAGGACCGCCCTTTAAACAAAAAATTTTTTTTGCTTTCCTTTGCGGCAAAATATAGCTATAATAGGAATGGAATCCGTCAGGAGTGTTTCCTCCCGGATACATATTTCTGATTTTACCTTTCATCGATTACCTCCGTTTCATTATCTAACATAATACTATGCAGCCGCACATATAAATGGTTAATACAGAGGTCGGTGTAAATTGCAGATACAGCACATTGTAAGGAGAGTCTTATGCAGAAAAAGAAAGAAAGATCGAATTCAATACTGTCCCTGATACTCTATGTCGTTTCCGCGCTTTACTTCGCGTATGGATTGTATATGATATATCATTCCGTAAACTATGTGAATTCATACAGAGCGATATCATCCATCTCCGCAGACAGCGCGGTGCAGTACGTAGTGACCTCATCCGCGGAATACCTCGCCTTTGCAATCGTCATATTTATCGGAGCATACATCATAGATAATATCAAGCGCAATAGACTCGTCTTACAGAAAAGCGTCACGGACAGCGCAGACAATGCGTCTGATACCGATGATATCGGCGCAAGCGATACAGCGGCCGCCGCAGAGCTTCAGGATGAACACCCCGAAAACAACCCGTACTACACTGCAGCCTCACATAAAGAGCCGATACCCGCCGCTGATTCGGAAGATATCTCAGAAGATATCTCAGAGGATGAAAGAAAAACAGAGAACGACAATATTGAGCCGGAAGAAAAAAACAGCGAGCCGAATGACGACTCTGCAAGAAAAACAAAACCGGAAGGGATTTTCGAAACAGAATCAACATCCGAAGAAACCGCCGAAGCGAAATCAGCACCGGAAGAAACTACCGAAACAAATCCAACTCCTGAAAAAGCCTCTAAAACAAATACAACACTAAAAACGGCTGCCAAAACAGAACAAATGCCGAACCCAAGACTTGCTGAGGATTCCGAAGCAAAAAGAAAAGCCGATGACACCGCAAGCATCACCATCTCGTTTATAAAAGATATATTTGAAAACAAATAGCCAAATAGCCACCCTACTACACTGACTTTACTTCTACTCTCGATTGCAGTACAGCACTTTATCTGCCTCAAAGCTTCAGTGTCTCGTTCATGCTGCCTGTCCTGTACCCCATGATGTCCATGGCAACATATGAAAATCCGAGTTCCTTTAATCGATTATAAATCGTCTCCCGCGCATCGTCCGCAAGGAGCTTCTCAAACTCCTCAGGCATTATCTCAATGCGCGCCAGCATGCCGTGTATCCTGACCCTTACCTGATGAAATCCCATGTCGAGCAGTAGCTGTTCGGCCTCGTCTACCATATGCAGCTTCTCTTCACTTATGGTCTCTCCATATACAAACCTCGACGAAAGACACGCGAACGACTGCTTGTTCCACGTAGCAAGACCCCGTTCCTTTGATAAGCTTCGTATTTCCTCCTTGGAAAGCCCTGCATATCGCAGCGGACTCTTGATCCCGAGCTCCTCTACGGCGATGAGTCCGGGACGGTAATCACCGTTGTCATCTGTATTGGAACCTTCCGCAACCGCATTCAAACCGTTTTCCTCCGCAACAGCCTTCATCTTTTCAAAGAGCTCGCGCTTGCAAAGATAGCACCTGTTTTGCGGATTCTGGCGAAAGCCCTCTATCTCGAGCTCCTCCGACTCTACCACGATC
>Ga0192264_1076_pt1 | contig 25535 bp, 19 predicted proteins | sample Koala_Koa23_J3_FD_131267 | JGI IMG/M metagenome (GOLD analysis project Ga0192264, IMG submission 131267) | Enriched cells from koala feces incubated with labeled cellulose particles, San Francisco Zoo, California, United States - Koala_Koa2-3_J3 ... | reverse complement strand
CGACATACGATCTGCGCCGCATATACAAGGCTTATCTTTCCGTTGACCCCGATAAGGAGATGAAGATATTGAGGTATGCGGTCATGGGCTTCAAGGTGGGCGGAAAAATTTCGCTGATGCACGCTGACCCTGTGGTCGCGGATATTCAGAGCATAGAAAAGAAAATCGATGTGGAAAGGGAACGGATGCTTCAATTCGTACGTTTTTCCGTGATGAAAGGCGATGTATTGTATGCTGAGATAGAGCCGGATAACGACGTTCTGGAGCTTATCGCAGGCCATTTCTGCGACAGATTCAGAAGCGACCCGTTTATAATACATGACGTGGGGAGACACAAAGCGCTGATAGCGTACGGCGGGAGGTGGTACATATCGGCGTTCGATGAGCAGGATGTTCCCGAAACCTCGGAGGATGAGAAAAAGTACCGCATGCTCTGGAGAAATTACTTTGATAATATCGCGATAAAGGAGCGTACAAATCCTAGGTGTCAGAAAAATTTCATGCCTGTAAGGTACTGGAAGCACCTTACGGAGATGAATAGATAAATAGATAAAGCTTTTCAAACCCATAGCGCTTTGATGAAATGGTAATAATACGACACTTGGACGGGTATTGTCTATTGATTAATCATATGCGGCAAAGTAGTATGAAATAATAGTAAAGAATAAAAAGTGTTGCACAGTATTATCCGGGAAAGGTGTGACAGTATGCTTCAAATAAAGAATATAAGCAAAAAGTATGTAACAGAGAATCTCGTCCAGACGGCATTGGATGATGTAAATCTGAATCTGCGCGATAATGAATTTGTCGCTGTTCTCGGCCCAAGCGGCTCCGGCAAGACTACGCTGCTCAATATAATAGGCGGGCTTGATCGATATGACAGCGGCGATCTGATAATCAACAGTATTTCCACAAAGGAATACAGTGACAGGGATTGGGATTCTTACCGCAACCACACTGTTGGTTTCGTATTTCAGAGTTATAATTTGATACCGCATCAGTCTGTACTCGCAAATGTGGAACTGGCACTGACAATATCAGGGGTGTCCAGAAGCGAGCGCAGAAAGCGGGCGGCGGATGCTTTGGAAAAGGTGGGCTTGGGAGATCAGCTTCATAAAAAACCGAATAAAATGTCGGGCGGACAGATGCAGCGTGTAGCAATTGCCCGAGCTCTGGTCAATGATCCGGATATACTGCTTGCGGATGAACCGACAGGGGCACTTGACACGGCAACCAGCGTTCAGGTTATGGAACTTCTGGAGGAAGTGGCTAAAGATCGCCTTGTGGTTATGGTAACACATAACCCTGAACTGGCGGACAAGTATGCGACGCGCATTGTGGAGCTTTGCGATGGCAGGATCACGGCTGATTCCGACCCTTATGAGGCGGACAGTACGGCGATGGCTCCCCCGGAGCACAGGAATATGGGCAGGGCAGCGATGTCGTTTGGCACTGCTATCGCTCTTTCGTTCAATAACCTGCGCACGAAAAAAGCGCGTACATTACTGACCGCTTTCGCAGGCTCTATCGGGATTATCGGCATAGCATTGATCTTATCGTTGTCAAACGGTATCAACAATTATATCGATTCGATCGAGGAGGACACATTATCGGAATATCCGGTACAGATCCAGAGCACAGGCTTTAATTTTGCATCTCTAATGACCGAGGGAACGGAAAGCCTTAGCGAAGAGAACGATTCGGATGATGTTTCCGTGACGGAAATGATTTCAACGATGCTTTCCAAGATGGATAACAACGATCTTGCGTCGCTTCGCACTTATTTAGAGAGCGGGGAGAGCGATATATGGGACTATGCGAAAGCGATAGAATATTTATACGATATAGAGCCGCAGATATATATGCAGGATGACGGCGATGTCCATCAGGTCAACCCGAGTGTATTGTCCGGCACGAGCTACAGCAGTTACAGCAGCTACAGCGATATATCCTCCCTAAGCTCGATTATGTCTATGGTTACAGGGATGAATCTTTTTTATGAAATGCCGGAGAATGAAAAACTTTACGAGGATCAATACGATGTAAAGGCGGGACGCTGGCCCGAGAGCTATGATGAGTGTGTTCTGGTGCTGACGTCCAACGGGACGATAAGTGATATGGTTCTGTATACGCTCGGACTTGAGGATTATCAGGAATACGAGGATATGCTGGAGCAGTATTACAGCGGTGAGGATGTTGAAACATCCGAGATCGACGGGTCATATGATTATGAAGATATACTGGGCATCACTTTCAAGCTGGTAAACAGCACCGACTACTATGAATACGACAGCGAATACGGGATTTGGGTGGATAAAACAGACGATGATGAATATATGGAAAAGATAGTGGACGAAGGTGAAGATATCAAGATAGTAGGGATAGTACAGCCATCGGAAGATGCGGCAAGTCAGGCATTAACGTCCGGAATCAACTACCCGTCATCGCTTATCGAGCATATTGTGGAAATTGCCGAAGACAGTGAAATCGTGCAGAGTCAGCTTGAAAACCCGGATATCGATGTGTTCACCGGCGAAAAATTCGGAGAAGAAAGCGATTCTTTCGACATGAGCTCATTGTACAATATAGATGCAAGTGCGCTTACGAGCGCGATCAATATTAGCGATATGACCGGTGCGCTTTCCGATTCGCTCGATATGTCGAGCATATTGCAATCCATAGATCTGTCATATAATGCATCCTCCGATGACTTAAATGAGCTTGCGTCCACTCTGATGGAAGGATATCAAACATACGCGAAAAACAATAATCTGGCTGATTATAATGATCTTACGGAGGATTTTGAGGCTTACCTCGGAAGCTCGGAGGCGCAGAGTATTATTTCGGACTTTATAGTGGATACGATTGAAGACAGCAACGCCATTTCGATTTCTACGGACAGCATAGATACGCTGCTTAAAAATGTTCTGGAGGATTACAGTAAATACGTATCGGAACAGACAGATCCGACAAGCGTGACAACGGATGCATATCTTGCGACGGGACGGGCACAGAATATATTTGATGAATGGGCACAGGAAAATATTAAAATAAGTGATAATATATCGATCGATACGGCAAGTCTCAACACACTGTCGTCCGAGCTTGTTTCGGGATACAGCTCTTATGCGGCGGCAAACGGCCTTACGGATGCGGAAAGTATAAGCGACGGATTCCTGGAATATCTGGCAACGGATGAGGCGGAACAGGCGATAACAGCCGGCCTTTCGGATATGGCAGATACCGCGGGGGTGCAGGAACAGCTCATTACAAGTATGGAAGCGGCAACAGCGGAAGTGCTGGAGAAAATGACAGCCAGCCTTACGGATATGATGAGCATTGACGGCGATGCGCTGCTCGAAGCTTTGGGAATCAGCATGGACAGCGACGATCTCGCGGAAATATTGTCGTCATTAAGCTCCTCATCGACATCTTCCTATGAGGATAATCTGGAAAAAATGGGATATGCGGATTTTGACAATCCGTCGGAAATAGATATATATCCTTATGATTTCGAGAGCAAGGATGGCGTAGTTGCAATACTGGATGATTATAATAAAAGAATGGAAAATGCAGGCGAGGATGAAAAGGTGATTACCTATACCGATACGGTTGGAACGATGATGTCATCGGTAACGACGATAATCAATGTTATATCGTATGCGTTGATGGCATTTGTATCGGTATCATTGATCGTGTCCTCTATAATGATAGGGATAATAACCTATGTGTCCGTATTGGAGCGTACGAGGGAGATTGGAATTTTAAGAGCAATCGGCGCATCGAAAGGAAATATCTCACAAATATTTAACGCGGAGACGTTTATCATAGGCCTCAGCTCCGGCTTGATTGGAATCATAATATCGCTGCTCCTGTTGATCCCGGGCAATGTAGTTATCCATGCCCTTGCGGGAACGACGGATGTCAGCGCTGCATTGCCGGTAGTCAGCGGAATTATGCTTGTGATTCTTAGCATAGTGCTATCTTTGATCGCAGGATTGATCCCATCACGGCAGGCGGCGAAGAAGGATCCGGTTACTGCACTGAGAACGGAATGACCGATGCGGACGCGCTCTTATGAATTACTTTTTGCTCTTGCACAATCATTCTCCTATAGTCATTCATCAGGGAGACAGGAAAAAATATTATTATGCGCTTAATCACTTCGACAGGGCTGGAACGCTGGAAGCGATGATGGTATTTTTAAAAGGGCAAACTGCAAAGACATGGGAGCAAGTAATGAAGCGATACGAATTCCCCCGTAAATAGCGGTTAAATAACGGCTCTTGCTTTCAAAATTCCATCCGTGGGCATTGAAAGCAAAATACCGTGTCGGGAATATATTGAGAACAATGTAAAAATCGTAAAAAAGTGAAAGCAGAAATATCGGTGCAGGTCAAAATCGTAAAAAAATGCTTGAACGCACCATGCCGCTGTGATACAATGTAACAGCTGTAAAGTATTTTCAGTAATATGCAAAGGTGTAAACGCCGGAGCAAGAAAGAGGTGAATCAGCATGAAGGAAGGAATCCATCCTAAGTACCAGGAATGTAAAGTAACTTGCGCATGCGGTAATACATTTATGACAAAGTCCATACAGGAAGAAATCAGAACGGACATTTGCTCAGCGTGCCATCCATTCTTTACAGGTCAGCAGAAATTCGCTCACAGAGGCGGACGTGTTGAAAAATTCAAGAGCAAGTACAATTTGGATTAATTACGTATGCAGAAAAGAGTGTATCGGGGATATGCTCTTTTTTTACGCTTTTTTTATATAATACATCTGATATAATATAAAGTTAGGAAGCGCGCCTTGAGCGCCGCCTAATGCAAAGAAAAAATCAGCAAATCATAAACAAAGCAGGAGTATAAAATGTTTGATAAACTTGATTTTATAACTGAAAAATACGATGAACTGGCTCAGAAGGTTTCCGACCCCGAGATAATAAACAATCAGCCTGTCTGGCAGAAGTACGTGAAGGAAATGGGCGAAATGGAGCCGATCGTCAAGAAATACAAGGAATACAAAAAGGCGAAAACAGATTTAGATGAAGCCAAGGAAATCCTCGAGGACGGCGACGAGGAAATGAGAGAGCTCGCCAAGATGGAAATTTCGGAGCTTGAGGAGCAGATCGAGGCACAGCAGGAGGAACTCAAGGTGCTTCTTTTGCCGAAAGACCCCAACGATGAGAAGAATGTGATCCTGGAGATAAGAGCAGGCACCGGCGGAGAAGAGGCGGCGCTTTTCGGCGCGGACCTTTTGAGAATGTACACCAGATATGCCGAGCGAAACCGCTGGAAAACGGAAATAATAGACATGAACGATACAGGTCTCGGAGGTATCAAAGAGGCTGTAGTGATGATAAAGGGAAAGGGCGCTTATTCAAGGCTCAAGTACGAGAGCGGAGCCCACAGGGTGCAGCGCGTTCCGGAAACGGAATCGAGCGGCAGGGTTCACACATCGGCGGCTACGGTTGCAGTACTTCCCGAGGTGGATGATGTCGAGGTGGATCTCAATCCCAACGATGTCAGAGTCGACGTTTACAGAGCGTCAGGAAACGGCGGTCAGTGCGTAAATACGACGGACTCGGCTGTGCGCCTTACGCATGAACCGACAGGGCTCGTTGTAACATGCCAGGATGAAAAATCGCAGATAAAGAATAAGGAGAAGGCGTTCAAGGTACTGAAATCAAGGCTCTATGATCTGAAACTTCAGGAGCAGAATAAGGAAATCGCCGACCAGAGAAAGAGTATGGTAGGTACCGGCGACAGGAGCGAGAGGATCAGGACATATAACTTCCCGCAGGGACGTGTTTCCGAGCACAGGACGGGAATGACACTTTACAAGCTTGACTCCTTCCTCGACGGCGACCTTGATGAGATAATAGACGGACTTATTACAAGCGACCAGGCAGAAAAGATGAAGAATTTTTAAGATGACCTAACCCAATTTACGAAGTAAATTGATGGTAGGTCACTTGCCAGAGGCACAGGGCTTTAGCCCGTGGTGCCTTACGGCAGGATGTTCTAACCCAATTTACGAAGTAAATTGTCGGTAGGTCACTTGTCAGAGGCACAGGGCTTCAGCCCGTGGTGCCTTACGGCAGGATGACCCAACCCAATTTACGAAGTAAATTGCCGGTAGGTCACTTGTCAGAGGCACAAAACCATGAAGACAAAAATACTGAACACAACCAAAAATGACATATTGCAGGCGGCGGCGATAATCAGAAGCGGAGGTCTTGTGGCCTTTCCGACAGAGACGGTATACGGTCTCGGAGCAGACGCTTTTAACAGTGAGGCTGTAGGCAATGTCTACAAGGCGAAAGGGCGGCCCAGCGACAACCCGATGATAGTGCACATATGCAGAGCCAGCGACCTGGGGCAGCTGACTCCGCGCCTCAGTCCTGATATCGTAACGCTGATAGAAAACTTCTGGCCCGGCCCGCTCACGATGGTACTGAAAAAAAAGCCGGAGGTGCCGGACAGAACCACGGGAGGACTCGATACCGTGGCGGTGAGGATGCCGGACAGCCGTGCAGCCCTCGATCTGATAGCTGCGGCGGATTGCCCGATAGCTGCGCCGAGCGCCAATATATCCGGAGGTCCGAGCCCTACAAGGAGCAAGGACGTTATCGCCGATATGGACGGCAGGATAGAAGCAGTAATATGCGGCGATGATTGCCGCGTCGGGATAGAGTCTACTGTAGTGGATATGACAGGAGAGATGCCGACGATACTGAGACCGGGAATAATAACGGCGGAAAATATCGAAGCAGCACTTGGAAAAGAAGTCAGATACGATGAAACACTGCTAAAAGGCTCGCTGCATGGAGTCCTCGATCCGTCGTCGGGAGCGGCGGACGCGCCGGAAGGCTTTAAGCCGAAATCTCCCGGAATGAAATACAAGCATTATTCACCCAAGGCAGAGATGACGGTCATAGAGGGAAACCGCGATAATGTTAAAAAGGAAATAGAGAGGCTAAAGGGACTCAATGAAAAGCTGGGTCTGAAAGTGGGCGTCATACTGTTTGAGGAAAAGGCATTCATCGAAGCGGCTCATGATTTTTTCGCAAGGCTCAGAGATTTGGACAATGAAGGTGTGGATCTGATACTTGCGGGAGCGCTGAGCGACACCGACGGCGTGGGCTTTGCAGTGATGAATCGTATGCTCAAGTCAGCAGGATATAATATAGCGAGGGTGTAGCCCGGCGCTCGAAATTAGCGCAAATAAGGCAATTAACGGGCAAAACGAAAAAATTGAGAATCGGAAAAAGAAAAGTAAAAAGAAAAGCAAAAATGTATTGAAATCCACTATGGGGATAAAACAGAAAAGAATTCAAGAGAGGTAGCGAAAGGTAGCGATATGAAAATTGCCGTAGCCAGCGATCATGGCGGATACAAGCTGAAGGAACGCATAAAGGAATATTTGAAGTCAAGGGGGATAGAGGTTCTGGACTTAGGGACTGACTCGGAGGAATCAGTCGATTATCCTCCGTTTGGCAAGGCTTGCGGACAGGCAGTCGCCTCAGGCGAAGCCGACAGGGGTATCGTCTGCTGCGGTACAGGGATAGGCATTTCCATCGCCGCAAACAAGGTTAAGGGAATACGCTGCGCACTCTGCACCGATGTTGAAATGGCGCGGCTTGCGAAGCAGCACAACAACGCTAATGTGCTCGCGCTCGGCGGCAGGACTACGGATGAGGAAAAAGCGCTGGAAATAATAGCTGCATGGCTCGATGCGGAGCATGAGGGCGGAAGACATCAGAGGAGGGCTGCTCTTCTCGACGAAATGTAGGCACAGGGCTGATATTAGTGGCTTATAGCTCTGATTTGAAGTGCCCGTTCGTTTTGCGATAGAGGTAATTGCTGAAAAACCAATAAATGAGAAGTCTTGCAGCTCAATAAACATATTCAGATGACATGGTCAATAATGAAAATTTAAAATAAAGAAAGGCAGGTACAACTAATGAGTAAGGTATACGTATTCGATCATCCGTTGATTCAGCACAAGACAGCGATGATAAGAAAAGAGGAGACAAGCGTAAAGGATTTCCGCGAGCTCGTCAAGGAGATTTCCATGCTTATGGGTTATGAAGCGACTCGCCAGCTGCCTCTGGAGCAGGTCGAGATAACCACGCCTATGCAAAAGACAACGGTAAATATGCTCAAGGGCGAGGACATTGCCATCGTGCCTATTTTGAGAGCAGGCCTGGGAATGGTGGACGGAATGCTGGCTCTCGTGCCGAACGCAAAGGTCGGGCACGTAGGACTTTACAGAGATCCGGATACGCACAAGCCTGTAGAGTATTACTGTAAGCTGCCTAACGATATAGATAAAAGAGAAATATTTGTCGTAGATCCCATGCTGGCAACGGGCGGAAGCGCATCTGCGGCGATACAGTTCATCAAGGACAGAGGCGGAAAGAAGATAATTTTCATGTGTCTGATAGCTGCTCCCGAGGGCATAGAGGTGCTTCAGAAAGCCCATCCGGATGTGGATATTTTCATAGCCGCCAAGGATGAAGGCCTCAACGAGAACGCTTACATACTGCCGGGACTTGGAGATGCAGGTGACAGGCTTTATGGCACGAAATAACGAGGCGATGATTCTTTGTAAAGACCCTGCGCTGTTTGTCAACCGTCCGCGCGACGTGTCCGCTGTGGCCTTTGGAGAAAACTGCATAAGGCATGTAGAAAATACAGAACACATAGCGCGAAGCAGGCAGCGTTAAACAACAGAGAATTTGGAGGAAACGAATAGATGAAATACGATTTTATACCGGACAGCGTGAGCACGCATGACAATGTTTACGATGTCCTCAAGGAGCGGGGCTTTATCGAGCAGACGACCGATGAGGAAAACGTGCGCAGGCTTCTGCAGGAGGAAAAGGTGAGGTTTTACATCGGCTTTGACCCTACTGCGGACTGCCTTCACATAGGTCACTTCATGCAGGTTATCATCATGATGTACATGCAGAAATACGGGCATACACCTGTAGTTTTGCTCGGCGGCGGAACGGGAATGATAGGCGACCCGTCGGGCAGGAGCGATATGCGTCAGATGATGAGCCGCGAAACCATGGAGCACAACTGCGAGGCTTTCAAGAAGCTCTTTGACAGATTTCTTGATTTCGATGAGGAATGGAAATATGAGGGCAACAACGGAGTTTTCGTGCAGGGTCATGAAAACAAAACGCCGGAGCCGGGCAAGGCAATATCGGTAAATAATGCAGAATGGCTGATGCCGCTCAACTATATAGAGTTCATCAGAGAGATAGGAACGTGCTTTAACGTCAACACCATGCTGAGGGCAGAGTGCTTCAAGCAGAGGATGGAGCGCGAGGGCGGACTGACTATGTTCGAGCTCAATTACATGCTGATGCAGAGCTACGATTTCATGGTAATGGCCCGCGACTTCGATGTAAAGATACAGTTCGGCGGAAACGACCAGTGGTCGAACATTATAGGCGGAGTGGACCTGACGAGAAAGAAGCTCGGTAAAGAGGTTTACGGCATGACATTCTCGTTGCTCACGAATTCGGAGGGCAAGAAGATGGGTAAAACCCAGAAAGGCGCTCTCTGGCTTAGCGCCGACAAGACATCGCCGTATGAGTTTTACCAGTATTGGAGAAATGTGGGCGACGCTGATGTGGAAAAATGCCTGCGTATGCTTACCTTCCTGCCTATGGAGGAGATAAGGCGTCTTGCCGCGCTGGAAGGACAGGAGATAAACAAGGCCAAGGAAATTCTTGCCTTTGAAGTCACTAAGCTGGTTCACGGCGAGGCTGAAGCGGTTAAGGCTCAGGAAGCCGCAAAGGCTGCTTTTGGCGGCGGAGGCAACGACCTTTCCAATATGCCTACAGTGCAGTTTGAAAGCGCGAAGCTCGCCGGAGACGGTATGGGTGTAGTAAGCTTCATCAAGGAGCTTGGTCTGGTGCCGAGCAACAGAGAGGGCTTTATGACTATCGAGCAGGGCGGACTCAAGCTCGACGGCGAAAAGGTAACTGACAAGAAGCTGATGATAACGCCGCAAGTCTTTACAGACGGCAAGCTGCTGGTAGAAAAAGGTAAGAAAAAGAAAGTAGTCGTAGAGCTGGTATAAGGAGGATGAACATGTTTGAATGTGCTTTTATTTATGTAGCGGGAGGTCTTGACCCTCAAAAGCAGCGTGTAGTGATCCCGTCCGATGAGATCAATATGAACGTTGTCGGATGCAGCACTTATGCACAGGCTGAGGAAGCGGCAAAGGAATTGGCGGCAAAGGGCTGCACAGCTATCGAGCTCTGTGCGGGATTCGGAAACGAGGGCATCGCCCGAATCAAGAGAGCTGTAGGAAAGGATGTCGCAGTAGGAGCCGTTAAGTTTGACTTTCATCCTGCATTCGGATTCAAGTCAGGAGACGAAATGTTTTAAAACCTGAGATTCTAAGCTTTCGGGAAATAAACCGATGCTTTGAAGAAAGGCTGAAATTTACAGTTATTCTATATGGAGCAATCCTAAAGAAAAAAAGATAAATTCGAGAGGTGCGTTATCGTGCGGAGATTTGATTCTCCGGGTGGTAGCGCATTTTTTTGAAAAGTCATGGTTTTGCTAAGATATTTATATTGAAAAGCTGTATTTTACGTAGCAAAATTCTATTGAAAAATCAAAAAGAAAAAGTTCGGTTTAGCATATTATCTTTTGTGAACATAGCTTTCATTGATTTTTCTTCTCTGTAATACTTTGACAATCCTTGCGTGTTTCTTTTCCGATAGAGGGTATAATTTAACAAGCAGGGCACCTGTTAAAAATAGTATTCCCGGAATTACAGTGAGAGAGCATTCGATACCAATCAGTGTTTTTTCACTTTGTATCCGAAGCGTTTGGTTGTAATCAAAGAGCATCAGGACTATTGCTAACATTTGTGCAGCAAATGCATTGGAAAGCCTAAGCACTATTTTGGAAGCAGAGGTTATGACGGCCTCGCGTCGCTTGGAGTTTTTAAATTCATCCACTTCATTGATATCGTAGAACATAGAATAGATGAATTGCCAATATGCCGACATTCCAATGGTAAATGCGATCATATAAAAGCATAAAATCATCAGAGAAGCGATTCCTGCAAACCAAAAGAATATCAGCGCAGCTCCCGTTGCGGTAAAAGCGAGCATCATTATTATTTTTTTATCATATTTCCTTGATATTTTGGCAAAAATCGGGGTTAGAACTATCCCGGTCACAGTCATAATCCCCAGAATCAACGCTTTTGAATTCTCTGCAATACCTAAATTGTATTTCATAAAGTAAGCGATGCCGGAATTACCGAATACGTTTGCAATGGATATTATCAGTGAAATTGTCAGTAGCAGAAGCATAGGCTTTAATTTCAGAGTCTCAATGTATTCTTTAAATATATTGCTCCGCTTATCATATCGTACATTGCCTATACGCTCTTTACCGCTGAGAATAAGACATGTTGCGAACTGAGAAAGTGCGCCGATTACGGCTATACCTGCAATAGTGATTTGCCACGAGTGTCCTGTGCTCAAGCCCTGGTTTTGCATCGCTGCTGTTATCGGAAAGATAAAAACCACGCCTATTAAATTTCCGAATCCCTGAAAAAGTCTCGCATAGCTTCTGATCGAATTTCTTTCTCCGGAATTGACGCTCAGCTCAGCTCCGAGGGCATCGTAGGGTATCATATAGCATGTGTGAGCTATCATCAGCAATGTCATGGTAAATGTGTAATAGAGTATCATCACTGTTTTTGACGCATCTATCACTGTAAAAAACATAATCAGACATATTGCCATAGGTAGGGTGGATAATCGCATGTAGGGTAGCCTTCGACCTCCATTGATGGGATGAGTATCGGATATGTATCCCATTATACCGGTGAACGCCGCATTACATATTGTTGATATAAAGGTTACGTTTCCGGCAAGCAGAGGATCCAGCTTTACGACATCGGTCATGAAAAAAAGGCTGTATATTATAAGCAGGTTATAAACTGCAGTATCGCCTAAGGATGCAGATCCGTACCCTATTTTATATTTAATGGAACAGTTGCTTTCTTTCATGACATGAACACTCCTTAATGATTTGCGAGGGAATCCAACTTGCCGATTACAGGGGGGCTCCATCAAATCTGAATGAATCAATCGGTTTTTTGAGTGTTTTTCAAACCATATTGATGTATCTTTCTCGATACCGTGGATTGATTTACTCCCAGTGCTTCAGCGACTCTTACAGTCGTTCCGTATTCATCCAAAGCCATGCTTATAAGATTTTTTTCAAGGGAGCTTATGGCCTCATCAAGTTTCATTACGCGTTCGACTTTTATGGGGTCTGTGCTGTCGTCTATACGAAGGTCATCGGGAAGATCACTAGCGGTGATGATTGGTTTGGATGTAGTGAGCACGAGTCTTTCTATAGTGTTTTGAAGCTGTCTTATGTTACCGGGCCATGGGTGCTGTGACAACGACGTTAAAACGCTGCTGGAAAGCTGCATTTTTTTGTTGTATATATTACAGTTAGCCTTGAAAAAATAATTTGCGAGCAAAGGTATATCTTCTTTTCGTTTTCTCAGAGGTGGAATGTGAATAGGTATAACATTTAGTCTATAGTACAAATCTTCGCGAAATTCACCAATAGAGACCTGTTCGTCAAGGCTTTTATTAGTAGCGGCAATAATTCTAATATCGAGGTCGATGGATTCAGTGCCGCCTACATGTGTGAGCGTTCGCTCCTGAAGAACGTGCAGAAGCTTGACTTGTTGGAGCATAGGCAATTCACTGATTTCATCAAGGAAAAGAGTGCCGTTGTTAGCGGATTCGATAAGACCAACCTTTCCGCCTTTGCTCGCACCTGTGAAGGAGCCTTCTTCATACCCGAAGAGCTCCGATTCTATGATTGAATGCGAAAGAGAGCCGCAGTTGACAACGATAAACGGCTGGTTTTTTCGGTCGCTTAGTTTGTGAATGTATTTGGCGATAAGCCCTTTGCCTGTACCGGTTTCCCCGTTGATAAGAACGGTTGCCTTTGTGGGAGCGATCATTTTTATCAGGGTTTTTATTTCAAACATTTTGTCATTGCAGGTTACTATATTATCGATATTTTCATCGCGTGATGTATCGCTTGTAATGCTGCTTATCTGTAGCTCAGCGATCATTTTGCTGATTTCAAGCTGCGTAGAATAATTTCTTGTAACAGACAGAACCTTTTCTATAGCTCCTTTTGAATTAAAGACAGGGCTTCCGACCGCCACTACTTCTTCCCCGGTTTTGGTTGTTTGTATAACAGCCTGAGGAGCTTTTGTCTTGAGAACCTTGACGCATACTGAAGGATAAAATATATTTTGTTGTTCCATATCATAAACGCTTTTACCGTAAAAAAAGTCACTGGAAACATCGCATGTGTTTATAATCTGTTCTCCGGCAAACTCTATGATGCCGTTTCCGTCAGTTATGAGTAGGGTATCGTCACTGTGGGTATTAAAGGTATTCAATAGTTCATCGTTGAGCTTTAAAAGCTTTTCGGAGACTGCCTTGATTTGTGTTATGTTTGAGAAATCCGCCAGAAAAATCCACATGTATTCTCCTGAAGAGATACTTCTTACGTTGATGAAGTTATCGTTTATCTCTAGCTCCGCCGTATTTTCTTCTGTCAGAGCAGGTAAGATCTCAGCGAAGATTATATCAGAAATTTTGGAGCTTTCCACACAGTAATTATCGGTGATCACCTGGCTCGCACGGTCGTTGATCAGCAAAATTGTTTTTTTCTTTTTATCATATAAAATAAGACCCTCTCGGCAGCTTTCGATAAGATTTTTGTATAAGCCGTTTTCATTGATGGCTTTTTCCGCATCTGTCGTTAGTTTCATCATTATACCCCCCATTTTTGATAAAGCACGATTTTAAAACAATTAAGAAAATAATTATTACATTATAAATGTGCATCGAATAGAAAACAAGCCCTTATATGGTACAGATATTGTGGCTGAAACAAACGTATATTTCAGTATGGCGTGTGGTTGGATATCCGGTATATAAGGGCTTGATCGGTCAAATAGTAAGGCTATCTGTTTTTAGTCTTCATCATTGGAGAATACGCCTTTTCTTACCTCAAGGAGGTAACCGACCAGGCAAGCAGGTCCGGCGATAAAGTTGCATATTATCAGTCCCAAGATCAATGCATTAGGACCATACAGGAATGAAATCGGCAAAAGTATGCATAAAATCACGCATATTATTGCAAATATATTTCCCCAGCGGTTTTTGTTATCTGACATTATACATCCCCTCCTTCTTCTTGCAGCGGCTTATTGCTTATATACGATTTATATGTAGCATTGCATGCGATAAAGTATATTATTCCTCCTATTACCCATGTCGCTACGCTTGACGGTATGGAGTACGGAGTTTGAAGTGCAAACTGCCAGATAGCGTATATGATTATGCTGGCAATGATTGCGATAAGTCCGCCTGTAGGCGTTTTTCTCTTATAGAAGAACCCTCCGAGTATCGGAATGAAGAAAACTGCAACCTGAAAACCGCCTATAATCGTCCATGCGCTTCCGATTCCGTTTCTCCACAGATAGGTTCCTGCTATTATGAAAATGCCAAGTAGAACTATCATGATCCTGCTGCCTTTCAAAACTGCAGCATCACTTAGATCAGGTTTAAAGAGCTCTTTATATATGTTCTTAACCAGTATTCCTCCCGTAAACAGTAAATCGGCGGATACGGTAGACATTACGGCAGCTATCAATGCAGCTACGAATAAGCCTCGTGCACCTGTAGGCAGGACAGAGAATACTGTTCCCCAGAACCCGGCTGATGCGCTCTCTGCACCGGGGAATAATACAGACGAAGCCATTCCCGTAACGAGCATAGCAATGCTGAATAAGCTTCCGATTATCAGCATCAGAGAATACGCGACTTTTATTTCTCCGCCGCCTTTAGCCGCACCGAATCTCTGGTACGACTGTGCATTTACGTACAGCGCTGCCGCAGATAGGATATAGCCGAATGCCACGGCCGGAGTTTGATGTCCTACCAAGCTGAGCTTTTCGGGATCGCTTGCTCTGATTGCCTCCCAGAGAGCGCTGCCGCTTCCGAATTCCATAAACAGTCCGAGAAGAACTGCACCTGCCGAAACGGTCATTACAGCGAATTGAATCAAATCGGTTACTGCCAATGCCCACATACCGGCCATAGTCGTATAGAGAATGATTGCAACTCCGGAAATTATCATAGTGATCCAGATAGGAACTCCGGATACCATATGCAGGACTTCACCCACAGCGAAAAGCAATGCACAGCAGTACAATATAGAGGCCATAGGAACGATGCTCGACAGAACTCCGGATGACTTATTGTAGAAAAATCGCACCATGTCAGGCAGCGTGATTACCCAGTCAGGCAGCTTTTCTCTTGTTATAGGTCCGATCCACAGAGCAAGGGGAAGCCTTAAAACCGTGCAAGGGATAACGTAGAAGATTGCAATAGATATACCTACCGTACAACCCAATTCGCCGAGACCGACGATCGTCCATGAATCGTACCATGCAGCAGCGGCTACGCCTATCAAAACAGGGATAGTCAGTCGTCTGCCTGCAACAAAGAAGCTTTTGAAATTTTTACTTGCCTTACGGTGCATGAAAAATCCTACACTCATAACGCCTACAAAATAGAGTAATAGTATAATCCAGTCAAATACTCCCCATAATTCATTGAAATTAACCATTATAATGTGATCCTCCTTTCGTATAACACACGTCAATAAGGAATACGCATCTATGATTTACGCTATACTTCCAGCCGCACCTTTAATCCGCTTATGTGTTCATTTTCCAATTGGAATTTATCCTTATAAGCAAATTTTTCATATTCTTTTCCATGGCAGCTAAGCGTCAGCCTCCATGCTTCGCGGTAGAAGCGTTCCTTTTTTTTGAGAGTTATTTCAGGTATAGCGTGGAACACTTTTCTCAGATACTGGTCTTTTATACAATCGATGCTTTCGTTTATGGCCTCATCCTCAGTGCAGCTGTCGGGAATCATATGTCCATGAAGATTACCGGTTTCCAGCTTTTTCAGATCGAGATCGTCAAAGAGGTCAAAATGAAATGCATGATTTTCGTTCATATCATAAACAACAGCAATTTCGCCTTGTCTGTCGAATAACTTTGCTGCTTTCACTCCACGTTTAAGACTGTAATCGAAAACCATGAACATGTATGGCACCAGAACCTTGTCTTGAGACAGCAATTCGTATTTTACAGGGCAGAACAGCCCAAACAGCTTGGGATTAATTTTTTTCATTTTATAAGCGATGGAATCTTCATCACTGAATATATTTGGTGTTATAAAAGTAATCTCTTTTCTCTGAAGATGTTTCAAAGTACCGCCTCCTAAGTGTTCAAGTGTTTGTGATAACGAATAACGCATTTTTCGGAAATTATAAATATAATACGCAAAATGCATGCCACATTAAATGCGTTTAATTAAAATCCTTGTAGCCTTGAAAAACAACGATTTATCATAAATAATAGACTAAAAAAAGCAAATTTTCAATCGATTTTCATTCTGAAACGCATAACCGTATGCACAGATGCATTTGATGAGTATACGGTAATTATATATAATGGATAATAAAAGAACGTTTGACTTTCATCCTGCATTCGGATTTAAGTCAGGAGACGAAATGTTTTAAAACCTGCGATTCTAAGCTTCCGAAAAATAAGCCAAAGGTACGTTATCGTGCGGAGGTTTGATTCTCCGGGTGGTAGCGCATTTTTTTGAAAAGTCATAGTTTTGCCGCGATATTTATATTGAAAAGTTGTGATTTACAGGCTATAATAGCATTGAAAAGTCAAAAAGGAGGATGCTCATGCTATATCGTAAGATAGCATCTTTAATAGATGCGCATTTACAAACCGATACGGAGAAAATCCTTTTGATAGATGGGGCGCGTCAGGTAGGAAAGACGTATATCATTCGTTACGTCGGTAAAAAACGTTTTGAAAACTTTATAGAACTCAATATGGTTGAGGATTCTTTAGGCGACAGACTGTTTGCGGAAATAAGAACGGTTGAGGATTTTTATTTACAGGTGAGTATGCTTGCCGGAAGCAGGATGAAGGATAAGGAAAGCACCTTGATTTTTATAGATGAAATTCAGGCGTATCCGCATCTGCTCACGCTTCTCAAGTTTTTGGCGCAGGATGGCCGCTTTACCTATATTGCCAGCGGGTCGCTTTTAGGTGTTACGCTGTCACAGACTCCGTCTATACCGATGGGCAGTATTCGCAAGGTGCGAATGTTTCCGCTTGATTTTGAAGAATTCCTGTACGCAAACGGAATGAACGCTGCCGTTATCTCTGCTATGCGTAAAAAATTCGATAATCTGGAAGCGTTGGATGAATCAATGCATGATAAGGTGATGGATCTGTTTCGTAAATTTCTGCTTGTCGGCGGTATGCCCGACGCTGTCAATTCGTATCTCGACCATAGGAACATTCAGCTTGTGAGAGAAATCCAAAGTGAGATACATGACTATTACGGTGATGATGCTGCCAGATATGATACAGAAAAAAAGCTGAAAATTCGCAGGATATATGACCTTATACCCTCTAATATGGAAAATAAGAAAAAGCGTGTTGTAGCGCAGAGCATAGAAAATAAAAAAGGTAAAACTTTTGACAATTATCGGGACGAATTTGAGTACCTCATAAGTGCAGGGATCGCACTGAATGTTCAGGCAATCTCTAATCCGGTCTTTCCTCTTATCGAATCCAGCGGAAAGAACCTACTGAAATTGTACCTCAACGATGTCGGCATACTGACGGGCATCCTTTACGGAAACAATATACGTGCCGTTTTGGATGACCAAAAAAGCATAAACCTCGGTTCGGTATATGAAACGGTGGTAGCCAGCGAGCTGATTGCACACGGATATAAGCTGTTTTACTATGATAATCGAAGCAAGGGTGAAGTGGATTACATTATTGACGATTATGACAGCCTTTCTGTTGTGCCGCTGGAAGTAAAATCAGGTAAAGATTATACGGTTCACAGTGCGCTCAATACATTTACAGGGAATGAGGATTACCATATTAAAAAAGCATTTGTGTTATCCAACGAGCACGAAATAAAAAGCAGGGGGAAGATAACCTATATCCCGATCTATTACATCATGTTTTTTAACGTTGCTTCGTGCGGGGCAAATACGCAGTTCTAAAATTTTAGACATTATTGGAGTGTACAAAACGCTTTAAAAGAGCCGTCTCATTTTTCAATGCGGCAGCTCTTTTATAATATTAAGGATTAAAATGTCCGAGTTTGTAGGGCAGTATCATAGGTATTTAGTTGTTGATACAAAGCCTGATTGAAATTACAGCTCTTCGGTCATCTTTGCAAAGACATGCACGTCACGCTTTGCCAGCTCTCTGAAATAGATATCCGTATCTATGACCTCCTCTCCTGAAAAGAATCCTTTTTCCTTGACCTGACCTCTCCCAAGCATCTTAGCTGTTATTGCTCCCGGGAAGCCTACGGAGAAGTGTCCGTTTGAAAGACCCCATGGGTGATGATGAAGATCGGTTTCCACTTCGTAAGTGCATTTTTTGCCGTTTTTTGTACCGCTAACTATTACACGGAGTAGCTTCATATCGTCAGGCGTACCTGTATTCGTGCCCGGCTTAGTTTCAAATACCTCCAGCAGAAAATCTCTGGGAGCAATTTCTACATCCTTCACTTTGATTTTCTCCTCGCTGCCCAGTCCGTTTTCTATGAGGAAACGAAGTCTTTCTTCAAACAATGTCGGCAGAGCCAGCTTAAAGGCAACATTTTTAATGCCTCTGTCCTTATAGACTATAGGCATAGTGGCAACTTCAGAATGTATCATATTGTACAGATTTAATGTACCGTAAGGCTCGGGAAAATCAACTGTCAGTTTTCCGGAGAAAGGTGGGAGCTCCACTTGTTTGCCATCCTTGAATTCAAAGTTGTTCATGGTGAATTCTTCGATAATGGTGTTCAGGGCATATGGGGGAACAAACCCATATCCGGAAGCACTTCTGTTGATTATAGCATCCAGGATGAGTATGTCTTCTACGGTGTCAAGCCTGTCGGTAGCGTATTTAGTAAGTACATTTACTATACCGGGAGCGCTTCCGGAGCCTACGATACCGGTGATTCCGGCATCCTTGAAGTCTTTGTTTCTACCCATCTGTTCAATGGCCCAGTGAAACAGTCCGCCGAAATCTGTGTAATTTGTTTTTGATTCGATGCAGGCGTCCATTACGTCCATGTTAAATACGTGCGATGAACCGTTGATAACTACATCATAGTCCTCTAAAGCTTTTGCGAGGGTCTCAGTATCCGTCAAATCTATAACCTGAGTTTCTACTTTGTCGGAATTGACCAGATCCTTTCTGACTTTCAATGCTTCTTCATTGATATCAATGAGAAGTATTTTTTCCACATCATCGGTTTCGATGAAGTCATAAATCGCAGATAAGCTTTGTCTTCCTGCACCACCTGTTATTGCAGCTTTCATTTCATTTTCCTCCTATTATTGTGTTTAATAGAATTAACAATTTAACTTTCCGAAAGTTTTGCGTTATGCCTATTTGTTACGCAAGTGTTGTGCCATATTGTGAATTCATGCGAGGAAAAATACTGAAAGCCTTTTATTGCAACGTATTTAGCGGATAAATAAGATCGAAGGGGATCGAAGGGGGATGTACAAAAAGCAATTTACGCCGCTCAAGATATGCATGTAGGCATAAAGATATTTGGATGTGCATTGCTATCCCCTCGTTACTACCTGTTTATATTTTATTGATTTTTTCATGAAAATGTAAAAACTATAAAATATTCGCTCATGAAAATGTAAAAAATCAAAATTATTCCCTCATGAAAATGTTGAAAGGAGCAAATAATAATGTTAGAATAGCCTCGAAGGGAAAGAATGCCATGAGATATTTAAAACGAAAAGCCGATAATTTCCTGATGGAGTGGAAGTCACAGGAAGATAGATTGCCTCTCGTAATCAAAGGCGCAAGGCAGATAGGCAAAACAGAAACAATAAGAAAATTTGCCGATGAAAATTATGAAAACAAGGTAGAGATCAATTTCATTACAGAGCCGAAATACAGAGCGATAATTGAGAATGGGTATGCAGCGGATGATATTATCAAGCTTATTACCTTGATTGATCCCGGTAAGAAATTCATTCCCGGAAAAACGCTGGTTTTCTTTGATGAAATTCAAGCCTTTCCGGAAATTGCGACCGCGCTTAAATTTTTTAAGGAGGACGGGCGTTTTGATGTGATCTGTTCAGGCTCGCTTCTCGGCATTCAGTATAAGCATATTGCCAGCATTAGCGTGGGGTACAAGATGGACTATCAAATGCATTCCATGGACTTTGAAGAATTCCTCTGGGCAAAGGGATATACTGCCGGAAATATAGACGATATTCTTGACCACATGTTATCAGGCAAACCGTTTGCTCAAATCGAATACGATACCTATTCAAATTTATTTCTGGAATACTGCATACTCGGCGGCATGCCGAATATCGTCGAGAGATATGTCGAAAACAATAATTTCCAGGGCTCTCTTGCGCTGCAGCGTCAGCTCCTTAACGATTACGAAGGCGATGTAAGGAAGTATGCGGAGGGGCTTGATCAGACAAAGATAATGAATGTTTATCGTTCTATCCCTGCGCAGCTGGCGAAGGAAAACAAAAAATTTCAGTATTCAAAGGTTTCTTCCGGAGGCCGTTCAAAAGAATATATGGGCTGTATCGACTGGCTGCTCGATGCGGGGCTTATCAATATATGCTATTGCTTAAGCTTTCCCGAGCTTCCGTTAAGGGGCAATATTGATGAAAACAAATTTAAAGTATATATGACTGATACAGGCTTACTGGTGGCATCCCTTGATGATGAAGCGCAGGATGATTTGCGCGCAAACAGGAATTTGGGCGTATATAAAGGTGCACTTTATGAAAATTTTGCTGCCGAAGCGCTCATAAAACAGGATTATGGACTATACTATTTTAAGAAGGAAAACGCTAGCTTAGAAGAGGATTTTTTCATCCGGTCTGAAAATGAATTGATACCGCTTGAAATCAAAGCGAATAACAATAAAGCAAAATCCATGCAGCAGATGATAAAAAGCAGCAGGTATCCCGATATCGTTCATGGCATCAAATTTACTACAGGGAATGTCGGGCACAACGACCCCGTATACACATTTCCGTATTTCTGTATCTTTCTGCTCAAACGATTTATGGGCATGCAGAGCTTTTTTAAGTAGAATATTAAAGCTAGTATAGTGTTTTTTAAATAGCCGAACTGTAAGAACATAGTATTTTCAAGATATTCCCAAGCAACTCTGCACAGAATTTTAAAAACACCGCAGAAAAGTTTTGCGATTATAAATCGCAAAATGTGTTGACATTTAAATAAATTGCGGTATACTGTTTGTGGCTGGAGGTGGTTATCGTGATTTACAGACCGATGTATGTAGATAGAATAATGGCTTATGTGGATACGCCTTTTGTTAAGATACTCACAGGCGTTCGCCGCTGCGGAAAGTCCACGATACTGAAAATGATCATGGAAAAGCTGAAAACGGAGAGAGGCATTCCGGAAGAGCAGATTGTGAGCTGCCGCTTTGATTCTATGGAATATGAGGATATGACAGCGAAGGAAATGTATGCCTGGCTAAAAGAGCAGCTTTCACCTGATGGTAAAACTTATCTGTTCCTTGATGAAGTCCAGGAGATCAGAGGCTGGGAAAAAGTTGTAAATTCATTGGCATCGGATTTTGATGTTGATCTGTATATAACGGGCTCCAACTCCCGAATGATGTCCTCCGAAATATCAACATATCTTACCGGGAGATATGTTTCCTTTCGAATATTCACACTGTCTTTTGGCGAATACTTGATGTTTAAGGAAAAGTATACTGATGTGGGAGATCCAAAGGCAGAGCTTAAAAACTATGTCCGTCTGGGAGGCTTCCCCGCCGCTCATTTACAGGCGTATTCTCAAGATGAGATCTATACGATAGTCCGAGATATATATAATTCAACGATTTTTTCGGACATTGTAAAGCGTAATCAGATCAGAAAAATCGACCAGCTTGAGCGTGTTGTAAAATATACCTTCAACAATGTCGGCAACACCTTTTCTGCAAAGTCGATTGCGGACTATCTGAAATCAGAACGAAGATCACTTGACAATGAAACGGTTTACAGCTATTTAGAAAAGCTGGAAAAAGCGTATCTGCTTCACCGCTGCTCCCGGTATGATTTGCAGGGCAGGGAAATTCTGAAAACACAGGAAAAGTTCTACCTTGCGGATGTTTCCCTGCGGTACAGCGTCCTCGGCTATAACACTGACAGCGCAGCTTCGAGCCTTGAGAATATCGTATATCTGGAGCTTTGCCGCCGGGGATATACCGTCAATATAGGGAAAACCGGCGACGGAGAGATTGATTTTGTGGCAGTAAGGCAGAATGAAAAAATTTATGTTCAGGTCACGCAGGAAATCAGTTCCCAAAAGACGGAAAAGCGGGAGTATGACCGCTTGCTTGAAATCCGTGATAACTACCCGAAATATGTTCTCACGACAGATGATTTTGCGGGAGGAAACTATGAAGGAATCAAGACAATGCACATAGCAGATTTCCTGCTCAGCTCTGAATATTAAAATCAGAAGTGTAAAGCGAGAGCGGTAAATACCTGGTCTGATCAATACTCCCTCAATATCAGATCGGTTATTCCCTCATTATCGCCCATTTCCACCCTCAAAACCTTGGGGTCGCCGTAGTAATCAAATTCCTCGCGTATGGCGGAACGGATGCTTGTGCCGCGGTTATATCCGTGAATAACCCTTATGCGATATACTCCGGCTCCTGCTTCATTAATTTTCTTCTGTATATGCTTTATAGCCTCTTCCGCCCTCATTCCGTGGACATTGAGCTCTATTATAGGCTGTGTGTACATAGTGCTTCTCCGGCCTCCTGTTTATATTTTAATGTATCTTTGTATTTTACTGCAATTCGGTCAGGATTACCATATAGCATCTATGTTTATAATTCGGGGAAAGCAGATACAAGCCGGTTTTTCGATTATATAAAAATTGTATACTACCTCTCTGAATTATAGGCGAAAATTGCAAATAAAGGCAAATTGTATTTAATAAAATTAATATTATTGTATATTTTAATGAATACACGACGGTGATAAACTATCCAATGTAATGATTTTATCTGAAAATATAATGATTTCATTTGAATTGGAGGTCGTATAACAATGAATCAATCGCAAAAGATAAGAAACCTGTGTGAAACGGCATTGTTTATCGCAATAGTGTTCATAGGAGTCTTTATCATCAAGTTTCCGGGACCGTTCGGCTATGCGCATCTGGGGGATTCGATGATATTCCTGTCCGTGCTCATGCTGGGCGGCAGGAGAGGCGCAGTCGCAGGAGGAATAGGAGCCGCGCTTGCCGACGTAGTAGGCGGATACACGATATGGGCAGTGCCTACGCTGATCTGCAAAGCAGCGATGGCTCTCGTCATGGGGCTTATGATAAAGCACCATGCCTTTGGTCTTAAAGGGCGAGTGCTTTGGATAGTATCAGCCTTAGTGGGAGGGCTCACGCAGGGAGTAGCATATGAATTCTTCTGGTATGTTCTTTTCGGAAAGGCGGCGGCAATAGCGGCGATACCCGGGCTTGCGTTCCAGGCGATAGCAGGAATCGTTATAGCCTTTGCGATATCGGAGGCTTTGCAGAAGACAGCGCTGAAACGCCACTTTATATACACCACTGACGGGAAAGGAGCAGAAGCATGATAGATAAAATTAAGAGCTTTAAGAAAATAGACGCGCACAGCCACATCGGATATTTCGGCAGCTGGTCGGATGTGGGAATCACGACAGATGAGTTGATAGCCCAGATGGATGAATACAACGTGGAAAAGACGGTAATATGCACATATCCCATGGATGAAAGCATAGAAGCCGTCGATAAGCACCCCGACAGGTTGGTGGGAGCCGCATGGGTCAATCCCATGGAGCCGCAGGCGACGGCACAGATAAAGGACGCTGTGAACACCCACGGCTTTAAAGCGATAAAGCTGCATCCGCTTTTTCACGGCTATCTGCCGAACGAGGAGTGCATGTTCCCGATAGCGGAGCTTGCGGGGCAGCTCGATATACCGCTTATGATACATACGGGACACCCGCCTTATTCGCTGCCGTGGAGCGTGGCTCAGCTTGCCGACATCTATCCCGATGTAAAGATGGTGATGATACACATGGGGCACGGAAACGGTATCTATGTGCAGGCGGCGATAGATATGGCAAAGAAATATCCTAACCTTTACATGGAAACCTCAGGAATGCCGATGCACACCAAGATAAAGGAAGCGTATGAAAAGGTAGGCTCCGACAGGATAATGTGGGGACTTGACGCACCCTTCCACCATCCTACTGTGGAAATGCAGAGGACGATAGTGAGCGGACTTACGGACAGCCAGCTTGAGGATGTGTTTTACAATAACGCGAAGAAGCTGCTGAAGCTGTAGAATGAATAAAATAAAAAGCAATGGTATGATAACGACCATTGTTTTTTTTATACCATTAAACCCCCTATTTATTTGCGTAATCATTTAAAATATATGAGCAAAGGAAATATGCAAATAATATTAAGTGGAAGGAAGAACATGAATACAATTACAGAGCAAACTATAGTCGCTGATACGGAACGAACTGCGATTACTGATACGGAAAGCACTGCAATTACTGAATCCGCGGTGAAGGAATTTGAACGCAAGCTAAAGGAGGGTGAAAAAGCTGCCGCAACGGTGGAAAAGTATGTCGCTGCTCTAAGGAGGTTATCAGAATGGCTCGGCGGCAGAGAGCTTACTAAGGAGCTTCTTCTTGAATACAGGAATCATCTCCTTGAAAGGCTTACTGCTCAGACTGTGAACGGAGCTTTATCCGCTATCAATTCGTATCTCACCTTTTCAGGTTTGCAGGATATGAAAATGAAGTTTCTCAGGGTGCAAAGGAAGATGTTCCGCTCATCCGAACGGGAGCTTACGAAAGCAGAGTACGAGAGTCTAATAGCAACAGCTAAAGATACGGGAAAGAAACGCCTTGCCCTGCTCATGGAAACCATATGCGCTACAGGCATAAGAGTGAGCGAGGTGAAGTATATGACAGTTGAAGCCGCAAACGAAGGCAAAGCGGATATATCTCTTAAAGGAAAAGTGAGAATGATACTCATCCCGAACAAGCTCTGCCGTAAGCTTCTCAAATACGCGAAAAAATGTGGAATAAAGGCAGGTGCGATATTCATAACAAAGAACGGAGTTTCAATGTCCAGAAAGCAAATATGGGCTGAAATGAAAAAAATCTGCCGTAAGGCAGGTGTTGCGGAAAGCAAGGTGTTTCCTCATAATCTCAGGCATCTGTTCGCAAGGTGCTTTTATCGGGATACCAAAGATGTGGCAAGACTTGCAGATGTC
>Ga0192264_1073_pt1 | contig 26194 bp, 33 predicted proteins | sample Koala_Koa23_J3_FD_131267 | JGI IMG/M metagenome (GOLD analysis project Ga0192264, IMG submission 131267) | Enriched cells from koala feces incubated with labeled cellulose particles, San Francisco Zoo, California, United States - Koala_Koa2-3_J3 ... | reverse complement strand
GCGAAAGTATATAGCAAATATTTTCTGCTTTGGCAGCTCTTATGTTGATGGCCGTAAGCTCCTCTCATTATTAGGTTTTGCGAATGACGAAGATGAAGGGGATAAAGAGAAATTTGAAGAGCTGAAAGGAGAAGCCATAAACGAAAGCAGCTTAGAAATAATTTTTGCTGGTATTTATCTCAGCTTAAAACCGTCACTATATGATAAGCCATATTCTTACGACAGAACTTACCGAGTCAATAAACGCCTAGAAAAAATGTATGATTTCCTTATGGAATTCGGCTATGAAATGTCATTAGAAGAACAGCAGATACTGCATGGAACGCATGAACTTTATGTAGAGGTGGATGATGAAGAAGATATTAATGAAGATGATGTTGATATTGATGATTATGGAGATATGGAGTGAGACGTTTATCAAGTGAGAGAGCAAAAGCGTGTGACATTTCAGCCAAAGTGAAGCAGGAGGTGTGGGAGCGGGACAGAGGAAGATGTGTTGTATGCGGGAATCAATACAATGTTATGCCGAACGCCCATATTGTTCCACGCTCTGCAGGAGGGCTTGGGGTGGCAACCAACATTGTTACTCTATGCACTAATTTCACCAAGAATCAATGTCACAGAAAATATGATTTCGGCACAAAAGAAGAAAAAGAGATTATTTGTAAGAAAATCGAGAAGTATATGAAAAAGCACTATGGAGACGGTTGGTGCAGAGAAGATCAATACTATAAGAAATACGGAGGTTAAAAATGCGAGTATATATTTCAGGAAAGATTACAGGATTGAAAGAAAAAGAATACATAGCTAAATTTGTAGAGGCGGAACACATGCTCCGGGAGCATGGACACGAACCGGTAAATCCCATAATCATAGGAATGTATAACGTTCCTTATGACAAGTGTCTTGAAATGGACAAAATTCTGCTGAGCACATGTGAAGCGATTTACATGCTTAGTGACTGGAAAAACAGCAAAGGCGCAAAACAGGAAAAGAGGTACGCAGAGAGCTTAGGCCTAAAGATAATGTTTGAGAATAATGAAGATGAGATGGAAGATGGCATAAGCAAGATGTTTGCACGATTCAAGAAAAAGAGAGCGAGAGCGCAAATATGAGCATGGAGGAAACGAAAATGAAATTTAAGTCAATTAAACCAGGTTCGAGGATACATTGCCGCACAGAAGAGGAAGCGACGGCCTTGCTGAAACATTTGAATGATTTGGGATACAAGTGGAATACAGGAGAGAGTTTACTTGATAAAAATAGCCATCATGTTTTTGGAGAAAACACATATTACCATCCTACGATTGGGAACAGATTTGTTGTCTATGGAGAAGTAGGACCTGAAATTTCAGATGAAATGCTGGAGTTTACTGATTTAGTTGAACAGGACGAAAAAACTGTTTCGGAAAGAATGACGGCAACGGAGATTATAAATTGGCTGCAAGTATATGAAAAAGAAACTGTGGTAGATGACATTTTCGGGGGTTACTATTGCGTAAGTGATATTTTGCGCGATTTCTACGCGCAAGACATCGTGGATAAAATAGACGCGTACGAAGCACTAAAAAAGAAGCGAAAAGAAGAACCGAAACCCGTAAAGCTGGAGTGGATAACGGTATGCAGAATCATAGAACGGGACAAGTTCGGCGATGTGGTGGACATACACGATGAGCCGATAGTAACGGGTGTCTGTGGGGATGTAGAAGACGTGCTGAGGAAGTACCTGTCAGAAACCAATGACATTGACAGAGATACCTCATATACAGCTGAAAGAGCAGTTATTTGCCGACCGAAAGAAGGTCGATCATGTATAGATGGATAGATGCGGATGTGCGGATAGATAAGTTAACAAAGAAGGTATTGGTAATTATAGAAGATGGTAATTTATTACTCAATATTGAAAAAGGAGAAAGGCAAGCCATGAGTAAAACAGCAAATAAATGGAACTGCAATTTGCATCGATATGAAACATGTGAGATACCAGAAGGCGCAAGTATCTATGAAACGGATCTCAGCACACCCATAGAATGTGCTGCATGTGGAAAAGAGATACCATACGGCGAGTCATATACATCGATGGAAATTCATACGCCGTCAGGTTTAGGATACGGAGTGTGCCATGACTGCTATCTTAGAGAAATAAGAAGAAGGGAAGATAACAATGGATGAATACATAGACAGATACGAACCAAGGTGTAGAGAGTGCGAGTATTGCAAAATGATATCTAGGGCGAATTCAACCTACAGAACACCGTTCGGACGGGGGCATTTTTACTGCGTGCATCCCAAAACGAAGGAGACCAGGTATATAGAAGGGCGGCCTATCGGATTTTATACACCGCGGTTTATCGGATATGGCACACCCGAACGTGACACGGTTTTACAGGTCAAAACGCGTCCAAGATGGTGCCCGACGAAGGGGGATACCGATGAGTGTATATATTGTGATTCAAAAGTGGACGAAGAAGTGGAGGAGTGACGATGATATTAACAATATACGATTATAATAACAATTCGAAAGAGGTTGTGCTGCATGACAAACCTATCAAATATATAACTGTGTATGTTATCACGGGCGACGAATGCATAACCGTTACATTCGATGATGGCACGACACAATATTTCGACGCATCAGACAAACGATGTCGGAATTTCCATGATGGCACCTATTTTGTTGAGGGTGATAGAATATCTGAATTCATAAACTGGAAACCGCAAGGAGATGAGCCTATTATTTCATACAGACGAATGTATGATTTCATGGATGAGGAGGTTTGGTAATGGATGAGTACATAAATAAAAGAAAATTAATATCCTCCATAGTAGACGAACCATCGACAGTAGTATACGAGGTACCAGGCACAGATTTTGGAACTCGATTAACATTAATCAAACGCCAAAATGAAATTGTAAAAATTATCAACGACATGCCTGCCGAAGACGTGGAGCCGTGCAAGTATGATGGTGATTATGTCCGCGTGGATGACGTAATAAATCTTATTGACGGCAAGTGTGTTGATGGATGCATTTGCAATGAGGAGGATTGCCTTATTGGGGCGCACGGGATTATAGACGAGATTACAGATTTACCAACGGCAGATGTTGAACCCGTGAAGCACGCCTGCACCAAAACGATCGAGCGTCCATATCTCGTGCAGTGTTCAAACTGCGAAAACATTTTCAAAATAATCGTGGATGATGATGTGCCAGTAATGTATTGTCCATGCTGCGGGGCTAAATTCGACATAGACAACGGGGAGTGGGAACGGGAAATGGAATGGTGGCGATGGCAGAGAGAATGGCTGGAAGAACGCGAGAAACAAAGAATGGAACAGATAAAGGTGATGAGGAACAAATGAAAAACAGAGAGAAATACAGCAAAGAAATAAGGGCGGCAATCCGCAATAACAGTATGAGCGAATTTTACGATAAACATATAGCGCCACATTATGACATACCCGGTTTCTATGATACGAGCTGGGCTTACGTGGCATTCATTGTGTCCGCATGGCTAGATGATGAATACACCGAACCGGAAATTGACTGGGCTACCGTACCGGTAGACACGTTGATAGAGGTGCGGAACCGCGAAAAAGACCCATGGACGCCCAGATATTTTAAGGAATATAAAGGCGGCATGGTGCGCGTGTGGGGAGACGGAGCGACGAGCAAAACGGCGACGTTCGACGGGACGTGGAGATACGCCAGATTAGCAGAGGTAGATGAATGATTGGGCAGTTAAACATGCGCGGCGAAGATCGGGTTGAAACAGCAATAAAACGCCTACAGACATTCGAACCGAAAGAGGGCTACTATCTGGCATTCTCCGGCGGCAAGGACAGCGTAGTAATCAAAACATTGGCAGATATGGCGGGCGTTAAATACGATGCGCATTACAACGTAACATCGGTAGACCCGCCAGAACTGATATATTTTATCCGTGAAAATTACCCCGATGTAAAATGGGAATACCCGCGGGACGCAGGCGGCAACCGCATTACTATGTGGAATTTGATACCGCGGAAAAAAATGCCGCCGACGCGCATAGTCAGATATTGTTGTGCAGATCTAAAAGAAAATGGCGGTGAGCGTAGATTTGTTGTAACAGGTGTTAGATGGGCTGAATCTGTGCGACGAAAAAACAGCCGAGCAGGATTGGAGGTGAATTTTTCATCAAAACGGGACGGCATATCCGCCGACCCCGATAACCCTGATAACGCACATTTAACCGATGCCTGCCCAACGCACGGCAAGCACATTTTAAACCCCATAATTGACTGGGGAAATGCCGATGTGTGGGAATTCATTCATCAATACGAATTACCATACTGTGCGTTGTATGACATGGGTTATAACCGTTTGGGATGTATAGGTTGTCCGATGAATAGCAAGCAGGCGCAGGAGCTAGAACGATACCCGAAATTTAAACAGGCGTATCTGCGGGCATTCAACAGAATGATTCAAGTGCGTAGATTGGACGGAAAAACAACGGAATGGAATACGCCAGAAGATGTAATGAACTGGTGGATAGGCAGGTAGAACGATGAAAATACATAGATTAAAATTAAGCTTTAAGTATTACGAGGAAAGTGAAAAGGGAATCAAAAACTTTGAAATTCGCAAGAATGATCGTGATTTTAAAGTCGGTGATATTTTGGAATTAAGAGAGTGGATATACGGTTGTGATGGTGGTAAATATACCGGAAATGCTCACTTTAAAATAATCACCTATATTCTGGATGATACGGAATATCTAAAGGATGGTTATGTGTGCTTGGGGCTAGCACCGATTGAAGATCCGGAAGGAGCATATGAATAACGATGAGAAGTCTGAATTCGGTGGAGATAATGATAGTGGTTTTGATTGCATTTTTCTTTGGGCGTTCCATCCGGTGTGAATATGGAGATCGAATTATATCAAGAGTGCTTCTGGCGATAGTCCTGATTATTGAAGTTATTTACGTAAGAGCAATGCAGTAATGAAAGCAAGGAGGCAAAAATGATTTTAACAGAAGAAATAGCGGAAAGAAATGTCGGCAAGTATATTGACTTGTATAAGAGAAGATTCGGATATTATCCAAAACAGATCATCAAACTCAAAGACGGGAGTGGAAGATTGGCAGTCAAGGACACTGTTGGTGTATGCACGCGTGTGAGTAGCAACGGTATAGAAGAACAAGAGTATGATTACATTTTTGAAATGCTGGAGATGGACGAGCAATGCAATTAAATATGCAGGAATCATACGTGGCGAAATGGCTGGAAGCGTTGCAGTTACTACTTCGGCCAATTTTGGCGATTTTGGTACATTCAGAAATAGTGGGAGGATTAAATGGGTGAAAAGAGAATAGTATCATATACGTATTGTGATGAACCTATGGCTAGACGAAAAGGATTGATTGGAAATAGGAAAACCAATCTCCCAAAATGCCGACATGATTGCGCTGATTGTCTGGCGTGTATAGTGGTTTATACTAGCGGAAATAAGGAGCATGTCACAACCAGAACAGAGCAAAAAACGAGTTTACAAGAATATATATAAGGAGTAAAAGTGAAAGCAAATTTCAAGCTAAACAGGAAAAAATACATAGAACTCAAGAAGATGGACCACGGAGAAATGGCAGAGTTTATAAATGAAGTCTATAATAAGGGATATGAGGACGGAAAGAAAGAAAATGAACCCTTAACATCAGAATCCATAAAAGCTGCAATCATTGAAATTAAAGGCATTGGAGAGGGAAAGGCCGCTGCTATAGCGGATGCATTATCCCTGAAGATGGGCGAATGAAGCAAAGAATGTATATTGAATTGTAACGGAATGTATGTTACAAATAGAGAGAAATGGTATTCCTTGGTTTCTACGGGGACGCGATGTTTATAAAATAGTACCAAAATGTTACATTTGTGAACAAAAAAGCTGAAAAAAAAATCAGATAATAGCTAGAGCGTGTGGGGAAAGAGAAATAAGCAGGGGAGAAATAATATAAAAGATAAAAAACGCAGGAAACAGGAATGTATTTAACATAGGGAGGATAAATTTGACTGAAATAGTAACGCATGAATTCGGACCGTTTTACGACAGCGAATCGAGGGTGCTGATACTAGGCAGCATACCATCACCAAAATCGCGGCAGCAGGGCTTTTACTACGGCCATCCGAGGAACAGGTTCTGGCAGGCGCTGGCAACTCTGCTGGGCGAAGATGTCCCGGAAACGGTGGCACTGAGAAAGGGTTTTCTGACGAGAAATCATATCGCGCTTTGGGATGTGCTGGAAAGCTGCGAGATAAACGGAGCTGACGATAATAGTATCAGAAACCCTCAGCCGAACGACATAAGTATGATTTTGGATGAGGCGGATATAAGGGCGGTGTTTACTACAGGAGCTAAGGCTTCTGCTCTTTATGAAAAGCTATGTCTGCCGGTGTGCGGGATTCCGGCGATAAGGCTCCCGTCCACCAGCCCCGCAAACTGCGCGTTTTCCCTTGACAGGCTGGTAGGTGAATACAGGACAATATTGAGCTATCTTTGAAAATACAAAATTGCAATAACAGCAGATGGGTCATTCAGAATTTTTGTATTTGGAGGTTTTAATGGATACAGTAAAGATTTAGGAATCCGTGTGTGCAGCTTCAAATGTCACATATGAATAAACGGCTGATATGATCATGGAGACGCATATTTGAGTTTAGATAAATTGGATTTTGTGAGAAGGAGAATTTATGGCGGCAGTTACATATGAATTGATAAAAACCGACAAAAGGACGAAGGCCAGGCGCGGCAGGGTGAGAACTCCGCACGGCGTGATAGAGACGCCCGTGTTTATGCCTGTGGGAACGGCGGCTACTGTCAAAGCGATGAGGCCGGAGGAATTAAAGGAGATGGGCGCGGAGATAATGCTTTCAAATACGTACCATCTCTATTTGAGACCGGGACATGAAATCGTAAGGGAAGCGGGAGGAGTACACAGCTTTATGAACTGGGACAGGCCGGTGCTGACGGACAGCGGCGGTTTTCAGGTGTTCAGTCTCGGCGCTATGAGAAAGATAAGCGAGGAAGGAGTGGAATTCAGATCGCATATAGACGGCTCCAAACACATGCTTTCTCCCGAGAAATCAATAGAAATACAGAACGCTCTCGGTTCGGATATCATCATGGCGTTCGATGAATGCGCGCCTTATCCGGCGGACAGAAGCTACGTAAAGGACTCGCTTGAGAGGACTACGAGGTGGCTTAAAAGATGCAGGGACTTCCATAAAGATACCGAGAGGCAGTCTCTGTTTGGAATAATGCAAGGCGGCATGTACAAGGACCTGAGGCGTGAAAGCGCAGAGCAGATAGTGGACCTCGATTTACCCGGATATGCCATCGGCGGGCTCAGCGTCGGTGAACCCAAGGAGCTGATGTATGATATCATGGATGAATGCGTTGATTACCTGCCGAAGGAAAAGGCAAGATATTTGATGGGCGTGGGAAGCCCGGACTGCCTCTTTGAAGGGGTGGAGCGCGGCATAGACATGTTTGACTGCGTGCTCCCGACCAGAATCGCAAGGCACGGTATGGCCATGACCTCCGAAGGCCGGGTGAATATAAAAAACGCGAAGTACGAGAGGGACTTTGCGCCGCTTGATAGGAACTGCGACTGCTATACGTGCAGAAACTATTCCAGGGCATATCTGAGACACCTCTTTAAATCCGATGAGATACTGTCTTCGATGCTGATGACTAATCACAACCTGCATTTTCTCATCAATACTATGAAGAATATCAGGAAGGCCATAGAGGAAGAAAGGTTTACGGAATACAAGAAAGAATTTTACAAGGCTTACGGCAGGTTTTAGACTGTGAAAAGCAGGCCGGAGAATTGGGTAAACAGGATATTTCGGCAACGCGTAAAATCCAAAGATAGCGGATACGAACACACAAACAGAGAGTAAACAGCGGAGGACGGATACAGATGGGAATTTGCAGGGACAGCAGCGTTTGCGGAGGCTGCGTATATCAGGGCGTGCCATACGAGGAGCAGCTTAAGCTTAAGGCGGATGAGGTCGAAGAGCTTTTGGAGAAGAAGAGTATAGCTTACGGAAAGCTTTTGGATATCGAGCCCGCGCCCAATAGGTACGCGTACAGAAACAAGATGGAGTATACCTTTGGCGATATGGAAAAGGATGGGCCGATGACGCTAGGCATGCATAAAAAGCGCCACTTTATGTCCATAGTTACGGTTGATGAATGTCAGCTGGTTCACGATGATTTTAACAGAATATTGAGGGCAGTACTGGATTTTGTCACGCAGCGCGGATATTCACATTATCACAAGAAAAGACATAAGGGGCTCATGCGGCATCTCATAGTAAGGCGAGGTGTGCGGACCGATGAGATACTGGTAAACGTGGTAACGAGCTCGGAGGAGGGCTTCGATGAGGAAGCCTTCGCCGATATGCTTCTAGCGCTGCGGTTGGAAAATAAAATCGTCGGGATACTGCGTACTATCAACGACAGACTGGCTGATGCAGTATACTGCGATGAGCTTAGGCTTCTTTACGGCAGGGACTACTATATGGAGGAGCTTCTGGGGCTTAAATTCAAGGTGAGCGCATTCTCGTTCTTTCAGACGAATGTGGATGCTGTGGAAAATCTGTATTCGTATGCGATAGGGCTGATAGATGATTTTCAGGATAAAACGGCATTCGATCTGTATTGCGGTACGGGAACGATAACGCAGGCGCTGGCGCAAAGGGCTAAACGTGCAATCGGTATCGAGCTGGTTGAGGAGGCCGTTGAAGCGGCAAGAGTAAATGTCGAGCTAAACGGACTCGATAACTGTCGGTTCATGGCGGGCGACGTTTTTAAGGTGCTTAAGAATATCGATGAAAAGCCCGATGTGATAGTCGTCGATCCGCCGAGAGTAGGGATATCGACAGACGCTCTCGATAAGATAATCGGCTACGGGGTAGAGCAAATCGTATATATTTCGTGTAACCCCAAGAGCCTGGTGGAAAATCTGTACTACATACAGTATTACGGTTACAGCGTGGAGTCGGTTAAGCCGTTTGATAATTTTCCGGGGACGAAGCATATTGAGACGGTATGTTTGCTGTCAAGAAAGGATAAATAAAAACCAAAAAGCTCGGGTTGAAGAAATGGCGTTAAAAAAATCCTTTTCGTCTCCGGTTTGTGGTATGATGGTTATTGACATAGATCCAATTTCCTTTCGGTTTTGTTTTTTATCAACTTAATTATATCAAATGGAGAGATATCTATGTTGTTTTTATTGCCCGAATTATTGAATTTTCAATATTCACAGGGATTTTATATCAAAAATAATCCCTATTATGATTATATGTTTTTCACCGTTTTGGTGCGGGAAGTTTATGAAGACAATAAGAGTGGTAGCTGCGGTCATTCGCAGCGGAAATAAAATTTTTGCTACGGCAAGAGGATATGGTGAATTCAAAGGTCAATGGGAATTTCCAGGAGGAAAGATTGAGTCTGGAGAAACGCCGGAGAAAGCTCTTGTTCGTGAAATTAAAGAAGAATTAGAGACAGACATAAAAGTTGGGGAGCTCATTTACACTATTGAGTATGACTATCCGACATTTCATCTATCTATGGATTGCTTTTGGTGTGAAATTATAAAAGGAAACCTTACTCTTAAAGAAGCAGAAGATGCAAGATGGTTAACGAAGGAGCATCTGTATGATGTTGAGTGGCTTCCTGCAGATCTATCATTGATAGAAAAGATAAGGATACAAATGGAATAAGGCTTCTGTTTGTTGAGGAGGAGTGTAATTGGCAACGTATAGTTTTAATAATATGGGTGGTATAGAGATTGACTTTAATGGAGTCAAACCATCGTCAGAAATTAGAAACAAAATGAAAGCAGTAAAGTATCGCTGGAATCCCAATAAGATGATTTGGTGGGCGTATAAGAATGATGATACTGTTGCAGTTGCTGTGGAAATCTGTGGAGAAGGTGTGCGAACTCTTCATGAAAATACATCAATGCCTATAAAAGATGCAAAAGCTGTAAGAAAGATAATGAGAAGAACACCGTCGAGGGATTATGCTTTAAAGCTTAAAATCAAAGATATTGTAAATGCAAATAGAGAACAACTTGAAGAGTGGAAACAGCAACTAAAAAATCATGTAAATGCGGTCATGTCCGAGGATAATGCTGACCACAATGGTAATTTAGTGAGTAAGAGCCAAGAAGCTGTCTGGATGAATTGTTTTACATTCATAGCAAAGACACTAAAGTTCTTGCCTACAAGGGATCAGGAATACTCTCTTGTGTTTGAGTACAGCTTACCAGGGACGGTTCATGAAAGACCCGATGTATTTTTACTTACAGACCAGAAAGCAATATCGCTAGAGTTTAAAAGAAAAGAAGCTCCACAGATTGATGATAATAAAGACGATATCGCACAGGCTATTCGATATAAAGAATGGTTGCAGAATCATCACAAGGTAACAAAGGACAGATCGCTCAATGTGAAAAGCTATCTTGTATGTACTCATAAAAATGCGAAAGCAGGAGAATTAAGAGGTATAACGATTCTTACTGCTGATAATTTCTGTAATGCAATTAGTGCCGAGTTAGAAGACGAGGTTCTTTGTACTTTTGAAGATGAATGGTATGCATCTCCGAAGACGGAAATGCCGGATATGTTACAAGCAATTGAAATAATGTATCGAGAGGGGCGCATTCCATATATTTCAGATGTTAATAGAACTTGCTTGAATAAGGTGCGTTGGTACATAAATGGAGCGAAGGTACAAAAAAAGAAGATTTTAATTCTGCTCAATGGCGTTCCTGGTGCAGGAAAGACTGCTGTAGGACAGAGTATTGTTTACGAAGAAAATAAAAATAGTGAGGCAAATGCGGTTTATCTTTCAGGAAATGGGCCTTTAGTAGAAGTTCTTCGATATCAGATCAATCAGGTGGGCGCAAACAAGCATATGGCGGAAAATGCTATTCAAGGAATGAAGGAATTTAAATCATCCTATTTCTTTAATGATAGTAGAATACCTGAACAGTCGATTCTAATATTTGATGAAGCTCAAAGAGCTTGGGACGCTGAAAAGCTGAGAAAGGATTTTTCTGAACCGGAAGGGCTTTTTAGAGTTGCTGAGAGAATATTCAATAAGCGTGGATATGCAGTTCTAATTGGCTTATATGGAAATGGCCAGGTTATTTACAAGGGAGAAGAGAAAGGTCTTTTATTATGGGAGGCTGCCCTAAAAGAGCATAATGATTGGATTGTAATAGCCTCTGAAGAATTAGTAAACAAAATTAATGGGTTAGATGATAGAAGAATGATCGATGATGATGTTTTTCTTCCGGCATCATTAAGAGCTGATTTCATCGACTGCAGCAAGTGGGTAGAGCAAGCTATTGGAAGAGAAAATACATCACAGGAACAGGCAAAGAAGGAGCTTGAAGAATTACAGAAAACTTCAATGAGGATATGTGTTACACGCTCTTTTGAAGAAGTAAAAAATAGAGTGGAGCAAATAGAAAAAGAGCATCCTGAATGGAATTATGGGATGTTGATTTCAAATTTTGCTGAGCAGAATGTTATAAGAAAATCCATGCCAGGATGGAATATTGGATACGACGGACGAAATGTTGTGTCAAATGGAGGATATGGTTTATGGTTTGCCGGAGAAAGCATGAAGTTGGATAAAGTATGCTCGGTTTATGGAAATCAAGGATTAGAATTAGATTGTCCTATCGTGGTATTTGGCGGAGGATATGTTCGCGAAAATAATAGATGGATTTCAAGAGGTGTCAGATACAATTCGGATGTGAATAAAGGAAGCTATCTTGATCCGGATGCAATAGTAGAGAATAATTTTAGAGTTCTACTGACAAGAGCTCGAAAAGAAATGATTCTGTTAATACCAGAAGATGCCGTTTTAGATGAAACATATCAGTATTTTGTGGATATGGGAATGGATCTCCTAGAAGAAAAAATTTCAAGCAAAAAGGAAGTATATTGTAATGAATGACGGAAAGTGTCTTATACAGCTTTATAACAGTTTTAAATTATACAAGTTTGAGAAAAACTGAGCAGTAAAAGATTTAACGATAACTTTTTAATCGTTAAATTCTTTAGTAGATATGTTAACCGATAGTGCCTAATATGATAAGAAACTGTAGATGTACTTCGGCTCGTGTCGTGCCATATTGAGATGGGGTGTTTGCTGTCAAAAGTACAGAAGTAAAGGATGTTAAAAGGCTTGAAATAAAAAATTTCGAGAGTTTGGAGTAAATATGATAGTTTGCCCCAGACTCTCTTTTTCGTGTTGTAGTCTCCACGCAATGCTCAGAACAAATTGCGCCGAACGGTTGACAAAAGGATTGGGATGTGATATATTTTACTCAGCGCAAAACGTGCAGAGCAATCAGAACATTTTGCGCTGAAAAAATAAAAATTTATAGGATAGAAAGAAACGAGGTGATAAATTATGGCAGAGCGTTCAAACTTTATTTCTGTTACATGCAATATTAGTAATAAAAGTGGAGATATCAATATAAATCCTACTGATAATCTGATTTTAACTGAGAAAGAAAAAGCGTTGTTTGAATCGAAAAAGTCTAAAGTAGAAAATATAGATGATAAAGAGAAAATAATAGATGCGAATGAAGGAATGCAGAATGCAGTGGATGAAAAGGATCATTTCCAAAAATGTAATGCTTTCATGCAGGCAGTAGCAAATCATATTGATATCTTTAAATCATTTATTCAGTTACTAATTAAATTCTTTGTCAATTAATTAATCAATTTTCAAGGGATTGCTCAGAATAAATCGCGCCGAGCGATTGACAAGAGAATTTGAATGTGATACGTTTAGCTCAGCATAAGTATACATAGTGATAGGAATGTATTGAGCTGAGGAAAACGCGTAAAGGATGATAAAAGTGAAGAAATTAAGAACTTATTTGAACGAAGTACATCCAGAGCAATATCACATTTTCGATTCTCATCAGGAGCAGATGCTGAATCGTGGTATGGATCATAAAGACCAAGACTACGTTGCCTATAGTTATAATATCCATAAAAATAATAAACCAAAAGCAGGAGATGTATTCCTTTATCGCAGGCCAGGAAAATCCACGGCAAATAGAAGGTTTAATATCTATGGTGGAGGTGTAATTGATTACATTACGGAGCCAGATGTCGATGGCAATGTATTTGCTGTGGTAAAGCTTCCATTTAAGCTGAAAGAGCCTTTGGAGCAAAAAACAAGCAAGCTTTTGGAGAACTTCGAGTGGACTTCAAAACAGAAGAAGCCTGGCTCATGGGAGCACGTCTGGAATCAATACGGAATGAACGTCATTAATGAACATGACTTTTGGGGACTGGTCGGAGAACAGGAGTATATTGTGCCTGGAAACACTAACCCATACAATCCTTATGTAAGGGAGGCGGCAGAAGAGCTTGCTGAAGCATCAGAAAAATTTGATATCCAAGGCTTCCAAATCAATATTGAGGATGAAGAGGACCAGAAGAGTATGCCAAATGGTAAGATTGAAATATCTTATGAGTTAACCGGTAAGCATGTGGATTACAAAAAAATGCAGTTGACTAAGACGTCAATTGGTAAAGCTGGGGAATATTTAGTGCTTGATCTTCTTCGTGAACAATATGAGGGTACAGACGCGATCATCGAACACGTAGCGGAGGCCGAAGGTGATGGTGATGGTTATGACATCAGAATTACGCTTCCTGATAAGAAGGAAATTCGAATCGAAGTTAAGACTACAACATCTTCATATATTGATGGATTCTATATTACACCGCGTGAGTTGAACGCAGCAAGACAATGTCTCTTCAAAGAGGCTTCGAAATGGAAATCATATCAAATCTATCGTATATATAACTTTGACCCTAAAAATAAGACAGCCAACATTAAAATCTTTGATCATTTTGATGATGCAGATTTCAGATTGGCACCCACCTGCTGGAAGGTACATATTAGATAAGAGAAAAACATATATTTGCTACAGCCAGAGGCTAAGGTGAATTTAAGGATTAGTGGAAAAATTTCCGGGTGGAAAAATTGAAATATGTAATTGCTTTCCTTCAGAATCCATTATTTGAATTTTTTGGTGGCTCTCCGTACGGAATGTTCATAAATATAACCGTTCTGTTCATAAATTGTTTATCAAAAAATGTTAAACTCCTTGACAAAGATTTTATTTGCGGTTAGAATAGACAAAGTAGGTTAGAAATTGCTAACCCATGGTGCTATGCCATGAGAAAAGTGATTTTATAAATGATTATATGTGAAACAGAGGGAGAATTATGGATTTACGCAATGCTGAAATAGGTGAAACATATATCGTTGAGGATATCAGGACAGATGATGAGGAGCTCGAGAAGTTTTTGTTTTCACTGGGCTGCTACAGCGGTGAGCCTATTACGGTAATATCGCATCTCAAAGGCGGCTGCGTAGTTTCCATAAAAGACGGCAGATACAACATAGATAACGGTATAGCCGAATCTGTTATCATAGGATAATTACATATACATAATAAAATAGTGCGATAGTCACTATTTTTTATGAACAGGAGTTAGCGTTTTATAACTACATATTGATAATTAAAGCTTGATTTACTATAACAGGAGGATTTTTATGAGAATTGCTTTTGCCGGCAATCCCAACAGTGGAAAGACTACGATGTACAATGCACTGACAGGGAAAAACGAACGCGTGGGTAACTGGGCCGGGGTTACCATCGGTAAGAACGAAGCTCTTATCAAGAAAGAGTTTTCCAAGGATGGAGAAGCTCTTATCGCGGTGGATCTGCCGGGTGCGTATTCCATGTCGCCGTTTACACCGGAGGAGGGTATAACCAGCGGATACGTCAGAGATGAGAATCCGGACGCGATAATAAATATCGTGGATGCTACGAATCTGAGCAGGAGCCTTTTCTTTACGACTCAGCTGCTCGAGTTGGGAATTCCGGTAGTCGTAGCGCTTAACAAGAGCGATATAAATGAGAAACAGAATACGAAAATAGATGTTCAGGCATTATCGGAAAAGCTGAACTGTCCCGTAGTAAAGACGGTTTCCACATCGTCAAACGACGCAGGACTGGCCGCTGTAGTAGAGGAAGCAGTGAAGCTGAACGGCAAAGGTCAGAAGGCACCTTACCTGCAGGCGGAAATAGATCTTCACGATAAGACTCAGGTCGAAGCCGAGGACAGGAAGCGTTTCAGCTTTGTAAATGATATAGTTAAAAATGTGGAAACGCGTCAGACGCTGACGAAGGAAAGAAATTCGCAGGATAAGATAGATGCGGTACTCACGAATAAGGTGGCAGGCATCGTGATATTTGCACTCGTAATGTGGGCAGTATTCTTCATTTCACAGTCGTGGCTGGGACCACTCATCGCAGACTGGCTGGTAGGCTGGATAGAGACATTCCAGGATTGGGTAACAGGAGCGCTTGAGGGTAGCTCGGCTCTCGTAACCGCTATACTTGCCGACGGTATCGTAGGTGGTGTAGGAGCTGTAGTAGGCTTCCTGCCTCTCGTAATGGTAATGTATTTCCTCATCGCTCTCCTTGAAGACTGCGGATATATGGCACGAGTGAGCGTTGTAATGGACCCCATCTTTAAGAGAGTAGGACTTTCAGGTAAGTCGATAATTCCTATCATCATCGGTACGGGATGCGGAGTCCCGGGAATCATGGCGAGCCGTACCATCCGCGATGAGAGGGAACGCAGAACGACGGCGATGCTCACTACGTTTATTCCATGCGGAGCAAAGATTCCGGTTATCGCGTTGTTTGCGGGAGCATTCTTTGCCGGGGCATCGTGGGTAAGCACGCTTGCTTACTTCGGAGGGATTCTACTCATATTCCTCGGTGCGCTGCTGATAAAGGCGATTACAGGATATAAATACAGAAAGTCTTTCTTCATTATGGAGCTTCCTGAATACAAGGTTCCGAGTATAAAGAGAGCGACGCTGTCGATGCTTGAGCGTGCAAAGGCTTACATAATCAAGGCGGCTACGATAATACTCGTATGCAACTGCGTCGTTCAGCTCATGCAGACATTCAACTGGCAGTTCCAGGTAGTAGAAGAGGGAATGGAAGATACTTCAATCCTGGCAACTATCGCTTCACCGTTTGCTCTTGTGCTCATACCGCTTGGCTTCGGTACATGGCAGCTGGCAGCAGCAGCAATCACAGGCTTCATAGCCAAGGAAAATGTCGTAGGTACTCTGGCAGTAGTTTACTCCATGACGAGATTTATAGATACGGAAGAGCTGGCGCTGACAGGCGGAGCTAATGAAGTTGCTGTCGCTATGGGACTCACGTCCGTAAGCGCTCTGGCATACCTCATGTTCAACCTGTATACACCTCCATGCTTCGCCGCACTGGGCGCCATGAATTCCGAGATGAAGAGCGCCAAGTGGCTGTGGGGAGCTATAGGCTTACAGCTTGGAACGGGATATACGGTAGCATTTCTCGTTTACCAGGTGGGAACACTGATAGTAACGGGAAGCCTCGGCACTGCATTTGTACCGGGACTCATAGCAGTTCTGTGCATGGCGGCGATAACTGTCGGCATCGCTCACAGGGTACGAAGCAACTTCGACAGAGAGTACAGCCTGCACGGTAAAGGAACGGGGGCGTCAATATGACGAACATCATTGCCGGACTGATCATACTGATCATAGTAGTCGCTGCGGTTACGTATATTGTCAGAGCCAAGAAAAGGGGCGTCAAGTGCGTAGGATGCTCTGCAGCAGGCAGCTGTTGCACTCCGAAGAAGGAAGATGCGGGCTGCGGATGCGGCTGCGGAGGCAGTAAGCAATAGGATAAATAAAAAGTAAGGGTATCAGAAAGAGGGATATTTGGAGATATTTAAGATAGATTTGCTTTACTCATGTAAAATTCCAATAGGACAGAGCCGTTGCATCTAAAAGATGGTGTGGCGGCTCTTTTCTATTGTCAGTAAACCTCCGTTCCACTGTAGTAGTGGGAAAGGATATCCTTGTAGTCATATCCCTTTTCCGCCATACCGTTGGCTCCGTATTGGCTCATACCGACTCCGTGGCCCGAGCCGTTGGAGGTAAAGGTTATCGTATTGTCCTTTATCTCTATTGTGAAATTCGCCGAGGGAAGCTCGAGTGCTGTTCTCACCTGTACTCCGGTCAGAGCGGCGCTGCCTACTTGCATTTTTTCCACGCTGCCGCCGGAGCTGCGGCTCAATATTTCGATGTTGGAGGATTTAATCGTTCCGAAGGAAATATTCGGGTAGGACTTCTTCACAGCCTGCGTAAATTCCGATATGGAAAAGGAGTGAGTTTCCTGCTGATGAGTCGCTTCATCCTCATACGGGCTTTCGACGCTGACGAGATAAGGAACTGCTGATGCGAATACATCCTCGGAATTTTCCGTTTTGCCGCCGCTGGAGGAGTGAAAGAGAGCCTGCTGTACTAGCTCGCCCTTATAGTATAGAAGTTCGCCCTCAGTATCAGCTACGGCGCTGCATATTTTCTGCCATCCGTCCTCCATCCACTCCTCTCCCTTTAATTCCTCCAGCTCGGCTGTATCGCGGTACACCTGGCAATGAGTGGTATCGCAGAGCGCCGCATCGGGATGGGCTTCGGGATTTCCCTTTTCCTCCGCGTTTATAATACGTGCGGCGGAGTACGTGCGTGCGGCGACCGCCTGCGCTTTCAGCGCCTCCAGATGAAAAGTCGAAGGCATTTCACCTGCTACGACGCCCTTTACGTAATCCTCGAAGTCTATCGTTTCCGTTTTCCCCGTTTCCGTACGGTATAAGGTTATCGTTTCCGGAGCCTCAACGGTTTCAAAGTCAGCCTCATGTGAGGTGTCGCTGCCGGGGCTGTCTGTGCTATGGGGAAGCTTGGAAATACCGTATGGCACGAGACAGAGAAAGAGGAATATAGCGAGTATTATCGATAATATGAATCTCACATGCGAAAGAAAAATCAAATGCGTGAGCGCTTTCCATATCGTTTGCATCATATTTCCGAACTTTCGTCTTTTTCTCATTGTTAATCTCATGTATCACTCCCGATTGTGCGGCTCCGTTAGCCTTACTGAATGCCTTTGTACAAGTTTTATTATAACTTTATGATAAAAGTTCGGAAACTATGCTGAATAATGGTGTATAATAGTGTGAAACTGACGGGAGGAAACATGAAGGTAGTAAGACGACAGAGAAACAGCAGGATGTGCATAATGTGCGGGCTCGATAACGAGTACGGTATTAAAGCTCCGTACTACAGTATGGAGGACGGCAGCGTTATGTCAATATTCAAGTACAGAAAGCAGCATCAGGGCTATCCGGGACGTGTCCACGGAGGACTCGTAACGGCTATGCTTGATGAGATGAGCATGAGAGCGCTTTGGGCCGAGGAAGGCGATGAGAAAACATTCGGCGTGACCTTTTCGCTTGAAAACAAGTACAGGATGCCGGTGCCGTACGATGTGCCTCTGATAGGCAGAGCTAAGATCGTTAAGGACAACCGCAAGATGTTCGTGGCCGAGGCTCAGATAATGGATGAGAATGGCAAGCTTTTGTCAAATGCCACGGTCAAGTATATGAAGCTCAACATAGATGATATTGTCGGAGGTGCATTGATGCACGAAGAAATGTGCTATCTGATAGATGATGATTTGAAAGAGATCGATATATAGTTTGTAAAACGGTTATTTAATCCGGGGAGCAGCATAATGAGAGAAATAGATGTTAAAGTCATAGAGGATAAAGTGGCGGAGCTGTGCATAGAAGCCAACCACTATCTCAATGATGATTTGAAAGCGTGCATAAACAAAAGCCTTGACGAGGAAAGCTGGCCTGTTGCCAGGGACATTCTCAGCAGCATAGAGGAAAATATTGCCATTGCAGAGGAGGGAATATTCCCGCTCTGTCAGGATACGGGCATGGCGTGTGTGTTCATGGAAATAGGTCAGGACGTACATATCACCGGAGGCTCACTGAGCGATGCGGTAAATATCGGAGTGCGCAAGGGGTATGGAGATGGCTACCTGAGAAAATCCATAGTCAGAGATCCGCTGAGACGTGAAAATACGGGAGATAATACACCTGCATATATAAATACCGAAATAGTCGAGGGAGATAATATCAGAATAACCGTTGCTCCGAAAGGCTTCGGCTCTGAAAACATGAGCAGGATAGCGATGCTCCCGCCGTCCGCGGGAGAAGAAGGTGTAAAGGATTTCATTGTCAGCGTATGCCGCGATGCGGGAGCAAACCCATGTCCGCCGATCGTGGTGGGAGTTGGCATTGGAGGGACATTTGACAGGGCGGCGCTTATGGCGAAGAAGGCCCTGCTGATACCTGTAGATAGAGAAAATGAGGATCCATATTACGGAGATATGGAAAGGGAGCTTCTGGAGCGGATAAACGGACTCGGTATAGGACCTCAGGGCTTCGGGGGCAGGACGACAGCTCTTTCCGTAAAGATAATCGCAGCACCCACCCATATTGCGGGGCTGCCGGTAGCGGTCAATGTGAACTGCCATGTCAGCAGACACAAGGAAGCGATGCTTTAAGGAGGACAGATATCATGGAATACAGATTGACAGAGCCCTTTACGAAGGAGCAGCTAAAGGATTGCAGAGCAGGAGATAGAGTCCTCGTCACGGGAACGGTGTATACGGCCAGAGATGCGGCCCACAAGAGGATAACCGAAATGCTGGACAGGGGAGAGGAGCCTCCGTTCGATATAAAGAACTCGATTATGTATTACGTTGGACCTACGCCTGCGAAACCGGGATTTCCCATAGGCTCGGCAGGTCCTACGACAAGCTACAGGATGGATGCCTATGCTCCGAGGTTTCTGGATATGGGGCAGCTGGCGATGATAGGCAAGGGGCAGCGTTCACCGGAGGTGATAGCGGCTACGGAACGGAACGGAGCGGTTTATCTGGCCGCCATAGGCGGGGCTGCCGCATTAATGGCGAGGCAGATAAAGAAAGCGGAGGTAATAGCCTTCGACGACCTCGGAGCTGAGGCTGTCAGAAGGCTTTACGTTGAGGATCTCCCTCTTACTGTGGTGCTCGACGGCAAGGGCGGTAATTTATACGAGCAGGGAAGGGAAGATTATTTGAAATCGCTTGTGAAATAGTGTAATATTAAAGGAAGCGGCTTCGTCTGTCGGAGGAGGCCGGATATACCTTGAGATTTGAGAATAAAAAGGAGTTTCATATGAGCATAAACGAAAAAGGATTTGAAACGAAATGCGTACACGGAACGTATAAGGCAGAGAGCGGTCAGCCGCAGGTCTTGCCGATAATCCAGAACACTACATACAGGTATTACAATGCGCACGATGTAGCGGAGCTGTTTGACCTCGACAGCCCGAATCATATGTACACAAGGCTGGGAAGCCCTACGGTAGATGCGTTTGAGCAGAAGATGGCTCTTCTGGAGGGAGGAACGGCAGGCATGGCTGCTTCGGCAGGACAGGCTGCGACACTGATAACCTTACTGAATATATGCAGCGCGGGCGACCACGTTATATCGGCGACCAATATCTATGGCGGAACTCATAACCTCATGGCTGTTTCGCTGAAAAAGCTGGGAATAGAAGTGGAATTCATAGACCAGGATATTTCCGCTGAGGAGATCGTCAAGCTCGCCAGGCCGAATACCAAGGCTCTCTTCGGCGAAACGCTCGGCAATCCTGCACTTAGCGTTCTAGATATAGAGAAGTTCGCAGCTGCGGCGAAGGAAATAGGTGTGCCGCTCATAGTGGACAACACGCTGGCGACTCCGGCTCTGTGTAAGCCTATCGAGTACGGAGCCGATATAGTAGTGGAGTCTACGACAAAATATGCCGACGGACACGGCAGCTGTGTAGGCGGCTGCGTAGTTGAGAGCGGTAAGTTCGACTGGGCCGCAAGCGGCAGATTTCCGGAGATGACAGAGCCAGACGAGAGCTATCACGGGCTCGTGTTTTATGATAAATTCGGTGAAGCGGCGTTTTGCACGAGGCTTAAGGCTGTTTTGGTGAGAGACTTTGGCTGCACGATGTCGCCGATGAACGCATACCTGACTCATCAGGGCTTGCAGACTCTGCACCTGAGAATGGAAAGGCACAGCGAAAACGCGCTGATATTAGCAAAGCATTTAAAGAATCATCCTATGGTTGACTGGATAGTTTATCCCGGTCTTGAGGATGATAAGTATTATGATCTGGCGAAAAAATATCTTCCAAAGGGAGCCAGCGGAGTCCTTTCGTTCGGAGTGAAGGGCGGACGAGAAGCGGGAGAAAGATTCCTTGAAAATCTTGACCTCACGAGTGTGGTAGTCCATGTGGGAGATATCAGGACCAGCGCTCTGCACCCGGCAAGCACAACGCACAGGCAGCTTTCGGAGGAGGAGCAGCTGGCGGCAGGTATAACACCGTCGCTGATAAGGGTGTCGGTAGGTCTTGAAACTATCGATGACATACTGGCTGATTTTGATCAGGCCCTTGAAAAAACAAAAAAATGAGGTGCTAACCTTAAATAAATCTATTGTAATAGGAGCGGGAAAGAGAAATGCCATTAATTATACCGAATGAGCTGCCTGCGGCAGAGGCACTGCAGCGGGAGAATATATTTACAATGAACAGAGGAAGGTCCGTTACCCAGGATATAAGACCTCTCAAAATCGTCATAGTCAATCTCATGCCGACGAAGATCGCTACGGAAACGCAGCTTGCGAGGGTACTGTCTAACAGTCCCCTGCAGGTGGAGATGACGCTTGTGACCATGGGCTCACATGAATCCACGAATATTTCACAGGAGCATATGGATTCGTTTTACAAGACGATAGACGAAATAAAGGATGACTATTTTGACGGGATGATATTGACGGGAGCGCCTGTCGAGCAGATGCCGTATGAACAGGTCGATTACTGGCCTGAGCTTTGTGAGATATTTGAATTTGCGAAGACTCACGTATACAGCAATATGTTCATATGCTGGGGAGCCCAGGCAAGCCTCTATTATCATTACGGTATAGACAAGCATCTTCTTGATAGTAAGATATTCGGCATATTCGAACACAGGGTGGTACGCCCTCACAACCCCCTTGTCAGAGGCTTCGATGAGGTGTTTTATGCGCCGCATTCCCGGCATACCGAGATCCTGAGGGAGGATATAGAAAAACATCCGGAGCTGAGGATACTGGCTGATTCCGAGAAAGCGGGACCGCACATCATTTCCACGGAAAACGGACGCCAGATCTTCGTCATGGGACACCAGGAATACGATAAGGATACTCTTGCAGGTGAATATTTCAGAGATGTGAAAAGGGGCCTTGACATTGGTGTGCCTGAAAATTACTTTAAAAACGACGACCCCGACGGGGAAATAATGTTCCGGTGGAGAAGCCACGCCAGTCTGTTGTTTTCAAACTGGCTAAACTACTATGTATACCAGACAACGCCGTATAATCTGGATGATTTGAGCAAGAATAAATAAAGAACAGTGAAGCGGGCAAAATAATAATTAAAGAAGCAATCAAAAATGCCGCGCCGGAAACAGAGAAAACATCTCATGACCCGGTGCGGTATTTTATAGTTGATGGTTATTTATTCTTCATGAATTGCTGCGGTAGAAGCAGTGCCGTTATCGACCTTGCGTTTTCCTACTCTTTGAGAAGTGCGTTTATCTTGTTCTTTGGGTCTATGATATCGCTGATGGAAATATTGCCGTTCAGCGCAGCTATGATGTACGAAACGTATTTGGAGACATCGACCTCGTAAAACCACTCTCTTTTAAGTAGCTCAGGACTGCGATACGTCAGGTTCGTACCGAGGACTCCCGTAAGAACGCCATCGTTATAGGCCTCGTCAAACTTCTCCAGACCGTTGGTGAATAGTCCGTACGTGGCGTAGCAGTATATGTTCTTTGCGTTTCGCCTTTTCAGCTCATATACGATATCCAGCATGGATTCGCCTGATGATATGATGTCGTCAGTGATAAATATATCCTTGTCCTCTACGGAAGCTCCGAGATATTCGTGAGCGACTATCGGATTGTGACCGTCGACCATGGTAGAGTAGTCGCGTCTCTTGTAGAACATGCCCATCTCAACGCCGAGGACGGATGAATAGTACATATTTCTCTGCATGGCACCTTCGTCGGGGCTTATTACCATGAATCTGTCCTTTGAATAATCGATATCCTTAAATGTCCTTTTTAGTTTTTTCAGTATTTGATAGTATGGAATGATATTATCGAATCCCATGATAGGCACAGCGTTTTCGACCATAGGGGCATGAGCGTCAAAGGTTATGAGGTTTGTAACACCCATGTGCTGCAGCTCCTGCAGCATACATGCGCTGTCGAGAGATTCGCGGAAATTCCTCTTGTGCTGGCGGCCTCCGTATAATATAGGCATGATGACTGAAATACGGTGAGCCTTGCCTCCTGCTGCCTGGATGAGACGCTTGAGATCCTGATAGTGATCGTCAGGCGACATGTGGTTTTCGTATCCGAATAGGTTATAGGTGCAGTCGTAATTGCCTACATCCACGAAGATGTAAAGGTCACAGCCGCGAACGGTTTCGTTGATCATGCCTTTGGCGTCTCCCGATGAAAATCTGGGGCAGTTGCTGCTGGTAAGATACGTTTTTTCATCGTTTCCCGTCCAGCTTCTGAGATATGAATCGACCATCTGCGCCATTTCAGAGGCACCTTCTGTAGATACGAGTGCGATTCTTCCGAAGTTGCTCGGTTTGCTTAGTAATTCTTCTGGTGTTGTCATTGTCGTTATCCTTGTCCTTGATTGAATGTTAAATGAGTGATAGCAGTATGCGGTTGAAAAATAAACAATTGTTAAATCATTTACATTTTACTATATTAGCAGATGAAAAAAAACAAAATTTTTCATAAAAAATAAAAAAGATAAGCTTGTAAAAAAGAATTTAAAAGTATATATAAAAATCGAAAATTATGATAGTATAAAAAGGAACCGCACACTTTATAGCGTGTGCATATAAAAAACAAAGCGATTAAACGCTTTAATACGGTAAACAGGAGGAGATACCAATGATCGATCAGCGTTTGCTCAGACATCTCTCAAAGAAGTATCCAAATGTAAAGGCAGCTACAGAGGAAATAATAAATCTCAATGCTATTCTTTCGTTGCCCAAGGGCACGGAATATTTCCTGAGTGATCTGCATGGAGAGCACGAAGCGTTCATACATATGCTGAAGAGTGCATCGGGTGTTATAAGATCTAAAATAGAGGAGATTTTCGGTCCCGACCTTACGAGAGATGAAAGGGATGAGCTGGCATCGCTCATATACAATGCGGAAGCGGAGATAAAAAGACGGAAGAAGAGTGAAGATGATTTTGATAAATGGTGTAAAATAGCTATTTACAGACTCGTAATGATCTGCAAGGTCGTTACGAGCAAATACACGAGATCAAAGGTGAGAAAGCGTCTTCCGAAAGAGTACGCGTATATATTGGATGAACTTCTTCACAGCGATGATGAAGCGAACAAGGGAAATTACTACGGACAGATCATAGCGACGATAGTGGATTGCGGCATTGCCGAAGATTTTATCATCTCGTTTGCCGATGTGATAAGCTCAATGGCTGTAGACAGGCTGCACATAATAGGCGATATATGGGATAGAGGAGCTCATCCCGATGCTATCATGGATTATCTCATGGGACACCACGATGTAGACTTTCAGTGGGGAAACCACGATATAGTATGGATGGGAGCGGCTACGGGAAATTGGGCATGTATAACCAATGTTCTGAGGATGAATATAAGCTACAATAATTTCGATATGCTTGAGATAGGATACGGTATAAATCTGCGGCCTCTGGCCACGATGGCGGAAAAGGTCTATGCTGACGATCCGTGTGAGTTTTTCAGACCCAGAAGGCTGGATGAAAATAAGTTTGATCCTATCGATGATTCTCTTGCGGCGAAGATGAACAAGGCTATTTCCATCTGCCAGTTCAAGGTGGAAGGACAGCGTATAATGGCTCATCCTGAATACGATATGGAAAATAGGCTGCTTCTGGATAAGATAGACTATGAAAAGGGTACGGTAAGGCTCAGAGACGGCGAGTTCCCGCTTAGAGATACGAACTTTCCGACAGTAGATCCGAAAAACCCGTATGAGCTGACGGAGGAAGAAAAGACTACGCTTCAAGCCCTTGAAGCCGCGTTTGTGCAGAGCGAAAAACTGCAGGCGCATATCAGGTTCATATACAATAACGGGGCGCTTTATTCTGTCGTTAACGGAAACCTGATGTATCACGGCTGTATTCCTATGGACGAAAACGGTGAATTTAAAAAGTGCACCGTAAATAATGTTACAGCGTCGGGAAAGGAATATATGGATTACCTCGATTCACAGCTGCGCAATGCGTATTTTAATCCGGATGAATCAGAGGAAACGGGGAGATCGGGAGATCTGATGTGGTTCCTGTGGCTTAACAAGGATTCGCCTCTTTTCGGAAAAGATCAGATGACGACGTTTGAAAGGTGCTTTATCGCCGATAAGAAAACGCACAAGGAGTACACGGTGCCATACTACAATTTTATAAAGAGAAAAGATACGTGTGAGATGATCCTCAGGGAATTCGGCCTCGATCCGCGGACATCGATGATATTAAACGGGCATGTTCCGGTAAAGATCAAAGACGGTGAAAGTCCGGTAAAGGGAGACGGAAAACTCATCGTCATAGACGGAGGAATGTCAAAGGCGTATCAAAAGCAGACAGGAATAGCAGGGTATACATTCATCTTTAATTCTAAGAGAATGGCTCTTGCGGAGCATAAGCCGTATAAACCGCTGCAGAAGGACGGGACTCAGGAATTTCACACACCGGCCATCCGTACTGTGAAGACTCTGGAAAAAAGAATGCTCGTGCGCGATACCGATCAGGGCGAGATACTCAAGCAGGAGGTAGAGGAACTCAAGGAGCTGGTGAAAGCTTATAGAACAGGAAAATTAAAAGAGAAATAAATTTCCGACTTGAGCTCAATTAAATTATGAATTTGTTGCAAAAAATGTACAAATAAATGAATTATACGTAATAACAAAATTTATTGCGATTTTGTGTAAAAACAACTTGAATTGAGACATGAAAAATGGTTTAATGGATACTGTAGATTGTTACAAAGATAACGACCTCGCCATAATGGAAA